>Ga0157371_10000922_pt1 | contig 32992 bp, 25 predicted proteins | sample C45metaG_FD_113462 | JGI IMG/M metagenome (GOLD analysis project Ga0157371, IMG submission 113462) | Corn rhizosphere microbial communities from Kellogg Biological Station, Michigan, USA - C4-5 metaG | ecosystem: Host-associated > Plants > Roots > Rhizosphere > Soil | place: USA: Michigan... | reverse complement strand
TAAATTAGAATTTGTGGTTGGCTGATAGATTTCAGATTGCGATTGGCGATATGCTGCCGCCAGCAATACTGCAGAGATATGATGATTATTACGGACTGTAGTATTGTAGTTAAATTGACCAGATAAAGAAATGGTTTGTCTGTAGTAACTATCTGCAATGTTCTGAACTCCAGTTTTAGTATCTTCTCCCCAGCGCGTTAAGCTGCCGATTAGCGTTGTACCAGAGTAGGTTGTCCAATTGGGCTGGTAAGTCGCATATCCATTCCGATAACCCTGATTGTAGCTGTTCAGGTAATCAACCCCCATAGTGGTACTAAAGGTAAGTCCATCCAAAATTCCTTTCAAATCAGCATCAATGCCTGTGGTAAACTGAAACTGGCGTTGTACAAATTTATTGTTACCACCTGCATAAATGGCGGCAAATGGATTGGTTTGATCTAATTGCGTACCACCAAGAATGTATTGCCCATCAATAATTGTGGCATTTTTGATCATCGCTTTGCTCACCTCATCACTCTGTTCCAATAAATTAATTGGGATTAATGGAGTAAATAAATGAGGCCGCAGTGTTGCAGCGTTAGCCCAGTAATTCGTATTTACTCCGCCACTGCTGGAAAACACAGCGCTTGCATCTACACGGGCTTTTAGTGCTCTGGTGAGCTGCATATCAACATTTCCGCGGATGTTAAAGCGTTCTGATGTATTATTTTCTTTTGCTTCGCCGAAATTAAGCAGCGAACCTGTAGATACGAACCCAACATTAGTGTAATAACGGGCACGGTCGTTCCCTCCAGAAATTTCTGCCACGCCATCATAACGTGAAAAACTGTTTTTGAGGTATTCTGATGAGTAGTAATCTACACTTGGATAACGATATGGGTTAACACCAGAGTGATTATAAATAGTTTCCGGAGTATAAGCCGCCGCCAAACCATCATTTGATAAAGCCTCATTGTACAAGGTCATGTACTCAGAAGAGCCCAGGTATTGAGCAAATCTTTTTGGCGTATTTATTCCGATATTGGAACGAACATTTATTTTTTGCTTAGTTGGTGTACCTCTCTTTGTGGTGATCAAGATCACCCCTTTTGCACCGCGACTGCCATATAGGGCAACGGCCGAGGCACTCTTGAGAAAAGTGATCTCCTCAATTTCATTTGGTGTAACACTATTCACATCTCTCGGAACTCCATCAACCAATATAAACGAGGTATTCATACCCCAAAGGTTGTTGCCATTAAAGCCAGGAGCAAAAGCTTCTATCCCGTCCAAACCATAGGTTATAAAGTTTTTCTCAAATAGCTGTGCCAGGTTAACACTTGAAACGCCGGCAGGAAGATTACTTTCGGCGGCGTTTTTAAAGCCCACGTTTATCAGTCTATCTTCTTTAGTTAAAGTAACTTGCTTTAGGTTGGCTAATGCGGTTACCAGTGAGGTCTTGTAGCCTTTGGCACTTACCGAAAATGTGCTGTTCTCATTTACGGATAAAGAGAATTCACCTGCCTGGTTTGCTATAGTGAGCACGTCGTTTCCTTCAACAGTTATGGATGCCCCTTTTACCGGATTTCCATTAATATCACGAACAACAGCTTTTATAGGTATCTTAACGGCGTCCTGACCTTTGATTACACCGACAAACAGTGTAAAAAAGACACACAGCGCCAATGCATTTCTTAAAAATTTCATCATTCTTGTCTTTAATTATTTGTGATCATGAACTACCTTACCATCCCGGGTTTTGCGCAAACTCCTTGTACATATTTACATCTGCTCGCTTAAGTGGCAGCCAATAATGCTTTTCACTAAATGGGCGTTGTAATATTAACCGCTCGCGATAGTTTACAACCTTGTTTAATTTGGTATCGGTTGTGGTATTTAAAGGAGCAGCACGATCAAATTCTGCGGCTGTTTTTAAAGTATATGGTACTTCGGCAAGCAAATGCCAGCGACGAAGGTCATTAAACCGATGTCCTTCAAAGGCAAGTTCAACAGCTCGTTCGCGTCTTACTTCTTTCATAAATTCTGTTGTTGATGCTAAGAACTGTGTGGCAACGTGACCAACACCGGCACGATCCCGAATTACGTTGATGGCATCTACGGCAGTTTTGCTAAATCCCTCTGCGGTTGCGCCTGGGGAGTCGTACCCTGCAGCAACCGATTCTGCATACATCAGGTAGATATCGGCCAAACGCATATATGAAACCTTAATGTTCAGATTCTGTCCATAATTCCAGCCCTGATCAAAGTTATTGGCAGTTCTGGGCACAAATTTGAACATCATATATCCGGTACGGCTACCAGAACGTTCATCTCTGTAACTGCCGTTTGTATACAGGTTTGCATATCGGTGTGGTTCCATATTTGCGGCCAAAGTTCCCTGTACCACTTTAACCCCATCGTATATAATGTCATTATAAAACCTGGGATCCCGATCACGCCAGGGAAATTGCGGATCATATCCAGAGCCACTGGGATCAGCCTGGGCAGAATTCGAAATGGGCAAGCCATTCTTCATTCCATAATAATTAACATAATTTGCGGTAGGCGCAAATACCAGTGCATCGGCACCTACAATTGCTGGTGTATACTGTTTTGCCGTACCATAGGTTGAACCATGTGCGCCCCAATATGGCCCTGTAAATATGACTTCAGTACCTCCCGGGATTAAGAAATTTTGACCGGTTGTGTAAAAATTGGTACTGTATTGTGCAAAAGGCAATAATTTATGAGGAGCAACTCCGCTTTCTGTTAGTTTCAATAACTCGGCAAATGCAGCAGCCGCTTTTTTACTCAGTTCTGCATTGTAGGTTTTGCTACCAGTAGATTCTAAGTTCATTAATGGACTAGCAGCCCACAGGTAGTTTTTACCTAAATAACCTAGCGCCATGATTTTATTAATGCGCAACTGGTTTTTACCCAGGGTTTGGATCCCGGCTGTTGTATTATCCCAATTGATTGGCAAAAGATCGGCGGCTGCTCTTAAATCCAGCGCGGCCTTTGCTGCACATTCCTGATACTTTAGCCTCGGCAATCTCAATTCTTCATCGGCTGGCAATACCTTGTCAATATAAGGAAGCCCTCCAAAATATTGCATGAGCTGGAAATGGAACCAGCCTCTAAAAAACAGCAGTTGACCCCTGATCAGATTACGTTCTTCATCAGTTGCATTTACCATAAGGTTCAGGTTCTCAAGACCTAAATTTGCTTTACGAATGCCATACCAGGCTAATGGATAGAGGCCCTTGGTAAAACGATCGTTATTTGTATTGGCGTTGGCATTATCTAAAAATCCTGCACCCCATCCGTCAAACTCACGCTGCCATCCCCAGAAATCACCATTATCAATTTTATTAACAAAGTGGAAATTTTGAACTGTAGACTGGATTTCATCTTCACCCCAGTTGAAACTGTTGGTCCAATAACGATTGGTAAAATCTGGAATACAGTTATAGAGCTCTTCGGTAAAACCCTGAAAACTACGAAAGTCTTTAAAGGCAGATTCTGCCGTCACAGTTGCTTCGGGATCCCTGTCTAAATATTTTTTACAAGATACCATGCCGGTTCCCGCCCAAATCATTCCTATTAATAATAGGCGTTTTATATATTTTTTCATAACGATCATGTTTAAAAGATGAAATTAGCACCCAGATTATACCGCTTTACAGTTGGGTATGCACCTTGCGATGCCCAGCCCTGCCCGCCCGCACTTTGGTAATTTGCTTCACGGTCATCAGGCATCTTAGTCCACACGTATAAATTGTTCCCGTTTAGGAATACACGTATACTTGATATTCCGGCTTTTTTAACCCAGTCCTGTCTAAACGTATAAGCAATCTCAGCATTTTTTAAACGCAGATAAGAAGCATCATAGAAGTACCTGTCTGCCGTGTAAAAACCCGCAGGTGTTGTTTCCCAACGTGGCATCGGGCCATCAGGGTTTGTATTGTCTTTTGACCAATAACTTCCTTCATCATAGGCAACCGTATTTTTTCCAGAAAATGTTCCGAATACAACCTGGCGGGTAACATTGTTCACTCCGTAAAACTGAGCAAATGCACTAAATCCTTTCCATTCAAAACCTATAGTGGCATTGTAGGTGTTTTCAGGAGCACCGGAGTAACCATAAGGAATGTTATCATTTGCATCAATTACCCCATCCGCATTGTAATCTACCAGATGATAGTTTCCCGGTATTTTCAATTGGTCATTGGCATTGTGCATAGTACTTCCATAGAGCTGATCCCAGGTATTGTAATAACCAGCGCTTACATAAGAATAAGCCTGTCCAATCTGTTTATCAATAGGCTTAGCGTATAACGGTAACAATCCGGCAACATCAGCATAGGTAACTTTGTTCCTGGCATGTGTATAATTAATGTTGCTCCATAATGTAAGGTTATTGTTGATTTTCTTGTTAAAACGCAGATCTATTTCAAATCCTCTTGATTTCACTTTCCCAACGTTAAACGTAGGTGGAGTGGCACCATAGTAACTTGGAACAGCACGATTGCTGGTAAGGATATCGCTCCTGTCGTCCTGGAAGAAATCTACGCTTCCAGAGATCATGTTTCCAAAAAATCCGAAATCAAGTGCAATATTCTTTTTTACAACCTTTTCCCAACGTACGTTTGGATTACCTACCGAAGTTTCCCTATACCAGTTGTAAGGACTATTCTCTGCAGCTTCACCAGTAGTACCCAGTGGTGTAGTGCCTCCAAATGCCCAGTTTGTCAGGAAGGCAAACCTGGGAGAACCACCATCATCACCAATTCCACCATACGATCCACGTAATTTCAATGAATTGATGAATTTGATCGGTTTCATAAATTTTTCTTCAGAGATCATCCATCCAAGTCCTCCGGAAGAAAAGAAATCAAAACGATAGGCAGGTGCAAATCGCTCAGAACCGTTATAAGCTCCGTTATATTCGAAACTGTATTTACCAGCATAATTATAAGTGGTACGGAAAACCCAGTCTTCACGGTAAGAAGGAATAATACTTCCGGTAGCCGTATTATCTCTGCTCCAAAGCCCCATAGCCGTTACATTATGATTTTGAGCAATGGTTCGGGCATAATTGATTTGCATTTGGGAAAACATCCGGCGGTAAGTTGCGCCATCATTAACATCACCCGCACGGCTTGCCCATCTTACACTTTCTCTCCATTCAAGCTCCGTTGCCGCATCCTTAGTTTGTGAATAACTTACCACTCCTGTTTCAGGATCAATGTATTTACTCAGTGTTCCGTTATTACGGTCATCGATTCCGCGGCCAGCTTCGATAAATGTATTATCGATAGATAGTGTTCCTTTCAGGCTCAGTCCTTTAACAAGAGAATTTAAGCTTTGATCTAAGGTAAAATCTGTCGTAATACGTGAAGTTGTGGTGGTCTGCATACCACTGGTAGATAAAATTCGTACAGAGTTTAAACTTTGTTGTTCATTAGGTTTATAATATCCCCATGTACCATCAGAATAAACAGGAAGATAGAGATTTGGCGCTGCAGAGTAAGCAGCAGTCCAGGTATTGTAAGGGTTAACATCAATCCATGGACGCTCAGATACGCCTCGTGACCCTGAGATATTTGTTCTGAATACCGTTGATGGCGTTATCTGAAAATCTAAGTTACTTCTTACATTCAATCTTTTGAAACTGTAGCCACCGCTATAGCCACGATCGTTACTAAACCTTCTAAACAAATCTCCTTCGTCAAGGTAATCAACAGAAGAAAAATACTTTACGAATGGTGTTCCACCGCTGATGTTAAGATTGGCATTATAAGACATTGCATTATCCCTGAACAGGGTATTTACCCAATCTACATTGGGGTAACGCTCGGCTTCTTCAAGATTGGCTGGCGAGCGGTATTTTTGCATCACAGCTTCGGGAAGATAGGAACTCCAGGCCCCCGGAGCGAGTGCCAGTTCATATTCGATTGTTCGGTTACGTGCCTGGAACATATCATAAGAATCGAGCTTACCAGGCAGTTTAGATGCAGACTTAACTACTGTATTAGCAGCTGCCCTGATTTCTGCCTTCCCATCGCGCCCTCTTTTAGTTGTGATTAAGATTACTCCGTTTGCTCCTTTTACCCCAAATACCGCAGTTGCTGATGCATCTTTAAGTACTGAAACAGAAGCCACAGAGCTGATATCTATATTATTGATCGATCGCTCAACTCCATCAACTAAAATAAGCGGACTGGCATTGTTCCAGGTGCTGCGCCCGCGAATAAGAATCTGAGGATCTTCATCTCCCGGCATTCCGGTGCTGGCAGTAGTAATCACACCTGGCAAATTTCCAGTTAATGCGGCACCTAAACTAGATACACCACCTGTTCTTTCCAACACTTCGCTGGTTGTTTGAGAAATCGCACCAACTACACTTTGTTTCTTCTGAACGCCGTATCCCACAATCACTACATCACCCAATTGATCGGAATTAGATTTCATTGTTACGTTTACGGTGTTTTTGCCGGCAACACTCACCTCCTGCGTCTTCATACCTATATATGCAATGATAAGTATCTGCCTGTCGGCGGGTATCTCTATGGCAAATTCGCCATTCGTACCGGTTTGTACTTTAGAATTAGTGCCTTTTACAGTAATAGTGGCTCCTATTAGCAGCTGCTTTTGTTCATCAGCTACCGTCCCGGTTATCCTTCGTCGTTGTTGGGCTACAGCTGGATTAACGAACAGAGCGGAAGTAATCAGTGTTAAATACATCACGAGTAATAACTGCTTTGCCCCCTTATATCCGGAGCGCGCACCATTACCCATATTGGTTATTTTTTCCATTATTTAAAATCATTTAAAGAGAAATAGAATTGGATAATTGTATGTCAGGCCTAATCAATTAGGGTCATCAAAACAGATTTTTCAACTGTTTCAGGAAGCGAAGAGTGGATTAATCCCTCTTTGTAGTAGTAGTAGTTTTTGGTCATAAATTTTGGTTTATTTTGGTTAGAGTTGTATTCGATACCGTTGAACGAATTCATCTGTATCGGTATGAGATCGATTTAGATTTAACCGGGTGCTTCCATGAGCATTTGTTCAGTTTGGTTCATATTTATTTGGTTAGCTCCTTACAATAAAAAACCAATTTTAGCTTTCCTGATTTTGAACAATCTGCCTTTGGCATCTCATTGAGATTTGAGATCAGCGTTAAGGCTCTTAGGGTAAGTGTTTGGTCTTACTTACTTCAGCATCATGTTCGAACGGAAAGGTAATGGTTCTACCTGTATTGAATACTCGAAGCTAAGACAACTACCATTTTAAGGATACCACAATTGTTTAAATTTATACCCAGTTTGTTTAAGTAGCGCTAAAAGTGCCTTTTTACTTCAAAAAAAGCATAAAAGTCATAACAACGACTCCAAAATTATTCGATCATTTCATTGACATGCACTGATATAATCTTACACTTTAGGCAAGCGCTGTTATGCACAGCGGCAAATGTACAGGTGTAAAGATTGGTTTAATTTACTGAAAGTAAGAGCCTGTTTAAATTTTTACAACAAATATAAATGACCATTTGATATTACACTGAGAGATAATTTATGGTATAAAAATCAATATGAACGGACAGATGGATAAAGAAGGTGAATGATCTTAAAGGACAGTCATTTCGACCATAGTAGAGAACCCGAACGCTCTGAGAAGCAAAATCTTTTAAATTTGATTTCAATAAATATTACAAAGATCTATCCACTTCGTGTTGCTCCGGTCGAGATGACGACCATTCTATTGGAGTCTGTTAATAGTAGCGTAGTCGATTGTTTTATTAATGCGTTGAAATAGTCTCCGACTACGCTCAGACTGACATACGAAATAAATTCTATTTAATTTTAAACAGGTTCCAATAATTAAGAATGATAAATAAGAAATTACCATTCTTAATCCAGGCAGGCGCGTATTACGGCAAGAATATCTCATGATGTAAAGGCACCATCAAGATAACTAAAAAATTTAATACACAAATACAAAAGCAATTTAGTTGCATTTAAAATAATCAATACTATATTTGCAATATAATTGCATTAACATGATGAAAAAATTACCGGTAACCGTATTAAGCGGTTTCCTGGGCAGTGGCAAAACCACTTTGCTAAACGCTATTTTAAAAAATAAACAAGATTTAAAAGTTGCCGTAATTGTGAACGATATGAGTGAGGTCAACATCGATGCCTCACTGGTTAAAAACCAAAACACCCTATCCAAAACGGAAGAACGACTGGTAGAGATGAGCAATGGATGCATTTGCTGTACCTTGCGTGAAGACCTGATGATTGAAGTGGAAAAACTGGCAAAAGAAAACCGATTCGATTACCTGCTGATCGAAAGCACAGGGATATCTGAACCCATCCCGGTTGCACAAACATTTTCTTTTATTGATGAAGCTTCTGGTATCGATCTGAGCAGATTTAGCCGGTTAGATACAATGGTAACCGTTGTAGATGCTTATAACTTTTATAAGGACTTTGGCTCGGCAGATAAACTTGCCGACCGTAATATGGTTGATAACGTAGCGGATAAACGCACTATCGTAAATCTACTTACCGACCAGATCGAATTTGCCAATGTGATTTTATTAAACAAAACAGATCTGGTAAGTGATATCGATCTTAATGTACTTAAGGCGTTAATTGCAAAACTTAACCCTACAGCTAAAATTTATCAGACACTTTTTGGAGAAATAAATCCAGCCTTAATCTTAAATACCGGTTTATTCGATTTTGAATCCGCATCAGATGGTGCCGGATGGAAAAAAGAGCTGGTAGAAATCCATCAACCCGAAACTGAAGAATATGGAATTAGTTCAACCGTATTCCGCTCCAAAAAACCTTTTCACCCTGAAAGATTATGGCATTACATCAATAAAGAATTTCCACAGAACATTATCCGTTCGAAAGGTATTTTCTATTTAGCTGCCATGCCCGAAAAGGCTATTAATTTCTCGCAAGCCGGTGGTTCTTTACGCATCGATCTGGCAGGTGTTTGGTGGGCAAGTATGCAAGAGCATGAACGTGAGCAATACCAGGACTACCAGGAAAACAGAGCTGAAATTGATGCAGATTGGGACAATGATTATGGGGACCGTAAAAACGAGCTTGTTTTTATTGGGCAGGAAATGAACAATGATGAGTTAAAAAAATCGCTTGAATATTGCCTCTTAACTGAAACAGAAGTGGAAATTTACAAAACAAAAAACCACTTTAAGAATCCTTTTGAACGTGTCTTACTTTAAAAAATAGTCTATGATATGAAAAAAATGGCAGTTTTAACCGCAAGAAAGATGAAAAGGATCGCTTGCCAGACCAGGAGTAGATCCAGAAACACAAATCTAACGAAGATCTTATCATTTTTTAAAAAAGAGTCTTTTTAGAAGAAGTAAATCATGTCAATTGATCTCAAATTTATTAGAACACTGTTAATCAATTTACTTCTGGTCGGGTAACTGCATTAAAGATTTGGTGAATTTTATTTTTTAGATCAATAGCTCTTTGTATGTTCAAGACAACAAAACAAAGTACAAAAGGCAAAATGAAGTAGTGCGCAACAAAAGACAATCCAACGAGCATTAAAATGCCTAGCATGATACCAAATATGGATACCGAAAATTGAAATTTTAAACTTTGTTTTTCGCTAGCCCCGATAATTTCGAAACTTCCATTATTTACCCTATCCCAATCGGATTGTTTGGTAATATATGGACCGCCATGCCATCTTTCTCCGAACAAGATTTTTTTCTCCGTTCGGTCAACAACTTCATAATCCAGTTTTCTTAATTCCTGGATGATACGTTTTATTAGAATTTCTTCCGGGATTTCAACTTCCCGTTCAATTTTAAATTCGAGCCCAATGAATAGATCTCTTATCTTTAATTTCATTGGGCTTGAAAATGTTATTCTGCAATTAAAAGGAAGTAATTTCTTCTTCCTTTTTGTACTACGATAAACTTATCGTTTATTAAATGATCTGTATTGAATATTTGGGCCATTTCAGCTACCTTTTCTTTGTTTACAGAAACTCCGCCTCCCTGAATGGTTTTCTTAGCCTCTCCCTTTGATGGAAAAATGGTCGATTTTTCTGCCAGTAAAGTTGCAGCATCAATTCCAATATTTAGTTCTGATTTCGAAATGTTAAACTGAGGAATACCTTCGAACATCTCTGATACTTGCTTTTCTGTTAGGCTTTTCAAGAATTCAAGTGTACCGTTTCCAAATAAAAACTCAGATGTTTTAATGGCAGCTTCCAAAGCTTCTACTGAGTGGGTTTTTATGGTGATATCTTCAGCTAAAGCTTTTTGAAGGATACGCAAATGCGGTGCGGCATCATGTTCCTTTTCCAAAGCCTCAATTTCTTCTTTATTTTTAAGCGTAAAAATACGGATCCATTTTTTCACATCATCATCTGATGCATTTAACCAAAACTGGTAGAATTTATATGGAGAAGTTTTTTCCGGATCCAGCCAAACTGCACCACTTTCGGTTTTGCCGAATTTGGTTCCGTCTGCCTTTTTAATCAGCTGTGTAGTAATGGCATAAGCTGTACCAGCGTCTTTCCTTCTGATCAGTTCGGTGCCGGTAACAATATTGCCCCATTGATCAGATCCGCCCATCTGCACCAAACAGTTTTCATTTTTCCATAAATGATAGAAATCGTAACCCTGAATCAACTGGTAACAGAACTCAGTAAAAGACAGACCAGAATCACCTTCCAAACGTCTTTTAACACTATCCTTTGCCATCATGTAGTTCACAGTAATGTGTTTACCAACATCCCTGATAAAGGTAAAAAGATTCATATCCTTAAACCAATCGGCATTATTAACCATTACTGCACCGTTCCCGCCTTCCTCAAATTTTAAGAATTTAGCCAATTGCTTTTTCATTCCTTTCAGGTTGTGCTCAATCATTTCAGGTGTCTGAAGGTTACGTTCATCAGATTTTCCTGACGGATCGCCCACCATACCCGTAGCTCCGCCAACCAAAGCAAACGGCTTGTGACCAGCATTTTGAAAATGAATCAGGGTCATGATCTGCGTTAAGTGACCAACGTGCAACGAATCTGCAGTAGGGTCGAAACCGATATAACCGGAAGTCATACCCTCGTTTAACTTTTCCTCCGTATTCGGCATAATATCATGCAGCATGCCACGCCATCTTAACTCTTCAACAAAATTCGTCATTGTACAAACACTTTAATAATGTGCGTGCAAAGATAAAATTTTAGCTTAGTTTAAAGCAAATTAGTTGGTTTTGTAAATGAGTTATCATAATTGAACTCGGCCTTTACAACCATACCAGAAAACATTACCTTGCAAGATGAACTTTTTATCCCATTATTATTTCGACCGGACAAATAATGATGCCCATGTGGTAATGGGAACGGTTTTGCCAGATCTGATTAAAAATGCAGCAAAAGAGGCGAATTTATACCCCCAGAAGAATGAATTCCTGTTTAAAGGAAACCCAGATGAAGAAAATCTGTTGCTTGGCTGGAAAAGACATCTAGCCGTCGACCTGCTTTTTCATTCCTCTAATTTTTTCCTGGAGAAAACCACCGAACTTAAACAACTCATTAAGCCGGTTGTAGAAAATACCGCTGTGCGTCCTTCTTTTCTTGCCCACATCGGCCTGGAACTTTTGTTAGATCATTTATTGGTGGAGGATAACTTAATCCAGGTAAACCATTTTTATGACAAGCTGAGTTCGGTAAAAAAAGAATCGTTAAGTGATTTCCTTGAACACTGTAACCTTAAAAACCCTGAGGTATTTTTTAATTTTTTGGAAAAGTTTATCAGCAGCAAGTATCTGCTGAGTTATCAAAAACTCGAAAATATCAGCTATGCGCTGAACAGAATCTGCATGCGTTTATGGCCCGAAACATTGAACGAAAATCAACTTCAGTCACTTACTTTTGAACTTGGGATTTATAAAACCGTCCTAGAAAAAGATTACATGCATATTTTTGAGGAGATTGAGGGGAATTTGGCTTAAATATTTTAGCGGAAATAGTTAGGCCTTTGCATCCCTTAACATTTTATAAAGCGATGGAAGCCCATTTTTTATCCATTTCTTTTTTAAAGCTTCGGGAGAGAAATATTCTACCTGGTTATCTTCAATTGCACATAGCATGGTTGGAATAATAGTCCCATCGTAAAATTCTAACCTCTTAAAACTAGCCATTTGACTATCTATATGAACTAGATTCATATTATAAACTCCCTTTATTGTTTCAGGAGAAACGGCATGTCCACCTTCTGAAACCCTTTGCTGAACTCTTGCCTTACAATGCTCGATTGTATCAGGCATAAATAATTAATTTGAATATGATAACCGGAATCCTCAAATAAATTTAAATAAGTCCAGTAGTATGGATCAGACAGAGGAGTTTCCAGCACAAAATGTTGTTGCCCAACGATTGCACTTTTCATTTCACTAACCAGTTTCGTCTACATCATTGCTGTGGCTTTTTTTAATCTATCTGTTTTAGGAATTCCTTCTTCTATAAGTTGGGTTTCGAACTGAACGCGAACTTCATCTCTGTTAAAAGACCATATTCCTTCAAATTCTACAGGAAGCATACTTTGAATATAGGTAGATTTACCTGCTCCATTTGGACCCGAAATAACCAAGAGTGTTGGATTAGAATAATCCATAGTCAATACGAACCAGATCTGCTTCTTTTACTGCCAAAGTCTTCAATACTTTAACATTAAATTTTTTTCCGGCTGAAGAAACCTCCTGAATCTCTATGCGACCATCATTATATTCTTTATAAACCTGACCTTTCGGAAGCTTATTAGAGAGGATAAGAAAAGGCAGATTACGACTGAAGTTCTTTGCACGCAGATTACGTAAAACATCAAGATATTTCTCTTGCTTAGTTTCTGTTTCTAGATTAGTCAACTCCATAATTGCAATACTTTAATCTAATGTAAAAATACAAATTCAATGCCACAATTCAAAAGGAGAAATCTTTAAAAAGGCCAAACGCGTTATACAAACAGTAGTTAATAATCATTAAAATCGATAGCTTTCTTTGATCGATTTTAATAGTTCAAATCGCTAAATTAACCAGAGTATTATGTATATTTATTTCAACTCATTTTAAAAACCGATTCATCCTTTTTTTATATTTGTAGATGCCTTTAACTGCAATAAAAGAAGAAATGGATGCCCTGGTGGCCGAATTAAACCAGCACAATTATAACTATTATGTGCTGGCTATGCCCACCATTGGAGATTATGAGTTTGATAAAAAATTAAAACACCTCGCCGGGCTAGAAAAAGCAAATCCTGATTTTGCCGATCCGAATTCGCCTACACAGCGTGTTGGTGGCGATATTACCAAAAACTTTATTACCGTAAACCATAAATACCCCATGCTATCATTGGGGAATACCTATAACGAGCAAGATCTCCGTGATTTTGACGAACGCATCCGTAAAGCCATCGGCGATAATTTCCAATATGTTTGTGAGTTAAAATTTGATGGCCTTTCTATCAGTCTTACTTATGAAAATGGCAAGCTTTTACGTGCGGTTACCCGTGGTGATGGCACCAAAGGCGACGATGTAACCAATAATATAAAAACCATCCATACCATTCCACACCAGATCAAATCGACCGTTGCCCCTGTCCATTTCGAAATCCGTGGGGAGATTTTTATGCACAAAGCAGCATTTTTACGCTTAAATGCTGCTCGTGAAGAACTTGGTGAGATCCCTTATGCAAATCCCAGAAATTTTGCTTCGGGCACCATAAAAATGCAGGATAGCAAGGAAGTAGCAAAACGGCCTTTGGATGGTTTTATTTATTTCCTGTACACCGATAAAAACGAATTCAAAACCCATTGGGAAAGTTTAAATGCTGTAAAAGATTGGGGTTTCCATGTTTGTGAACATAACCGACTGGTTTCTGATATCGATGCAGTTCTGGAATTTATCCACCATTGGGAAAACGAACGTTTTAAATTAAGTTACGATATTGATGGTATTGTGATTAAGGTAAACAGTTATGCACAACAACAGGAATTGGGGTTTACGTCTAAATCACCACGCTGGGCCATTTCATATAAATACAAAGCAGCAGAGGTTGAAACTGTTTTAGAAAAAGTAACCTATCAGGTAGGCAGAACAGGTGCAGTTACTCCGGTTGCCAACTTAAAACCTGTTTTATTGGCCGGTACTACGGTTAAACGTGCTACATTGCACAATGCGAACGAAATAGATCGTTTAGATTTACATGAAGGTGATACCGTTTATGTAGAAAAAGGTGGTGAGATTATTCCAAAAATTATCAAAGTAAATTTAGATAAGCGACTGCCCGGCGCTACAAAGGTTCAATATTTAGACAATTGTCCCGAATGTGGAACAGAATTGATCAGGAGAGAAGGAGAAGCAGTGCACTACTGTCCTAATGATGAAGGTTGTCCGCCGCAGATTGTTGGAAAAATCCAGCACTTTATCTCACGCAAGGCCATGAATATTGATGGACTCGGCGATGAAACCATCGAAACCTTTTACAAACATGGGCTTGTAAATCATATTAGTGATTTATATACTTTGTATCAAAAATCGGATCAGCTCAAAAACTTAGACCGTTTTGGAGAACGTTCGATAGAAAACATGCTTACCGGAATCGAAAAATCGAAGGAAATGCCTTTCGAAAAAGTGCTTTTCGGCCTGGGCATCCGTTATGTAGGCGAAACAGTAGCAAGAAAAACTGCCGCTGGTGTAAAAAATATCGACAATCTTGCTAAGGCTACCGTAGAGGAATTAATCGCCATTGATGAGATCGGACAGCGCATTGCGGAGAGTATTGTTGAGTATTTTGGAAAATCTGAGCATTTAAAGCAGGTAGAATTATTAAAATTAGCAGGATTACAGTTTGAAATTGAAGAAAAGGTAATTACGCTGGATAGTGATAGACTTATTGGAAAAACATTCGTAATTTCGGGCGTTTTTGAAAACTTTAGCCGCGATGAGCTCAAAGATATGATTGAGGCCAATGGAGGAAAGATGCTGAGCAGCATTTCAGGCAAATTGAATTACCTCGTAGCAGGCGATAATATGGGTCCATCGAAACTGGAAAAGGCAAATAAACTAAACGTTCCGATCATCAGCGATGCTGAGCTTTTGGAAATGATAAAATGAGAGAATGACGGAATTGGTGAATGATAGCATGTAAAAGCATTTGGTCAATCTCTCATTCAAAATTCAATAATTATAAATTAAAATGAACAAATTTCAGGGTACTGGTGTAGCGTTGGTTACACCTTTCAACACAGATGGATCAGTTGACTATGATGGTTTAAAAAACCTGATTAATCATTTGGTAGAAGGAGGGATCGATTACCTCGTTTCTTTAGGTACAACCGGCGAAACTGCTACAATGACCAAGGACGAGAAGAAGAAAGTGTGGGCCTATACTGCTGAAATTAACAACAATAGATTACCATTGGTTGCCGGCATAGGTGGCAATAACACTTTAGCTGTAGCTGAAGACATTAAATCTTTCGATGCTTCCGGTTATAGTGCAATTTTATCTGTTAGTCCTTATTACAACAAACCTACTCAGGAAGGAATTTATCAGCACTATAAATATTTAGCTGAAATTTCTCCTTTAGATTTGATTTTATACAACGTACCAGGTCGTACAGGAAGCAATATGAGTCCGGAGACAACTTGCAGGCTGGCTCATGATTTTAAAAATATTATTGCTACTAAAGAAGCATCAGGAAGCTTCGATCAGTTTAACCAGATTATGAGAGATAAGCCTGCAGATTTTCTTTTAATCTCCGGAGATGATCCGGTTACTTTGCCAATGATCGCTTTGGGTGCTGCAGGCATTATCTCGGTAATCGGAAACGCAGTACCTAAGCAATTTTCTGACATGGTAAAACTTTGTTTAGCCGGCGATTACAAGGCCGCTTTGCCTGCTCATTTAGGCTTAATAGAATTTACTCGCCTGGCATTTGCAGAAGGTAATCCGGCAGGCATAAAAGCTGCATTAAAGCATTTAGGTGTTTGCGGCGATACCGTAAGGTTGCCATTGGTTAAAGCATCTGCATTTTTAGAAAAATCAATAATTGCAGAAATAGAAAAGCTAAGCGAAGTGGCTTAAATTCGCTTACAAGAATATTTTCAGGAACAGATTGTTTGATTTTGCTGAAAAGTAAATGAAAACAATCTGTTTTTTTGTGCAAATAAAAAATTACGCAAATAAATTAACCGCCTTCTATTTATCGCCCTGTCATTTAAACATCCGGCTTGCGCCACTATTATCATAAAATGCCTTGTAATCTTTAACGTTAAGCATATCCGCCACGGCCTGTTTTTTATCTGCAGCCTGGTTATAATAAGCTTTGCAGATCTGGTAACCTACCCAATACCCCAGATCAGCAGGTTTGTCGGCAGTTTCCTGATCAGAGTTAGCTATCCAGTTTTTGGCCCTGTTCAGGTACATTTCTTTTTCAAAATCGCTCCAAATCTGTTTTTCCTTACCCCTGGCCCAAACATGCAGTCGTTCGTTAGCCGTTTTACCAGAGATCAGTTCGCCCAGGAAATCGGCCATGCCTTCAGCTAAAACAGCACGTAATAAGGTTGTATCGCCAGCCATGCCGCCCTGATTAAAATGGATCAGCTCGTGCGCAATAAGATGCGGCAAATCAACCAGGTTGTTGAAATTGTTGCGTTGCCATAAGTTTAGTTCGTTGGTAGGGATATCGGGTGTACGCACACCTTGATCTAGACCTATGAGCAAGCCATTATCTGAAGAGGTACCACCTGAAGAGAAATCACCGATAACAAAATAAACATCAGGAAACGAAGCTTTGGCATATAGTGCTTTAAGCTTTACAAAGCTGCTTATCATCTGTGGCTTCTGTTGCTCTACAGCATAAGTATTTTTGCGGATGGCGGCATAAAAATTAGGGCGCTTATCATGCCCCATAACAAAGTATTTCAGGTCAAATACCTTGTAAGTAAAATAATCCTGTAAACCGGGCGTTCCGGGTTGGATGTAATATTTGCGGTAAATGTTTAAACGGTTGGCCGTATCTTTCTGAGCACGGTCATAAGCATCCCAGAAATTGCGTACGTCGGTAGTAATTAACCGTGCTTTTGTCGGATCATTAGTGCTTTTTATACGTGGATGCAAACCTGCAATGAGTTTCTGCCAGTCAGCGCGTTGGTGCAACGAATTTAGATCGGTATCCTTACTAATATGCCCCACATTATCGTTGCCAAGTTGAATGGATTGTTTCAGCAATAGCATTGCGCTATCGGCCTTGCCATATAGGGCAAAACAACAGGCAGCATTATAAAAGGCCCCTTGTTTTGCACGGGAAAACTCACTGGCCTCTCCAGAAAGCAGGTAATAATGCGCTGCCTGATCATAAATTTTAACAGCATATAAACTGTCGGCTATTTTAGCATAACGAAGCTGAGCATGTGCAGCTACATGAGAAAAAAACAACAGGAGACCTAAAAAAACGTGCTTAAACATGCACTAAATTTAGCTAATTCAGATAATAAAATTAGACATGTGCGCTTATTTTATTTAAAATATTTACACCTGGTAACAATTTAAAGAAACCTTTTGCTCCAGGTCATTTTAAAAAATTCAGAAATTCCCAAAAGCAGAAATGGTCTTCGACTAAGCTCAGACTGACATACGAAATAACTTCTATTTTATTTTAAACACGTTCTTAGTCTTAAAATATTAGGCGATCAATTTATTTCTTCTTTCCATCAGGAGATTATCCTGCCAAACACCTTTTGCTTTACCTATTTTTTCCCGATAGCCTACCACCCTGAATCCAGCTTTTTCATAAATTTTTAATGAGGCTGAATTCTGAAGGAAAATTCCTGCCTGAAGCATCCAGATTCCTTTTTTTTCACTTTCGATAATCAGGGCATTTAATAGAGAGGAGCCTATCCCCTGCCCCTTGTAGCCTTGTTTAACATAAACTTCAATTTCTCCAACACCACCAACGTCATAATTGGCGATTACCGGCAAAAGTGCACACCACCCAACAATTTCCTTACCCTGTAAACTCACAAATCTGCAGGTCTTGAGGTGTGATGAATCCCAGTCCTTCCATGAAATATCCGGGGTTCTAAAACTTGCGGTACCTGTATCGATTCCTTCCTGATAAATGTCATTTATCTCACTCCAATCTGCAGCGCGCATCATCCTTATCATAGTTTAATCAATTGCGGCTCAAAGCCAGTAAAAGCTATATATTTAATTGTCAATTAAACTAATTTAGCCAACCAGGCCTCATTTGTCGAAGAGAACAGGATCAAGTTTGTCCTGTATTATAAATCAATACAAAAGCCCGGCTAAAAGTAACCTCAAGCAGCATATCAGTAACAAAAACGTTAAGCTAAAGTATTTCTTCTCCAATATTTCTTGAATACTCAAGAGGACTCATTCCCACTAATTTTTTAAAAGAATTATAGAAGGCACTCCTGGATGAAAAACCTGCACTATAAGCCAATGCCTCCAGCGTGAAATTTTGCATAATCTCTGGATTACGGATACTATCCTTTATCCAGTTTACCCTATACTGATTAATATAATCAATAAAACTTTTATTGAAATAACTGTTTAACACAACAGAAAGCTTATGACTGCCTATACCGACCTTTTGAGCGAGAGAATGGAGCCTGATATTCTTTTGCCTGAATAGCTGATGATCGTTAACATAACGCTCCAGTTTTTGCCCAAATTCAGCAAGATCAACATTGCCTTCTTTGGGTTTAGAAGAATTTTTCCTGATGGACAATAGTGTTGAAGTTTTAACATTTAACAATGAAGCTACCAGATCTAAGGGCAGTCGGTTTAAATAACCCGGATTGGTTTTTGCAAAATACAGGTATCTTTCCTTTGCGTTTCCAACACGGATAATATGTGACCTTTGTTGAGCAGCTTTATAATATTTCTCTAAAACAACTCTAAAGATATAATTGAGCCCGAAATGGTATGTAAAAAGACGATTGAGTTCATTATTGTGGATGGCCAGCAAATCTGTATCTTCAACAGCGATTACGTATTCCTGAGAATGATCAGATCCATGAAGCCCCGATATAGAACTTACAAAATCATTTTCAATTGAAATATAGGTAGTTATTTTTTGTTTATTATGCGTGGTGCATCCCATTAAAGCGCCTCTAACAATAAAGTATATGTATTCGCACACCTCGTTCTCATTGAAGAGTATCTGATCCTTTTTAATCCTGAGCCTTAAAAGATGTTTCTCAAATTCTTCTTTCAATTTTTGATCTACTGTATGTACGCTACTGAGCACATTCAATATATAACCTACATCCTTACTTTCTGCTTTGTTGTATTGCAAATGTTTTGACACCGTATCCTGCTAATAATATTATCACTTCAAACCAAATCATTCGCGCACTTCAGTATTCTACTTACTTTGCCTTACACAAAGCTTGCGACACATCGTAAAATCAAAACTTCCGCAAATGTCTATATCTGAAAGACTACCTGGAGCAAATAATAAATAATAAGAAAACTTACGCATTGAATGTTAATTTGTCTTATATATTTTACAGCAAAGATAATATTTACTGACGAATAAGAAAATATAGGTTACAAAAAAGCCCCAGAAAATTCTGAGGCTCTTCACTATAATATTTTATTTGTTTAAGCTTTATTTTTGGTTTCCTGAACTTCTAAACGAATGGCCTGAGCTAAGTTTTTCAAATCTTGCATGCCTTTACGTATACGGGTTCCAGCTGCGCTGTTACCTTTGTTATAAAATTTGTCTGCATCAGCTTCTAAAGCTGCCACTAAACTTTTTACTTCTTCGAATTTTTTCATTTTTAATTGCTCCTATGGTTCTTTAAGGTTTTTGGTTTTAATTATCTAATTTAAAAGGTTTAACGAAATAAAAAAATTTTTAGAATAATAAAAAACAGCCTTCTAAAACGTTTTTTTCCACATGAATGGATTTATAAACATATTATGCAACAAGAAACCTGATTAACTAACTGAAATACAGATTTTTAAAAAATAAAATTACACAAAAAAGCCCTTTAAACATATTTAAAGGGCTTTATAAAATTTTCATTGATCTTAAACGGTAGCGAAAAGATTTTCTTTATAATATCCATTTTCCAATTTTTCAGCAACTTCGCTAAAAGCATCCAGCGTACGTTGTACATCTTCAAGCGTGTGAACAGCTGTAGGAATTAAACGAAGTTCGATCATGCCCTTTGGAATTACCGGATAAACTACAATTGAGCAGAAGATGCTATAATTCTCGCGTAAATCGTAAGTAATTGCTGTGGCATCAGAAAGTTCACCTTTTAAGAAAACCGGAGTAACTACTGAATCGGTAACACCTAAATCGAATCCGCGCTCACGTAATCCTTTTTGAAGGGTCATTGCGATTTCCCAAAGTTTATCTTTTAACTCAGGCTTGCTTTTTAGCAATTCTAAGCGCTTTAATAAACCAATTACCATTGGCATAGGTAATGCTTTAGCAAAAGTCTGAGAACGCATATTATACCTCAAGAAATTGGTAATTTGTTCTGTTGAAGCAACGAACGCACCAATACCTGCCATTGATTTGGCAAAGGTCCCAAAGTAAACATCAATTCCTTCAATACAGTCTTGTGCTTCATGCGTACCGGCACCGGTTTTACCCATGGTACCGAAACCATGTGCATCATCAACCAGGATACGGAAATTGAAATCTTTTTTAAGATCAACGATTTCCCTTAATTTCCCCTGAGCGCCGCTCATTCCGAAAACACCTTCTGTAATTAGAAGAATACCGCCGCCAGTTTCTTCAACAAGTTTAGTTGCACGTTCTAACTGCTTACGGGCACTCTCAATATCATTATGTTTGTAGACAAAACGTTTACCCATGTGCAAACGTAATCCATCTACAATACAGGCGTGTGATTCTGCATCATATACCACCACATCATTCCTATCAACCAAGGTATCGATAATAGACACCATGCCCTGGTAGCCATAGTTTAATAAAAATGCATCAGGTTTGCCTACAAATTCTGCAAGCTCTTGCTCCAGCTGTTCGTGATAGTTCGAGTTACCGCTCATCATGCGGGCTCCCATAGGATAAGCCATGCCGAATTTTGCAGCAGCTTCTTCATCTGCCTTTCTAACTTCCGGGTGATTGGCTAAGCCTAAGTAGTTGTTTAAACTCCAAACCAAATGCTCTTTTCCACGAAATTGCATGTGAGGTGCAATTTCTCCCTCTAATTTTGGAAATGAGAAATACCCATGAGACCATTTCTGGTGTTGGCCAAGTGGCCCCATGTGCTTTGCTATCTTATCAAATATATCCAATGTATTATGTATTTTTTATAATGAAATTTTGCGAATTTACGCTTTATTCGGCTTAAAATCAACCTAATGATCTTTCAGGCTCCAATTAAGCTTTTTAGTGCTCCAATTTTATGCCAAAAAAGCCCCGATTTTACAACGGGGCTCTATAATTATATTTGGTTTGTTTTAATCAACGTTATCGTGCAGAAAAGAATTATTAGGTCTGATTTCAGTACCACCGTCCTGGTCGTTACTTAAAGTAAACCTGCTTACCTGCGATTCAGAAGAATGCTGAACTTGTTGCAACTGCATTTGCTTGCGTTTGTATGCAGGTTCGTTTTCCAATTCCTGTAAACCATTGGTTGTACGCAATTTCATGCTCAGATCTTTCAAGCGTAAAATACGCTCTTTAGATTTTTTCAATTGTTCTTCCATTGATTCGTCACTTTTGTCGTCGTCTAATCCAACAACCGGCATTTCGATTTCTGGCTCAGGTTGTGGCATAGGTGCTGACTGAGCTACTGGTGTTTCGAATACAAAGTTGGTTTCTGCCAATTTAACTTCAAACTCGAATCCGGTTTCTTTGACTTCTTCTACCTGAGGCTCTTCTTCAATTAAAGTATGACGAACCACATTACTTTCTGGTTCCTGAACTTTTTGAGGTTCCGGTTTATTGAACATACCACCAAAAAGATCTGCTTGTGAAACTTCTTCCTTCGTTTTTAAAACAGGCTCATAAGATGGCGTTGTTTTGGGCTGAATAAAAGAGTTTACTGGTTCAACAGGGCGAACCAGCGGCGCTTCTTCTGGTGTTAAAAGTGATATTTTCTTTTTATTTTTTTCTTCATGCACACGTTCTTCTGAGGTTTGGAAGCCTGTTGCAATAATGGTTACAGAAAGTTTATCGCTTAAAGATTCGTCGGTACAGTTACCCCAAATTAAGTCTGCTGATAAACCAGCTTTCTCCTGAATATAGTCCGTAATAATAGAAACCTCATCCATGGTTACCTCACGCAAACCAGAGCTGATATTCAATAAGATATAACGGGCACCTTCAATTTCATTATCTTTTAACAACGGAGAAGCCAAAGCACCTTCAACCGCCTGTAATGCACGGTCTTCGCCCTCAGCGGCAAAACTACCCATAATGGCTACGCCACTATCTTTCATTACAGTACGCACATCCTTAAAATCCACGTTGATATAACCGGGAACTGTAATGATTTCTGCAATACCTTTTGCAGCGGTGGTTAAAATATCGTCGGCCTGACCAAAGGCAGAACCCAAAGTTAAGTTTCCGAAGATTTCGCGCAGGCGATCGTTAGAGATCACAAGGTAAGAATCTACGTACTTTTTCAACTCTTCCATTCCCTCATCAGCCTGCAGTTTACGTCTTTTTCCTTCGAAAGAAAATGGTGTAGTAATGATGGCCACAGTTAAAATGTCAAGCTCTTTAGCTGCTTTCGCAATGATTGGAGAAGCCCCTGTTCCGGTACCACCACCCATTCCTGCTGTAATAAAAAGCATTTTGGTTGTACTACCTAACATGGCTTTAATATCATCTATATTTTCTATAGCTGAGTTTTTACCAACCTCAGGAATAGAGCCAGCTCCCATTCCTTCGGTTAAGCTAGCGCCTAATTGTACCTTGTTAGGTATAGGGCTAGATTCCAATGCCTGGGCATCTGTATTACAAATAATAAAATCTACACCAGTAATACCAGACAGGTACATATGGTTCACTGCGTTGCCGCCACCGCCCCCAACACCAATTACCTTGATGATTGAAGACTTATCTTTTAACATTTCGAACTGCATATCTTTATGAATCAGTTGTTTAAAAATTTTTAAATTCTGTTCATTACTCAATGTAATATTAACACTTTTTCAACAGACGTTTTCCACAACTGTTAATAATGTGGAAAACTCATCTTTTGTGGAAAAATAATTAACTTTTCAAGTAATCCTCATCACTTACATTCATGTCGTCCTGAATGAAAGTTCTTGTTTTTGCCAGTAATTTATCAAACAAACCCGGTCCGCGTTTCTCTTTTTCTTTTGCTGTTTTTGGTTTTTCTACAAAAACACCAGGCTGTTTCATTTCTTCAATTAACTCTTCTGCTTTTTGGATTCCTTTGATCAGTAAACCTACACTGGTTGCGTACATTGGACTCTTCAGATCGTCGTAAATGGCTTTAGGCATATCTTCATACTTAGATAAATGCTCATTCGGATAACCAATACGGCAATCTAAACCGGTTACATATTCAACCGCCTGAGATAAGTGTTTTAATAATGCTCCGCCACCGGTAATTACAATACCACCGATAAGTTTTTTCTCATATCCGGAAGATTTGATCTCGTAATATACGTGCTCAATAATCTCTTCCATACGTGCCTGAATGACGTAGGCCAGGTTTTTAACCGAAATTTCTTTTGGTTCGCGGCCGCGTAATCCGGGAACACAAATAATTTCGTTTTCTTTATTCTCCTCAGCCAATGCCGAACCAAAGCGTGTTTTTAACAATTCAGCCTGATTGCGCATTACTGAGCAACCCTCTCTGATATCTTCAGTAACACTATTGCCGCCAAAAGGGATAACTGCAGTATGACGGATAATACCTTCATGGAAAATGGCTATATCTGTAGTACCACCACCAATATCAACCAATGCAATACCAGCTTCTTTTTCTTCCTCGCTCAACACCGATTCAGAAGAAGCCAACGGCTCAAGAATCAAATCCTGAGTTTGAAGTCCTGCATTGTTGACACATTTGATAATGTTTTTGACGGCTGTAACCTGACCAGAGATGATATGGAAGTTAGCTTCAAGGCGAACCCCTGCCATACCAATTGGATCTTTGATTCCAGGCTCGTTATCGATAGTAAATTCCTGCGGCAAAACATGGATGATCTCCTCACCCGGTGGCATTACCAGTTTAAACATATCATCGATCAACTTATCGATGTCTTTTTTACCGATTTCGTTATTTAATTCTCTTCTTGTTAAAATTCCTCTGTGCTGTAAGCTCTTAATGTGCTGACCAGCAATACCCACATTTACCACCTGTATTTCTACATTGGATTGTCCGCTTGCTACTTCAACTGCTTGAGCAATGCCCTGTACGGTTTTTTGAATGTTAGAAACCACTCCACGTGTCACACCCGCCGATTCTGCCTTGCCTATTCCTAAGATTTCTATCTTACCGTGCTGTGTTCTACGACCAACGATAACACAAATTTTTGTAGTACCGATATCCAATCCTACTACAATGGGCGACTGACTGGTAAATTTTGCCTTGTCCATATTCGTTAATTTTGCTGAGTTTTATACTGTTTTTCTAGGGCTCTGATTTCTTTTTCTCTTGCTTCTTTTTCTTTTTTCAACTGAGCCTCAGATTTTGCCGTCTTTGGCTGCGTTGCTCCGGTTTGCTTCGGTTTCTCTTTTTTATCCGCTGGTTTTGTTTCCTTTGGTTTAACAGCCGCTACAACTACCGGCTTTTTTACTTCTGTTTTTACTGGTTCAACCTTTCTAGGCGTTACCTTTTTTATTTCTGTTTTCTTTGGCTCTTCTTTCCTGGCTTCCACCTTTTTAGGTTCAGGCTTTTTAGGCGCTACCTCTTCTGGCTGATCGGCTTCAGATCGATCGTCCATTACCGTGCTGATGGTATTTCTGATCAGTGAATCGGTTACGTTCCGCTGTATCCTCAAACTATCTGCCGCCGAAATTGTTTTCGCTTTTTTTCCTAATGCTGTCGAATCTCTTTTTTCGCAAACAATCTGGTTGGTATATTTAATGTTGATCGTTTTATAAGTATCCCATCCTACCTGCGGCATTGCTTTTTTATAAAACAACAACAGGTTTTTCATTTTCTTTTCAAGAGAATCAGCATTACCTAAAATAATCCGCTGATTACCTACTCTCGGGATCAGTTCGATATCGTTTTTCTGATCAACCACAATCTGTTCGATCTGAGAATCCCAAAGCGTATCTTTTTTAATGTACTGTGCAGTTTTATATAAATCTCTCGCCAATTGTGTATGCAGGGTATCGATTCTACTGCCAAAAACCTCGGTAATATGTCCCGTTGCCACCAGCACATTGGCAGTGAAATTTGATGAAATAGGCATTTTCAATCCATCATTATCAATGTAAAAATCCTGTCCATTCTCGTTAAATATGCGAAGGATAGGCTGACGCTGTTTTACTTCGATGTGCAGCACCCCATCCATATCTATATACACTTTAGCAAAACCGATATAAGGGTTAGACTGCAGTTTTTTCTCAATTTTATGAATATTGATATTTTCGAGGTTACGCCCTAAAAGCACACCTTGATCTTCTTTTAAAATAGCATCGATCTCTTCGCGCTCAATAAAATTATCTGCTCCAGGAATCAGGATTTTAATATCTGTACATTTAACAGTTTGCTTTTTCACATTGATAAAACTCAAAAGCACAACCACCCCTGCCAGACTGATCAGCCAGGCAAAGCCAGTAAAAATTGCACTCCAGTTTATCCGTTTAAGCATTGTTCAATATATTTTTTAAGGGTTCTATAATGGTATCGATATCGCCCGCTCCTACTGTCAAAATTAATTCCGGTTTTGTGTCCTTAACATGCTGAACCACAAAATCTTTTCCACATACTCTTTTATCTGCCAAAGTGATTTTATCCAATAAAAACTGTGCGTTAATGCCTTCAAGGGGCAATTCTCTTGCCGGATAAATTTCCAACAGCAGCAGTTCGTCAGCGGTGCTTAAAACTTTTGCAAATTCATCTGCAAAATCCCTCGTACGGGTAAACAGGTGCGGTTGAAAAATTACTGTTAGTTTTTTATCGGGATACAATTGTCTCACCGCATCAAAACAGGCTTTCAGTTCTTCAGGGTGATGTGCATAGTCATCAATATAAATCTGAGTCCCACTGTTTACAATATATTCGAAACGGCGTTTCACCCCTTTAAAGTTTGCAACAGCCTGTTTCACCTTTTCCACATCAATACCCAATTGCAAAGCAATGGCAATGGCAACGGTTGTATTTTCTACATTATGTTTACCGGGAATCATCAAGCTGATATCTTTTATGCGTTGCGTGGTATCTGCATAATCGAAAACAAATTTCGAGCCTTCTACCCTTAAATTTTCTGCTTTTGCCGTAGCAGTTGGACTTGCAGCATAACTGATGCTATTTTCCAAAGGCAATCCTTCATGTGCATAAAGTGTACCTTCGGCCTTCAGCTGCCCGGCAAATAACCTGAAAGATTCTTCGAGTTGACTTTTATCTCCGTAGATGTCCAAATGATCAGCATCCATCGAGGTCACCACGGCTACATCAGGATGCAATGTCAGGAAAGAACGGTCATATTCATCGGCTTCTACTACCACCACATTGTTATCGCCAAAAAGTACATTGCTGTTGTAATTACTGGTTATACCACCCAAAAATGCCGTACAATCGTAACCGGTATCCTTTAGAATATGCGCTACAATAGACGATGTGGTGGTTTTACCATGTGTACCCGCAACCGCAATACAGAACATGCCCTTGCTGATGATACCCAAAACCTCTGAACGCTTTTTAAGTGCAAAACCTTTATCAATAAAATGGTTTAAAATTTTCGAATCTTTCGGAATTGCGGGTGTATAAACTACAAGGGTGTCATCCTGATTATCCAAAAATTCCCCAGGCAATGAAGTGGTTTCATCAAGATAGGTAATCAAAATTCCTTCCTGTTCCAAAGTTTCGGTCAGCTTGGTACATGTTTTATCGTAACCACAAACCACCTGTCCGCGTTTAGCAAAATAACGGGCAAGCGCACTCATGCCGATACCACCGATACCTACAAAGAAAACCCTATTTATTTTACTTAGTTCCATTTTTTTAGATTTGAGATGGGAGATTTGAGACACTATACAAATAGTCTAATCTCAAATTACACATCTAGTTTCTCATATCTCTATTAATCAATTTCAACACTTCATTCGCAATAATTTCATCTGCCTTTGGCAATGCCATCTTAGCCAGGTTTTGAGCCAGCGTTTCACACTGTTCTTTATTTGTTAGCAATGTCAGTGCTTCCTTAACCAGGGTATCTTCCGCGGAGCGATCGTTAATTAATATTGCTGCTCCATTTTTAACCAGGGCCATGGCATTTTTAGTTTGATGATCTTCTGCTACATTTGGCGAAGGCACCAAAATCACCGGCTTTTTAATCAAACAAAGCTCTGCTATGGTTCCTGCTCCAGCACGGCTGATGATCACATCTGCAGCGGCATAAGCCAGATCCATTTTATTTAAAAACTCTAGGATACGCACATTGGGATGATAGGCTAAACCCAATCTTTCTATAATCCCTTTGTAGTAATACTTACCTGTTTGCCAGATTACCTGCACATCTTGTGCAATAATCTCGGGTAAATGTTTTTCAATTGCTTTATTCAGTGTTCCTGCACCTAAACTTCCACCGGTTACCATAATGGTTCTTTTCAATGGATCGAGTTTTAATAGTTCGGCTCCTGCATGGTGTTTACCTTTAATATCAACCACTTCCTGGCGAACCGGATTTCCTGTTTTCAAAATCCTGTCAGCTGGAAAAAACTGATCCATGTCATCAAAGGCGACACAGATTTTCGAAGCCTTTTTGCCTAACCACTTATTGGTTATTCCTGCATAAGAATTCTGTTCCTGGATGAGGTAAGGAATTCTCTTCAAAGAAGCTGCGTACAATAACGGTCCTGAAGCATAACCACCAACGCCTACTACAGCATCTGGTTTAAAATCATTGATAATCTGCATGGCTTTACGCACACTACCGATTACTTTGAGCGGGAGTGCCAGATTTTTAATAATCGAGCCGCGTTGCATCCCGCTAATGTTTAATCCTATAATTTTATATCCGGCTGCAGGAACTTTTTCCATTTCCATTCGACCTATTGCACCCACAAATAAGATTTCACAGGCTGGCACCAAGCGTTTTAGCGCATTGGCTATGGCTACGGCGGGAAAAATGTGCCCGCCGGTGCCACCACCTGATATGATAATTTTTGGGGAATTATTCATTTTAAACTGTTTTTAATGTTAACCATTTCACCACAAAAGACACAATAGTGAACAAAAGTTGTTTTTTATTTATTGTAAGTATCGCCCATCAATGGAACAATAGTTAATATTCTATTATTCAGGTAATAGTCTGAATAAATCGTTTACGTATGTTTTGTCCTTCACTATATAAATTAACTGTATTGAAATTATAAATTATTCTTTGTGGAGAACCTAATAGCTTCATATAAGTAATGATTTGAGCTTCATGAATAGGCATTAATCTATCCACAGATTTTAATTCAACGGTTAATATATTTTCAATAAATAAATCACACCTCAAATTTGCATCTATAGCCATTCCTTTATAATTCACTGGCACAAGCATTTCAGTCATAAAAGAAATCCCTCGTAACACTAGCTCATGTTTCATGCATTTATGATACGCACTTTCTAACAATCCAGCCCCAAGAGACTTATGCACTTCAATAGCAGCCCCATTGACCTGATAAGTTAAATCCGTTAGGTATGCTTTACTAGGTTTCATTTTAGCTATTGTGTTCTTTTGTTTCTTTGTGGTTATTTTTATTTATCCAAATGATGGAATCTCTCCAACAATTATTTTATTATTTATTTTTTCATCTTTCGGTGTCAGTTTTGCGTTTTCTTCCACATCGCGGCTTACGCTCAAAATAATTCCGAAGGCCACACTGGTAAAAATCATTGATGTACCACCCATACTCACCAATGGAAGTGGAACCCCTGTTACCGGGCCTAAACCTACCGCTACGGCCATGTTAGCAAAAGCCTGGATGGTGAGACTAAAACTTAGTCCTGCAGCCAGTAAAGCCCCGAATGCCTTGGGCGCCCGGGTTACGATCTTGATACACCGGTATAAAAGCACCAGGTATAGTATCATGATTACAATTCCTCCCACCGTTCCCCATTCTTCAATAATAATGGCGAAAATAAAATCGGAATACGGGTGTGGCAGGAAATTGCGTTGTGTACTATTACCTGGTCCTTTACCAAAAACACCACCAGTAGCCAAGGCAATTTTTGCCTGATCTGCCTGGAAAGTTTTGTCTGAATGCTGCATTTCGGGATGCATAAACGTATTGATACGCGACATGTATGTTTTTCTCCTTGGACCCAAAAAGAAAACGAACAACAGCAGCACAAAGCCGCCCGCACAAACAATCGCAATCTGTTTAATACTGATCCTACCGATAATCAACAGCAATATACTTACACCGAACAGCATTAATGCTGTGGACAAGTTGGCCAGTGCGATTAAAACAAACACCACACAAACCGAACCCATAATTGGTATAAATGATTCTTTTACGTTTTTAATATTTTCCTGCTTTTTGGTTAGCATACGTGCCAAAAAGGTAATCAATGCCAGCTTGGCCAAATCGGAAGTTTGAAAGGTTAATCCGATTACCGGTATTTTAACCCACCTCGAAGCATCGTTTAAGTTGGTACCGAATATTAATGTATAAAACAGCAAAGGAATGGTTACAATCATCAGCACCTTCGAAATACCAGCGTAATAGCGGTAATCGAGCAGGTGAGCGATATAAATCATCCCAATACCCATCAACACAAAAATTAAGTGTTTAGTAAGCAAAAGCTTTTCTACAGCTTCCCCTTTTTTATACGCCAAAGTACCTGTTGCACTATACACAGCCATTACTGATATAAGCGAAAGCAGGATGATGATCAACCAGATCCACCTGTCTCCTTTTGTTTTATTAAGCAATGCCTGAAACATATTTAAGCCTCCTATTATAATTCTCTAACTGCCGCTTTAAACTGGTTACCGCGGTCTTCATAATTTTTAAATAAATCAAAACTTGCACATGCAGGCGATAACAATACTGCATCGCCACGTTTAGCCAGGTGGAAAGCAATCTGCGCAGCTTCTTCAGCCGAAAAAGTATTTACGATTATGTCTACATCATCCTCAAAAGCATCGTGAATACGTCTATTATCTTTACCTAAACAAACAATGGCTTTTACCTTACTTTTAACCAAATCCTTAAGCATGTTATAATCATTACCTTTATCCACACCACCCATAATCAGCACCACATCACTGGTCATACTTTCTAAAGCGTACCAGGTGGAGTTCACATTTGTGGCTTTACTATCGTTGATAAAATCGATCCCCGAAATTTTGGCCACATGTTCTAACCTGTGCTCAATATTCTTGAAATTACCCATGCTTTCGCGGATGGTTTCATTTCTTAATTCTAAAACTTTAGACACAATGCCTGAGGCCATAGAATTATAAATGTTGTGCTTGCCCTGTAAGGCTAAATCTGAAATAGACATGGTTAGTTGGTTATTAGGTTCTGTAAGGATATGTATCGTATTTTCTTCTAAGTAAGCACCAGTTTCAACCTTTTTAACAATTGAAAATGGATAGGTTTTCGCCAAAGGTTTTGTTAGAGCGATTGCTTTTAAACTTTCTTCGTCATCAGCGCAATAGATAAAAACATCATCTGCCGTTTGGTTTTGGACAATGCGCATTTTGGATCCGGCATAATTTTCCAGTTTATAATCGTAGCGATCTAAATGATCTGGTGTGATGTTCAGTAAAACTGCGATATCGGCTTTAAACTTGAACATATCATCGAGCATAAAACTTGAGATTTCCAGCACATAATATTCATAATCTTCTGTAGCTACCTGCGCAGCAAAACTCTGTCCGATATTACCGGCCAAGCCTACATTTAACCCGGCATTTTTTAAGATGTGATAAGTTAACAGGCTCGTAGTTGATTTACCATTTGAACCGGTAATGCAGATTGTTTTTGCATCGGTATATCTTCCGGCGAACTCGATTTCTGAAATCACCGGAATACCTTGAGCGACAAGTTTTTTAATAATTGGCGCTGTCGGCGGAATACCCGGACTTTTAATTACTTCCGTAGCATTTAAAATCAATTCTTCAGTATGCTTTTCAGATTCGAATGGTATGCCAAGCTTTTCCAATGCGGCTTTGTATTTATCGGCGATTACCCCATAATCGGAAACAAAAACACCGAAGCCTTTTGCCTGTGCCAATTTTGCGGCGCCAACACCACTTTCACCAGCACCTAAAATAACTACACGACCATGCCCTGCCATTGCTGACGTAGTATTGCCTGATGTAGTATTATTTGTGCTCATTTTTATTTTAGTATCAAGTGGTGAGTATCAAGTATCAAGACATTAATACCATCACATTTTAATTTTTTAATTTATTTATTATTCTCTCTTTTACTTTTCAGCTTTAGTCTTTCGGCATTAAACCGCTAAGCCCTAAACCTTCTAACCCTCTACCTTAACTTCAATGTTACAATAGTCATAATCGCAAGCATGATTCCGATAATCCAGAAGCGGGTTACAATTTTGGCCTCGTGATAACCTTTCTTTTGATAATGGTGGTGTAGCGGCGACATCAGGAAAATCCTCCGTCCTTCGCCAAATTTCTTTTTGGTATACTTAAAATAAGATACCTGCATAATTACCGACACCAGTTCTATCAGGAAGATTCCACATAAAATCGGGATCAACAGTTCTTTACGGATCATTAAGGCGAATGCGGCTATAATACCTCCAATGGCCAAACTTCCGGTATCACCCATAAAAATCTGGGCAGGGTAAGAGTTGTACCAAAGAAAACCTACGCATGCTCCAACAAAGGCTCCGGCAAAAATCATCAGCTCTGCTGAGTTTGGGATATACATGATGTTCAGGTAATCGGCCATGATTGTATTACCAGATACATAAGCCAAAATACCCAGGGTGATCCCAATTACCGCTGAGGTTCCGGTAGCCAGCCCATCAATACCATCGGTAATATTGGCCCCATTTGAAACTGCCGTAATAATAAACACCGTAAAGATGAGGAATATGATAAATGCATATTTCTGATAATCGCCACCTAAAAACTTCAATACCTTGGCATAATCGAACTCATTGTTCTTATAAAAGGGCATATTGGTTTTGGTCGATTTTACATCTTGCGTATAATAAAAAGTTTCGCCTTTCTGACGCAATACCATTGGAACCGTAGAAGTGCTTTTAACATTATCCTGAACGGTTTCCCTCACCACAATATTTGGATGAAAATACATCGTAATGCCTACTATCAGTCCGAGTCCTACTTGGCCAACCACTTTAAAACGGCCAGCTAAACCTTCTTTATTTTTTTTGAAAACCTTGATGTAATCGTCTAAAAATCCAATTGCACCCATCCAGATCGTGGTGATAATCATTAAAATCACATAGATATTGGAAATATTTGCAAATAATAAGGTAGGGATCAAAATACCCAGCAGGATAATGATACCACCCATGGTAGGCGTACCCTGTTTTTGCATCTGGCCTTCTAAACCTAAATTTCTTACCGTTTCTCCAACCTGTTTTTTATGCAGGTAATCAATCAACCTACGTCCGTAAACGGTGGTAATGATCAATGATAAAATTATAGAAATAGAAGCACGGAAAGTGATGTACTGAAACAACCTTAACCCAGGTATATCATAATGCTTATGCAGGTATTCGAATAATAAATATAACATTAGCTGATTGGTTTTAATTGTTCAAGTAAAATTTCTTTAT
>Ga0157371_10000921_pt1 | contig 33050 bp, 29 predicted proteins | sample C45metaG_FD_113462 | JGI IMG/M metagenome (GOLD analysis project Ga0157371, IMG submission 113462) | Corn rhizosphere microbial communities from Kellogg Biological Station, Michigan, USA - C4-5 metaG | ecosystem: Host-associated > Plants > Roots > Rhizosphere > Soil | place: USA: Michigan... | reverse complement strand
TCAGTCATGGTTGCCGGTTTCCTTCAGGTAGAGCTGGTGCAGCTGGTCGTTGAGTTCACGCGACGCCAGCGGCAGCGGCCGCCCGGCGAAGGTGGTGGGGTCGATGTCGGCGCCCACTTCCAGTTGGAAGTCGAAGCGCCGCGCGGGAATGCGATACCAGGGCGTGGCCTTGGTCAGGGTGCTGGGCACCACGCGGATGATCACCGGGGTGATGCAGCGGGCGCCGCGCAGGGCGATGGCCGCGGCGCCGCGATGGAAGCGTGGCGACTCGCCGGGGGTGGTACGGGTGCCTTCGGGAAAGATGATCAGCGTCTGGCCTTCGCGCAGGGCGTCGGCGGCTTCGTCGAGCATCTCGGCGCTGCCGTTGTTGCTGATGTAGCCGGCGGCCTGGATCTGCCGCTTGAGATAGGGGTTCTGCCAGAGGCCCTGCTTGACCACGCAATTGGCCTCGGGCACCAGGCCGATGAGCACCACCACGTCGATCAGCGAGGGGTGGTTGGCGATGATCAGTTGGCCCGGACGACCCAGGCGCTCGCGGCCCTGGATGCGCAGCTTCATCACCCGGGTCAGCACCATGAAGGCGACGAAGAAGCGGAACAGCCGGGCATTGGCCCGTCGCGCGCGTTGGCGGCGGCGCAGGGCATCGCCCGGCAGCGCCAGCAGGACCGGCAGGACCAGCAGCCGGAAGACCAGGGCGCCGCAGCCGAACACCACGAAGTTGAGCCCCGTGGCCAGCAGTCGGTAGCCGTAGTCCAGGCGACCGTTCATCCACCGGCCTCCGCCCGCCAGTGCCAGGCACGCCCGGCATAGGCAAGGTGCCGCTCGCCGCGGGCTTCCAGCAAGCGCAAGAGTTCCAGGGCATGGGGCCAGTCGCTGGTCGCCGCTTCCGCCGGCGCCGGCTGGCCGCTCAGGCCATGGCTGCTGCCGGGGGTGAGCAGCAGCCCCACGGCATAGGGAAAGGGGACGTCGTCGATCTGCGGCGCATAGAGGGTCGGCGGGGCTTCCTCGGCGATCACCACCAACACCCCGCTGGCACCTTCGGCGAGCAGGGTGCAGGCCTCCAGCACGGCGTGTTCGAGACCGTCGCGGCCGGTGGCCAGGGCGTTCATCTCGCTGTGGTCGCCGCGCAGGATCGACCACTGGCCGATGATGGCGTTGTGCACCGAGAGGCTGAACTGGGTGGGGGAAAGGGGCTCGCCGCGGGCCAGTTCCTGGAGGATGGCCAGGGTGCGCGGGGTCTCGCCGTGGCGCGAGGCGAAGATCAGCGGCAGCGGCTCGCCATGGGCATCGGCCAGCGGCCAGGCCACCTGGAAGGTCATGCGTGCCAGTCGGCTCAGGCGGCGGCGCTGCATGGCCGGCAGGAAGCTGGCGTCGGGTTGGCTGCCATCGTCCGCCGGACGCCAGGGCGCGGCGCACCACTGCCGCCATGCGTCCGGGTCGCCAAGACCCGGCGCCCAGGCGCGCCAATCGCTAATCTGGAAATGCATCTTCACAGCCGAATCTACCCCGGAGCCTACGTGCTTGCCGTTTCATCTATCCCTGATGAGCAGGGTATTGCAGCGTTCGGCGCGCATTATCCAAGCGGCTACACACCTAGGCAAACCTTTGTATGAACTTTGCGAAGGGAGGTGCAGTCACGCCGCCAAGCCAGGAACAGGCTAGCGTGGTGGGGAGTGGAGGGCCCCTTTCCAGGGAACGAAACGCTGCTCCGTGCGACGAGCGGCAGTAGAAGCCCTGATTTGCGGAAGGTGGGCGAAGGTAAAGCCGAAGATATCGCTGATGGTTATCGCGATCATGGCGATCCGCCGAAGCGGCCTCTCCTACGGATGGGGTCTACTGTAGGAGCAACGGTCTTATGGCTACAGGGGTATGCATCAACTCCCCGTGGCGCCGTAGCGTGGAAAACGGCGCAGCCTTTTCCACTGCGGCTTCACGGCGAAGGGTGCCCTCACCCCAGCCCTCTCCCAAAGGGAGAGGGAGCTATCCGCGCAGGCGTTGATCTACTTCAGCCCCCGGCACGCTCGCGATCAGCCGTCGTACCCTGTCCGTAGGAGCAACTGTCTTATGGCTACAGGGGTATACATCAACTCCCCGTGGCGCCGTAGCGTGGAAAACGGCGCAGCCTTTTCCACTGCGGGCTTCGTGGCGAAGGTCACCCTCACCCCAGCCCTCTCCCGAGGGGAGAGGGCTATCCGCGCAGGCGTTGATCTACTTCATCCCCCGGCAAGCTTGCGATCAGCCGTCGTGCCCCGTCTGTAGGAGCAACGGTCTTATGGCTACAGGGGTATGCATCAACTCCCCGTGGCGCCGTAGCGTGGAAAACGGCCCAGCCTTTTCCACTGTGGGCTTCGGGGTGAAGGGTACCCTCACCCCGACCCTCTCCCGCAGGGAGAGAGGGCTATCCGCGCAGGCGTTCATCTACTTCAGCCCCGGTAAGCTCGCGATCAGCCGTCGTACCCTGTCCGTAGGAGCAACTGTCTTATGGCTACAGGGGAATACATCAACTCCCCGTGGCGCCGTAGCGTGGAAAACGGCGCAGCCTTTTCCACAGCGGGCTTCGTGGTGAAGGGTGCCCTCACCCCAGCCTTCTCCCGAGGGGAGAGGGGGCTAGCCGAGCAAGCGTTCATCTACTTCAGCCCCCGGCACGCTCGCGATCAGCCGTCGTACCCTGTCCGTAGGAGCGACCGCATCGACGGACCGACATGGCCGTGATAAGCCACAGCTCCGGCGGTGCCGAGCGCTTTCAGGCGACCGGCAAGGGCTGCAGCTTCGACAGGCGCACGGCCACCGCCAGGGCCACCAGCAGCAGGGCGCCGATGAACAGGCCGACGCCGGTCCAGCCGCCGAAGTGCCAGCAGAAGCCGCCCAGGGTGCCGGCCACGCTGGAGCCGGCGTAGTAGCTGAACAGATACAGCGACGAAGCCTGGCCACGAGCCTGGCGGGCGCGCCGGCCCACCCAACTGCTGGCCACCGAATGGGCGCCGAAGAAGCCGAAGGTGAACAGCAGCATCCCCGGCAGCACCAGCCACAGCGAGGTGAACAGGGTCAGCAACAGGCCGCCGAGCTTGAGCACGATGGCGGCACTGAATACCCGCCGCCGACCGAAACGATCGGCCAGGCTGCCGAACTTGGCCGAACTGTAGATCCCCGCCAGATAGACCAGCGACAAGACACCGATCCAGGCCTGGCTCAGGTGATAGGGCTCGGCCAGCAGGCGATAGGCGATGTAGTTGAACAGGGTGACGAAGGCGCCCATCAGCAGGAAGGCCTCCAGGAACAGCCAGGGCAGGCCGGCATCGCGAAAGTGCAGGGCATAGCCAGCGAGCAGGCTGCGCGGCCGTAGCGGACGCGGCTGGAAGCGCTTCGAGGCCGGCAGGCTGCGTTTGAACAGCACCGCCGCCACCAGCGCCAGCAGGCCCAGGGCGCCGAGGGCAATGCGCCAGGACACGAAGTCCACCAGGACTCCGCTGATCACCCGGCCGGACATGCCGCCCAGGGCGTTGCCGCTGATGTAGAGGCCCATGGCGTAGCCCAGGTGCTCGGGATGCACCTCCTCGGCCAGGTAGGTCATGGCCACCGCCGCCACCCCGGCCAGCGACAGCCCGACCAGGGCGCGGGTCACCAAGATGCCGTCCCAGGTCGGCATCAGGGCGCTGAGCAGGGTGAAGCCACCCGCGGCGAACAGCGCATAGACCATCACCGACTTGCGCCCGATGGCATCGGAGATCGGCCCGGTCACCAGCAGGCCGCAGGCCATCAGCCCGGTGGCGAGGGACAGCGACAGACTGCTGGCGGCGGCGGTGAGGCCGAAGGCCTGGGAAAAGATCGGCATCAGCGGCTGCACGCAATAGAGCAGGGCGAAGGTGGCGAAGCCGCCGCAAAACAGCGCCAGGGCGGTACGCATGAACTGCGGCGTACCCTTTTCGATGAAGGCATCCGGCGCGTGCTGCGCCTCGTTGGCGGCAGGGCGGGTTTCCAGCGCAGGGGCAGGTGGCATGGCGGACGACCGGGACGTGTTCACGGGTACCTCAGGGCAGGTCTGACCTCATCACCCTAGGCTGGCGGCTGTCATATATCCAATATATTGTCCGTCTCGATTGATAGGTTCTACGACTCAATGGAGACAGCATGGAATTGCGCCACCTGAGGTACTTCGTGGCGGTGGCCGAAGAGCTGCACTTCGGCCGCGCAGCGCAACGCCTCAATCTTTCCCAACCGCCACTCAGCCAGCAGATCCAGGCCCTGGAAGCCGAGCTGGACACCCGCCTGCTGGAGCGCACCAACAGACGCGTCGCCCTCACCGAGGCCGGCCGGTTGTTCCTCGACGAAGCCCGGCAGATCCTCCTGGCCAGCGAGCGCGCCGCCGAACGGGTCCGCCGCGCCGGCCGCGGCGAGATGGGGCAATTGCAGGTGGGCTTCAGCGCCTCCTCACCCTTCGTCGCCACCATTCCCAAGACCCTGTTCGCCTACCGCCGCGCCTATCCCGAGGTGCGCCTGCAATTGCAGGAGATGAGCAGCCGCGAACAGATCGACGCCATGCTCGCCGGCAACCTGCAGATTGGCCTGATCCGCCCCATCGAATTGCCCGACGCCCTGGTGGCGGTCGAACTCTTCCGCGAACCCCTGGTGGTCGCCCTACGCCACGACCATCCCCTGGCCCAGCAGGGCGGCGGCCCACTGCCCCTGGCTGCCCTCGCCGAAGAACCCTTCGTCTACTTCCCCCGCACCTACGGCACCGGCCTCTACGAACAACTCCACACCCTTGCCGCCCGCGCCGGCTTCACCCCACGCATCGTCCAGGAAGCCAGCGAAGTCCTCATCATCCTCGGCCTGGTCGCCGCCGGCCTCGGCGTCACCGTACTGCCCGCCACCTACCAGCGCACCCAGATGGAAGGGCTGGTATATCGGGAGCTGGACGATCCTGAAGCGACCTCGGCTGTGTGGTTGCTGCGGCGCCGGGATGAGGTGTCACCGCAGGCGGAGGCGTTTGTGGGGTTACTATTGACTAGCTAGTTTTGGGAGGTACCTGATTTTGCTGTTGATTTTCTAGAGGCGTTAACTCAATTGCCACTTGCTTTTCGAGGAAGTCTTTGAGGGGGGAGCCTGTTTTGTAAGGTACTTGGCTTGCAGGTACTACTTTAGATGCTGGCTCCACATGGGCGCGTTGGTCATCAAAAAATATATGAGGCCTTAGAGCCTTGAGTACTTTGTCTTTCGGAAGGCCGCCTAAGAAAAAAGCTTGGTCTACATAAACGTTCCATTTTCTTAGTGTCTTGATGACTCGTACATGTGCGGGGCTATTCCGAGCTGTTACTATCGATAATTTTATGGGGGATTTATCAGAGCCTATATTCGTGTGGATTGTCGATAGAACCCTAATTAGCTTGGCGAAAGGCCCGTCTTTTAACTCGATGTCTTCATTTGTTGTTTCGTTTTTCTGAAATTCGTCGATTCCGCTGGTTTTATATATGTACTCTGAGTCCTCGGAAAATATTACTGCATCGGCGTCGAATGCGAATCTAATTTTTTCCTCGTCTGGCAGGTATCCACTAGGCGGATCATAAATTACAGCAGCAGCGCAATGCTCCATGTCAATAGCTGCCTGAACGTCCTCTAGATGTTTAGTTAATAGTAGGTCGACATCGAACGCTCTAAGGAAGGGGGCTAGGGATTCTCCGCCTGAAAAGGCAGAGCGAGTTATGTCTAGTTTATAGTGCTTTATGCTGTTATGAATCCTAAGCCCAGTGTCTGGGCTATTTTTGGACATAATAATTACTTCGACTAAACGCGCTTCTTGAGAGTGTTTGTTTAGCTTTAATAGTGCTTCTACCAAATAGTAGGCAGCTCCCTTTTCTAGTATCAAATCTTCATTTTCTAGCTGAAAATTGCGGTATTGTTCTATAGAGCTTGTCGTGAAAATTTCATTTTCTTTTTCGAGATTGAATAATGCTCTTGAAGATACGCCTATAACTAGCGTTTTGCTGAAGTCAACAGCCATGCTTCTATTCCTTGGGTTTTCAAGCTTTAAGTTATGGTTTTCTTCAATTTTTCTGTGAAAGTCGAGCTGGTCTTGAAGGTCATCACCAACCGATCAATCGCCCGCGTCATCGCCACATACAACAACCGCGCCTCATCCGCTTCCGGCTCGCCCTGCTTGGGCATTTCGCCTAGTCCCGGAATCAGTACCAAGCCGAACTCCAACCCCTTGCTGGAGTGCATGCTGACGATCTTCAGGCTGTCTTCGGCGTCGTAGAGTTGGGCGCGGCCCTTGTCGGTGGCGCCGGAGCGGTAGGGGATGGCGACCTTCTTGAGTTCGTATTCGGCCTGATGGGCCTGGCTGCTGCTGCGATAGAGGATGGCCATGTCGCTGAGCGGGCGGCCGTTTGCCTGTTCGTCACGGATACGGGCGATGAGCAGGTCCCATTCTTCGCGGTCGCTGCCGCACTGGATGAGTTCGGGGAAGGGGCCGCGGCGGCCGGCGCTTTCCGGGGCGATCAGGGGCACGCCGTCTTCGCTGGCGTCGCGGCTGGTCAGCAGCTCGGTGGCGAAGGCCCGGGCGACGGCGAGGATTTCCACAGTGTTGCGGTAGTTGAGCTTGAGGATGGTGGTGCGGCCCTGGGCCTGGATGCCGACGCTGGCGAAGCTGAAGTCCAGCGCCTTCTTGCCGCCCTTACCGCGGTAGATGGCCTGGGCGTCGTCATAGAGCACCAGCAGCGACTGGGTGCTGGGATCGACCATCTGCACCACCAGCTGGAACCACTCGGGGGCGAAGTCATGGCCTTCGTCGATCAGCACGGCGCTGTACTGGCCGCGAGGGATCTGGCCGCGGTCGACGGCGTCGATGGTGTGCTCGACCAACTGCGTTGCATAGCGATCTGGCGACGGGTTCCACTTGGGTTTGTCAGCGTTGTAGGCCGTGAGGATCTCCGAACACCAGCCGTGGAAATTCTGCACCACCACCCGTTCACCCAGGCCCTTCTGCTCGATCACCTGGCGCAGCCGGCCGGCCAGGGACTTGTTGTAGCAGAGTACCAGGATGGGTTTGACCGAGACCTTGGCCAGGTGAGCGCAGCGATAGCCGAGGATCATGGTCTTGCCGCTGCCAGCGGCGCCGTGGATGACGCGATGGCCGTCACCCAGGGAGCGGGCCAGTTGTTCCTGCTGCAGGTCCATGACCTTGATCAGGCTGGGCAGCGGCGCCTCGGCGGCGTCGAACAGGCCGAATTGGCCGGGCTGGCTGTTGACCCGCACCTCGGGATAGAGGTGATAACGCACCCGGTCGATCTGCGGCAGGCTAAGGGCGCAGGGGAAGACGTGGGGGAACATGTCCCAGAGGCGCTGCTGGAAGGCTTCCGGGTCGGCGGACTCGGTCATCTCGTCCTGGAAGAGCACCCGCTGGGGATCGAGGACGTCGGCGAGATCGGTCTGCTCGAATTGGCGCCGGGTGATGCCGGTGAGCACCACGCCCCAGCCCCAGGGCATGATCAGCTGGCCGGGATGGGGCGAGCCGGCGCTCTGGCGCAGCAGCGGGTCCTTTTTCAGCAGCAGGTCGACTTCGAGGATGTAGGAGCGGGCTTGCAGCAGGGGATTGGCGACGGTCTTCAGGCCATCCTGGGTGTGCAGGCGGACTTTGCCGTGGGTGACGGATTCCAGGGTGGCGAGCTTCCAGTCCTTGACCTCCAGCACCAGGATGCCGCGGCGTGGATGAAGTACGACGAAATCCGGGTAGCGCGCCTTGGGGCCGACCGGGACGTTGCTCCAGCAGAGGTAGTCGTCTTCGAGCAGTTTTTCCAGGCGCTCGGCGAAGCGGCGTTCACCGGCGGTATCGAACTGGCATTGGCTGCGAGCGGGGAAGAAGCGGGCCATCGGTCATCCATTCCGAGGTGCGGGCAGGGGGGGTTAAAGCGAGACCTGGCGCACAAAAATCCTTTGGTCATACGTTAGCCAGGCAGACGAGGCGGGTAAAGCGAGGGAGGGCGTTTGTTGGGCGACTGGACCGGTTGGCCGACCGATGGTGGCTGGCAACTGGCCGGTATTGGGTTCTTTCGGGTGGGTATAGAGGTTGTTCGAGGTCTGGTTTGCCCTCACCCCGGCCCTCTCCCTGAAAGAGAGGGGGCGGTTAGGTGGGGTGTGGTGCCTTGGGGGGTTGGGCTTCGACGGTGGGGCTGTCTCAGCCCAACCTACGGGAGCCTGTAGGTTGGGCTTCGCGCAGCGAAGCCCAACAGGGCCCAAGCCTGGCTCAGTAGTGACTGCGCATCACCGCGATCCCTGCGTCCAGCACCTGGCGCCATTCCTGGCGCAGGTCAGGGGTCAGCGCGGGGTCGTGCTGAGCGAGAGTAGCGAGCAGGCAGTCGATCCAGCGTTCGTAAAGCTCGGGGCCGATGCCCGGTCGCGCACGGCAGTGGCTTTCGCCGAGCTGGCACAGGCCAAGGGCGACCAGGACCAGGTGCATGACGCCCCAATGGAACTGGGTGGCGATAACGTCATGCTCTGCCAGTCGTCACTGTGCAGGGCCTCATTCGCTAGCGGCGGTGCTCTCAGACACAACCGCGAATCGATATAAAGGGCGACTACCGCAATCAACCGCCTGCGCGCGAACTGGAGCAGCCTGGTAGTTTTTTATCCACCTGCGACGTTGCGTTCGCGGTGTTGTAAAAGGCGCCAATCGCCTTCACCACACCCACGAGAAGGAGCACGCTGCCCAGCGCCTCGAGCGGCGCCGGCCACCGCGAGTGGATCAATAAGCCGAAGGCCGTTGCGAACAACATCTCCGTCGTCAACAGTTGGCCCGCAAGGGCCATGGGTAGCCGCTGCGAAGCTATTGTCCAAGCCCAAGCGCCGCCTATGGACGCGATGACGGCCAAGGTGAGGGCGGGAAGATAGAGATGAACGACAGCCATCGAGCCGAAGCCAAGACTGGGCGCCTGGAAGAATCCGAGCTCTTGGCCGATTGGCAGGAAGAGCAGGGTTTCAAGGCTGCCACCGATCATCATCATTGCCGTCCAAACCCAAGCATTCATGTCGGGTCGCTTGCTCAGTGCGCGTTGATTGGCGATGCCAAACCAGGTCCAGAGTAGCACCGCGCCGATAGCGGAGCAGGTTCCCACGACCTGCGCCCCAGTCAATCCACCATTGAATTGAGTCAGGCTATTCGCGTTGACGAAGAACAGGCCCAGTACCGCCAGCGTGAGAGGCAGTCGCAATGCAGCCCAGGAAATGCTCGAACTGTAGGCATTCCCTGCGATGGCGAGGACCACTGGAACCAGCCCTAGGAAGGCTGGCGGAATGACCGGTCCGGCATACACTGCCGCTATCATCACCGAGATGAAATAGCCAACGTAGCCTATGAAACCTAGGCCGGCGGTCAGGATCCAGTCTCTTTTCGTAAGGCCTTTGCAGCTGTCGCGATATATGAAGAGGATCAGGGCGCCTATCAATCCAGAGAAGATGAACCGCGTGGCCGCCAAGTCGCCGAGTGAGTAATCGCCTATGAAAAAGGGCGCGATGAAATTCAGCGACCACGTGAAAGCGGCTGCTACGGCGGCGATAACGCCTGTTTTGTATTGCGTATTCATGGGCCTCCCAAGGCTTGTCTGGAAAGTCGGCGAGTGCAGGTCCGCCAGGGCAAAATCAGCGAGGAAGCGGAATGTACGAAAGGCAACTAAGCATTCCGAGTGGATTGTCAACGCCGTATGGCTAGTGTGGTGTTTCAGAAGTTATCTACACAATGTTGGCGGCGCTTTTTCGCCACGGATGCGGACCTCTTTGGCCTGCGTTGCCCCTCCTCGCCATAGCCCTACTAGGACTCGTCGCGACGCCTGGACCATTTGGGGCGCCGAACCGAACAAACAATCACTCGCCAATTCTTGCGTGAACTGCTGAAACACCACACTAGATACAGATGTTTTTCATAAATAAGCCAAGCATTGGTCAGGTCTGTTGGCTTGCGTATGCGAGTCTGGGATGCGCAGCCCGAAATATAGGTATGACGGGGGCTCAATATCACCGGCCCGTCATGGGACTGCCTGGAAGATCGCGTGATGCGCAGGCCGTTTCGGACAAAACCTAGGTCATTTTCGCCGTTTGGATAGGGCGTGACTTTTCACTCTCTGAGCCGCTTCCAAAGCGACGGGCGAGAACGTTCAGCCGGCTACGAAACTCCGAGGTATCGAGATAGCAGCCCTGCAAATGTCGATCGCCGGTCGTTGTGTCGAAGGCGTTTCGCCCGTGTAACATTCGGCGATTGTCGAAAACCAGCATTTCCCCGGCATCAAGCTTGCGCTCGATGCGAAAGCGTGGATTTTCGAGCGTTTTGATAAAGAGCCGAATGGCGCTTCTCATGGCCTCCATGCGTGAGTGCTCGATATCCAGCGGAGCGGAAGTGCTGTTCGACCAGTTGATGTAGCGTGGGTTGCCGAGGTGATCGCATTCGATGACGAGGTGACGTGCGACATAATCGCTATCGTCATCTTGAAAGCGATAGGGAACCGTCTGCGTGGTGAGGATTTGGAAGGCGTTCGGGTGTTCTCGCTTCAGGCAGTCCGCGACGGCTAGTCCATCCACAAGGAGGGATTCGCCACCGCGAGCCGAGTTCACCATACTGTGTAGGAGCTGAATACCAGGCGGCAATTCGTAGTGCGGCATGTCCGTATGGAGCGGAAGATGGAACGAGGTATAGGCGTTGCTATTAGGGTTCGCCTTCGATTTGACGTCGAAGAGATAGCCGAAATTGCTCTCCCGCACGACGCCTATGCGTTTCCCGAAGCGAACGCAGGCACCTTCTTCGTGCGGCACATTCCTAACCACTGCCCAGCCTGTGTGCCCCAGCTCCTTGAGCCAGTGGTAGAAGGATTCGTCAGAGCTGACCAGCTCTTCCCAGGACGCATCGCGCATCCTGAAATACGCGGGCTGGGGTTCTAGGGCCTTTGCTTCCAGGTTTGAGGAGCCTGATGGGTAGGTATAACAATGCGCGCGCAGCCACCCCGGATGAAAACGGCTCTGATAGTGTCTGGAGGGATCGGTCTTGTCAGCTTCATTCCAAATGACCCAAAGCGCGCCACTGCCATCCACCGCTATACGTAGCGGTCGGATCGATTCCGCTATCGAAAGCGGCTGGACGAGACGCTCTCTGGCCTTGACGTGTCGCGAGGACGGATGAGGACAGTTCTCGCGCAACCAGCCATAGTGGAAGCGGCTAACGTGCTTATCGTGCCAGGTGACGACCACTTCGTTATTTTCCGCCGTTGCCTCAACGATCTGATGTTGATTGCCATAAGGACTGAGGTCGCTCATATCGGCCGCTTCGGTGAGCGTCGAGTGGCAAAGCGTTTCATTGATGGCCTCAATGTCAAGACAATTCGATTTCGTCACGCTTTGTTTGAGCATGATGATTTCCTTTTGCAGTCATATCGGAAAGTTGCCGCTTGACTGTAACTTGGCTTGAAATTCAATGATATTACTAATATTTTTCAGCTGTTGTGAATTTTTGGAACAGGTGGAGAGGCAGATGGATCATCATTCCGACATGGCAATCTATGTAAAGGTGGTTACTGCCGGTGGTTTTTCCGCTGCCGCACGGGAGCTCAAGATGACTCATTCGGCGATTAGCAAGAGAATGAGTCGCCTGGAAGAGCGTCTAAAAACACAACTCATAATAAGGACCACGCGTGGTATGACGCTTACGGAGGCAGGCGAGCAGTATTGGCGTGAAGCAAAACAAATAGTCGAGCGTATCGAAGGGCTCGAGAATTTTATCGTTGGCTCGTCGGGTACGCCTCATGGACAACTGCGCGTTTCGGCTTCGAACGCCTTTGGACGGCAGCAAATCGTTCCGGCCGTCGTCGACTTCGTCAAGCTACATCCAGCCGTGGAGGTCGATTTGACCTTGACGGACAGACTGGTCGATCTCAAGGAAGAACGTGTAGACGTGGCAATCAGAAGCGGTATCTTGAAGGATTCCGGCCTAATTGCCAGAAAGTTGGTGCCTAACGAACGTATCCTTTGCGCTTCCCCTGCGTATCTCGCACAACATGCCCTGCCGAGGGAACCAAGCGATCTCGCCAATCATCTTTGCCTGAAATTGAACTTTCCCAGTGAGTTCGATGAGTGGGAGTTTCTCGGCACGCAGAATAAGAAGATAAAAATTAGCGGCTCGTTCGTCTGCAACAGTGTCGAGGCTCTGCACATGGCCTGTCTCGCCGGCCTAGGCATCGCCAGGCTGCCCGAATTCCTGCTGGGGGGTGATCTCGCCAGCGGACGGCTAATTTCCTTGCTGGACGAGGTAAGACCGTCTACAGGATCGAATATCTATGCCGTTCGGCCAGCCGGACATATCGTCCCGGCCAAGTCCCGGGCCTTCATAGATTTTCTGCTCGCGCGTTTCACTCCTAGACCTCCTTGGTCTATCGAACAAGGCTGAGGCAGGGTGGCCTATGTACTACCCCTTGCCGCAACCATCGTTTCCAGCACCCAAGCTTATTCCTGACGTCGCTCGGTGGCAGGTAAGGAACGACCAAGGCCAGGTTTAGGGTGCTGTGGCACAGCAGCGTCCATCGCTCAGCAGCATTCTGGGTGGACACGGAAGCGGCGCAGTCCGCCTGAACGCTTAGGAGAAGCCCTCGACTTTGATCAAGGGTGCAACTCCAGCCGCTCAGTGGTTCTGAAACATTTTGAACCAACTCTCGCGGCGGCTTCTCTACCTTAAGCGCAGCGGTAGCCGACGAATCCCTACTCCAGAGGGGCTGGCCCGTTGATGCGCGCCTATCGTCCCCTGGAGAACCCCATGAGTCAGCCCCCCCTGTTGATCGGCTTCGTCATCATGTCGCTCGCCTCCCTGGCCATCTATGCCAAGGGTGCGCACCGCGGTCCGTTGCGTGGCCATACCCTGATCCACGCTGCCGTGCCTTTCATCGCCGCCACGGCCTATCTGGCCATGTACCTGGGGGTCGGCAATCTGATCAAGCCGGATGGCAGCATCACCTACGTCGCCCGCTACCTGGACTGGACCTTCACCACGCCGCTGCTGCTGGCCGGGGTGGTGAGCTCGGCCTTTCTCGGTGCGCGTGAGCAGGAGGGGCAGGGTGGTTTCGTGGCGTCCATCGTGACCCTCGATGTGGTGATGATCGTGACCGGCTTGGTCGCTTCCCTGGCGCCCTACGGCACCGTCAAGTGGGTGTTCTTCGCCTGGTCCTGTGCGGCCTTCGTCGGGGTGCTCTATCTGCTGTGGAAGCCGCTGGCGACCCTGGCCGGACAACAGGCCGCGATCGGTGCGGCCTATCGCAAGAACACCGGTTTCCTGACCGTGCTCTGGTTGATCTATCCGGTGGTCTTCGCCATCGGACCGGAAGGCGTGTGGATGGTGAGCGATGCTGCGACCATCTGGATCATCCTGGTGCTCGATGTGCTGGCCAAGGTGGTCTATGCCTTCACTTCCGAGCGCAATCTGCGCGCGGCCCTGGCGCGGACTGGCGTCTAAGGATGCGGAAGACCGGGCGAGGCTGGTTGGCGCTGGTGCTGGCCGCCGGGCTCGCCAGCCTGGCGGGTGGGGCCGGGCAACTGGCCTACGCCCTGGTGGTAGGCCTGGGTCTGGGCCTGCTGCATGGCGCCAGCGATCTGCGTCTGGTGCCGCCCGCACGGCGCCTCGCCTTTCTCGGCTGCTACCTGGCGACGGCCCTGGCCTGCCTGCTCTGCTGGCAACTGGCGGGCACGGCGGCGCTGCTGCTGTTCCTGCTGCTCTCGGCCTGGCATTTCGCCCATGAAGACGAGCTCTTTACCGATCGCCTGACCTCGTTGGCCTTGGGCCTGTTTATCGTCGGTGGTCCGGCGCTGGTGCACGAGGCCGAGGTCGCCCGGCTGCTGGCGCTGGCCATGGGGCCGGACGCTGCGGGTGCCCTGGCCGTCGGGCTCGCCAGCGCGCTCGCCCTGGGCGGCGCCCTGGCGCTACCGGTGCTGTTGCTGGCCGCCTGGCACCGGCGTTGCCTTAGGCTGGCGGCCACGCTGTGCGCGGTGGTGCTCGCGCCGCCGCTGGTGGGGTTCGCCCTGGGCTTCTATCTGTTGCACGCCGCGCCCCAGACCAGGGTACGCCAGCGCCTGCTGGGCGCGCCCACCTTCAAGGCCTATCTGCACCTGACCTGGCCGATCCTCTTGGGCGCTGCGTTCTTTACCCTCGCCGGTGGCCTGGTGTTCCTGCTGCAGGAGCGTACCGGCATCCGTGCGCTGTTCGCCGTGCTGGCGGCCTTCGCCGTGCCGCACATGCTGGTGCTGCCGCGCTTTCTCGCACCCGGCGCCGAGGCCGGGTCGCGCTCAGGGCCGCAGGTGGTTGAGCGGTAGTTCGGTGCTGGCCAGGATCTGGTTGAGCACGAAGCTCGACCGCACGCTGGAGACGCCCTCGATGCGCGTCAGGGTGCCCAGCAGCAGCCGCTGGTAGTGCTCCATGTCGGGCACGACGACCTTGAGCTGATAGTCCGCATCCATGCCGGTGACCAGGCAGCATTCCAGCACCTCGGGGCACTGGGCGATGACGGCCTGGAAGTTCTCGAAGCGCTCGGGAGTGTGCCTGTCCATGCCGATGAGGACGAAGGCGGTCAGCGACAGGCCGAGTTTCTTGCGATCCAGCAGGGCGACCTGGCGGGTGATGTAGCCGCTGTCTTCCAGTTGCTTGACCCGCCGTGAGCAGGGGGAGGGCGACAGCCCGATGCGTTCGGCCAGCTCCTGATTGGACAGGCGTGCGTCGCGCTGCAGTTCTGCCAAGATTTTCAGATCGAAGCGATCGAGTTTGTCCATTTTGCATGCCTTGCGCTAGCCAATTGCGCTTAATCCTAGTTTTATGGCCATGGATTGCGCAAGAGGTAGGAAAGAGCATGCACAACGCAAGCCGCTGCCGGGGGCAGGGGCGTAAGCTGAACTCAACTTCGATAGCCCGGTAGAGCTGTCCAACGAAGGTGCCCCAGGAGGGCCTTTCGCATCGCCAACGACGGTACCCCGTCCGCCGCGCCCGGGCCCGCCCAGGTCACCATTCCTGGTCGATCGCAGCCACCGTCACGAGCGGTGCGAGAGGACAACGAATTCAAGGGGAGGCCGCGAGGTCTCCCCTTTTCTTTTGGCTGGCGACTTTGGTATGGGGTGAGGTTGGGTGGGAGGGAAGAGCATCGCGGCCATGGCGGTCCGCCGGTGCGTTCGCTCCTCGCAGCATAATGTTTGATTGCGGCCATGGGCCGCTCCTACGGATTGAGCACGAATCGTAGGAGCGGCCCATGGCCGCGATAAGGCAGGCCGCGATTGGACTTACGCCTGCCCCGGCGGCTGCTTGTCCACGGTGAGGGGGGCGTCGCTGGCGAGGAATTCCTTGGCTTCTTCTTCGCTGGCCACCGAGGGCGGCGAGCCGCGCAGGGGTTGCCCGGCGGTTTCGCGCACGGTGAGCATGGTGAGGATGCCGATCACCGCCGCGGCCATCATGTAGTAGGCCGGCACCAGGGGGTCGCCGGTCTTTTCCACCAGCCAGGCGGTGACCAGCGGGGTGGTCCCGCCAAACAGCGACACCGAGATGTTGAAGGCGATGGACAGGGCGCTGTAGCGGATCGGGGTGTAGAACAGCGCCGGCAGGGTGGACGGCATGGTGCTGGTGAAGCAGGCCAGGGCCATGCCCAGGAGCATCAGGCCAAGGAAGATCAGCCAGTCGTGGCCGCTGCCGATCAGCTTGAGGCAGGGAATGGCCAGGACCAGGATCGCCAGACAGGCGCCGATGATCATCGGCTTGCGGCCCAGGCGGTCACTGAAGAAACCACCGAGGATGTTGAGCGGCATCATCACCACCATGACGATGAGGATCAGCAGCAGTCCCTTGGTCTCGGCATAGCCCATGGTCACGGCCAGGTAGCTGGGCATGTAGGTCAGCAGCATGTAGTCGGTGACGTTGAACACCAGCACCAGGCCGACACACTTGAGCAGGGCGACCCGATGTAGGGTGAACAGCTCGCGCAAGCTGTGCGCCGGGCTATCCGCCGCCTTGCCTTCGTTGGCCTCGGTGTGGGCCTTGAATGCCGGCGTCTCTTCCAGCTTCAGGCGCATATAGAGGCCGAGCAGGCCGAGCGGACCGGCGATGAAGAAGGGGACGCGCCAGCCCCAGTCGAGCAATTGTTCCTGGGTCAGGGCCGCGGTGAGCGCCGTGACCGTGCCGGCGCCAGCGATATAGCCGGCGAGGGTGCCGAACTCCAGCCAACTGCCCATGCGCCCGCGGGTCTTGTCGGTGGCGTATTCGGCGATGAAGGTCGCCGCACCCCCGTATTCACCGCCGGTGGAGAAGCCTTGCACGACACGCGCCAGCAGCAGCAGGGCCGGCGCCCAGATGCCGATGCTCTGGTAGCTGGGGATGAGGCCGATGCTGAAGGTGCCCAGGGCCATCAAGATCATGGTCAGGGCGAGCACTTTCTGGCGTCCGTACTTGTCGCCCAGGGGGCCGAATACCATGCCGCCGATGGGGCGGACCAGGAAGGCCACGGTGAAGGTGGCGAAGGTGGCGATGAGCTGGGCTGCGGCATCGCCATCGGGAAAGAAGACCTTGCCCAGGGTCACGGCCAGGTAGCCATAGACGCCGAAGTCGAACCATTCCATGGCGTTGCCAAGGGCGGCCGCGCCGACGGCGCGCTTGACCAGGGAATTGTCGACGATGGTGAGGTCGTCCGGCTGTACCTCATGGCGGCGCTTGAACCAGCCAACGTGATGATGGTGTTTCGACATGTGTTTTCCTCCTTGCGTGGGGCCATAGACCCAAGCGGACCGCCGTAAGTGCGATTCCTGTGGGGTTGAAACTTGGCGAACACGCCCGGAGTCGATCCTTCACCGGTAAAAAATCGTGGAGGCACCATGCAGTATCGTCCGCTCGGCCATTCCGGCCTCTTGGTTTCCCAACTCGCCCTCGGCACCCTGCAGGTGGGCGGCCGCGACGGCTTCGAGAAGTGTGGGGGCATCGATCTGCGCACCCTGCGGCGGCTGTTCGACATCGCCTTCGATGCCGGCGTGAACCTGGTGGATACCGCCGATCTGTATTCCTACGGCCTGGCCGAGGAGATCGTCGGCCAGGCGCTGGGCGACAAGCGCGACAGCATCCTGCTGGCGTCCAAGGGCCGCAGCGCCATGAGCGACGATCCCAACGACAGTGGCGCCTCGCGCTACCACCTGATCCGTGCCTGCGAAAACAGCCTGCGCCGCCTGGGCAGCGATCACCTGGATCTCTATCAGTTGCACAACTGGGACGGCGTCACCCCCATCGAAGAGACGCTGGAGGCCATGACCCAGCTGGTGCAGAGCGGCAAGGTGCGGTACTTCGGCACCAGCAACTACACCGGCTGGCAGATGATGAAGACCCTCGGCAAGGCCGAGCTGCATGGCTTCAGCAAGCCGGTCAGCCAGCAGATCTACTACACGCCGGAATCCCGCGAGGCGGAGTACGAACTGTTGCCGCTGGCCCTCGATCAAGAGGTCGGCACCCTGGTCTGGGGCCCCATGGGCGAAGGCCTGCTGACCGGCTCGACCCGGCGCGGCAAGCCGGCACCCGAGAACACCCGCCAGGGCAGCGGCTGGCCCGAACCCTATGTGCATGATCCCGAGCGCGCCCTGGATATCATCGAGACCCTGGCCGCGGTGGGTGATGCCCATGGCGTGTCGGTGGCCCAGGTCTGCCTGGCCTGGCTCAAGGATCGACCAGGTATCACCAGCCTGATCGTCGGTGCCCGCAGCGAAGCCCAGTTGCACGACAACCTGGCGGCGATGGCGCTGGTGCTGACGGCCGAGCAGTCCGCCCAGATCGAGGCGGCGACCCGGCGCGAGCCGCTGTATCCCTATTGGCACCGCATCGTCGCCGGGATGGACCGCCTGGATCCGGCCGAGCAGCCCTTCCTGGCCGAACAGCGCAAGACCCTGGAGCAGCGCCGCGACAAATAGCCGGGCGGGTAACGGCCGGGCTGGGGGAGGGTCCAAGCCTTGGGTTACTCTGGGCCCATCCCCTCGTGGAGCCGAGCGATGAAATCGCCTGCCGTGCTATTCGCGCTTGTCCTTTCCGGCGTTTCCTTCTGGAGCGCCGCGCCTGCCTGGGCCGATAACGACTATCGCCTGGGGGGCGGCCATGTCACGCCTCCGCCGGGGGCCCAGCCGCCACCTGTCATTCCCCCAGGCAATGCCGGGCGCTGGCAAGGCGGCCAGGGTGGCTGGAATGGCGGCTCGCCGGGGCGTGGCGATGCGCCCGGGCGTGGCAATGGCCCGGCGCTGGAGCGCTGGGAGCGCAACGATCCGCCGCCGCCACGGCCGGGCTATCAGCCGGCCTGGCAGGATCGACCTGTCCCGCTGCCGCGCCCGGGCTACATGATGCCGGCACCTGGCCAACCTGGTCGGGATTATCCGCCGCCACCGCCACCGCCACCGCGTCCGGAGCGGGATCCCCACTGGGCCGGTCCGCGTCCCGGTTGGGGGGCCAATCCCCAGTGGCGACCCGGCTTCGAGGTGCCGGGCGTGCCCGCCGGCTTTACCCGCGTCTGGTATAGAGACAGCCAGTACTACTATGCGGATGGCTACTGGTATCGACCCCAGGGGCCGCGCTATGTGGTGACCCTGCCGCCGACCGGGGTACGGGTCAGCGTCCTGCCGGCCTTCGCCGAAACCCTGTGGATGGGCGGCACCACCTACTACTTCGCCGCGGGCAGCTATTACCGCACCGATCCGGGTGGCGGCTTCGTCACCGTCGCCGATCCCACGGTGGCGGCGGTGCCGACCACGGCGGCTGCGCCCTCGGGCACCGGCTACGATGCCTACGACGTCACCGCCTATCCCCTGCAGGGCCAGTCACCCGCGCGCTACGCCACGGACCGTTACGATTGCCGCCGCTATGCCGCCGGTGACTCGGGCTTCGATCCCGAGCGGCCCGGCGCGGTCGGCGATCCCTACCTGACCCAGCGCTTCCGCCAGGCGCTGGCGGCCTGCCTGGCCGGGCGTGGGTATCGGGTGGAGTAGCGCTCAGTCGTTGGTCAGCTGCACCAGGGTGAACAACCCGAAGGGCGGCACGCTGCTGCGACTGGCGCGGCGCAGGTCTTCGCGGGAGAGGATGGCGTCCATGGCGAAGTCCGGGTGCCAACCGAGCTTGCGCGAAGCCGGCGCCAGGGCCTTTTCCGCCAGCAGGCGCAGACCACGCTCGGCCTGGAAGTGGTTGACCAGCAGGAGGTGGCCACCCGGCTTCACCACCCGGCGCATCTCCTGCATCAGCTTGCGCGGATTGGGCACCACCGAGGCCACGAACATGGCCACGGCGATATCGAAGGCGCCGGTGGGCAGGCCGGTCTCCTCGGCGTTGGCTTCGAGCAGAGCTTCCACCGTGCTGATCTCGTCGCGTGCGACGCGCTCCCGGGCCTTGGCCAGCATGTCGGGCGAGAGATCGATCCCGGTGACGCGCTTGTCGGCGCCATAGTGGGGCAGGGCCAAACCGGTGCCCACGCCGACCTCCAGCACGCGGGTGCCCGCCAGGGCATTGACCGCCGCCACCGCACGCTTGCGGCCGGGCGCGGAGACGCCACCGAACACCCGATCATAGACATTGGCCCAGCGCCGGTAGGCGGAAATGATGGCGGCATTGTCCAGCGCTGAGTGCGGCGCGGAAGTATCTGAAGTATTCAGCGAATAATCGATTTTCTTCGAGTCGTGCATAGCGGCCTTGTCATTGTCGGTAGAGGAAAGCAGGGGCGGTACGGAGTTAACTCGGAGCAAGGTCCGATGGTGGACAGTGCGCGTCGATAGCGAGGCGTCGTCAGCGCGTGTCCGTTCCAGAAACGCGGTCTGATAGCGGGTTTGCGCCTGGGCGCCCGTGATCCGCAGGTCAGACAGAAAGGCCGTCCTGGCCGGGGGTCGTGCTCTTTTTAAATTAATTGCGAAGTCTTTGGCTAGTTATGTGTGAAGACGTTCTGCATGAATGAGAAGTTGGTGGCTTTAATCGTTCTTATTGTTCGGATGTTCAATCAATAAAGGCAGCGCTCGATAACTTCTTAAGTTGCTCGTTCAATCAATGACCCAGGGCGATGGCATTCGAACGCCTGCGAAGTTCTGACCTGTCTGGAGAGGGGCTGTCGCCAGCACGGCGGGCAGGCGCTGGCCAGCCTGCTGCCAGGTCGCCCTGGAGATTTTGGGCTCCGTACGCAAGGCGCGTGCGCTCGGCGACCTTTCGTACGGCCTTTTAAGCAAAGGATAAGGATTACTACTTCAAGCTGATGGCAACGTTAAACGACCCCTCCACCTGGGCACTTGGCCTGCACTCTCGAGATCGTTAGCTGGCTTTTGTTACCTTAATCAGGGTGAATTACCGCGGCCATCGTTGGGCGGCCTGAGCCTGGCGGGTCGCCGGTCGCCACCCGTGGTCTTCCGGCTAGCCGCCCCAAGCGCTCCGCCGGGTGTGGCGAGCAGGTCGCTCTTCAAGGGCTGCAGCCCTGGCTACAGCACCGCCATTGCGTCTTGTCGTCCGCCAGGCAGCGCGTGCCTGCCGGCGCAGGCATCCCTTTCGAAGCGATGCTTAGCAGCCTATTAGGTTGCTGGCTTTATTTGTATTTCAGGAAATAACCTGGATGCAGGTGCGATATCCGTGCAGACCCGCCGATCATCATGCTTTAGAAGCCGAACGTCATACGTGTACTGACTTGCGCCGGAATTGGCCGCAGCATGATGAAGAATCATTCCCGTGGCAGGCCTGCGGGGCTCGCGATTCCGGGTCGACGTCTGGCTGTCCGAAGGCTCAAGGATGACGGCTGAGCGCTGTTTCGCTGTGGAATCGGCAGCCCGGCTAGGAGTCTATTCAGCGTCTTGCGAGCGAGGCTCTGTACGAAAAGTCGCCGAGCGCAGGCAATTTTCGTACAGAGCCTAAGACGTTTCGCTTAGGTAGAGCAGTCGTGAAGAGGTCGTCATTGCGTAGAACCCGGGGTTTCACCCTGATCGAGATGCTGGTGGTGGTCGCCCTGATGGGGATCTTCGTATCCCTGGCAGCGCCCAATTTCGCCAGTCTGATCCGCTCCAACCGGGTCCAGGCCGCCGCCGATGAGTTGGTGGGGGTACTGCAGTACGCGCGTGGCGAGGCCATCACTCGCGGCGTGACCGTGACCCTGACGGCGACCGACGCGAACGCCTGGAATGCCGGCTTCACCCTGTCCGCTGCCGGGCAGCCCCTGCGGCGGATCGATGCGAATGGCTTGCAGAGCAGGGTGACGGTCAGTTCGGGCGCCGCGCAGGCCAGCTTCAGCGCGACCGGGACCAGCGGCGCCAGCACCAATCAGTGCTTCACCATTTGCTCCGCCGACCAGGTGGGGCAATGCCGTTTCGTCGGACTCAGCGTGACCGGGCGCATCACCCCGCCGTCGACGGCTCGACCGCAGACCGGGGAGTGCTCGTGAGACGCTGCCAGCAGGGCTTCAGCATGATCGAGGTGTTGGTCAGCGTGGTGCTGATCTGCGTCGGGCTGCTCGGTGTCGCCGCCTTGCAGAGCAAGGCCGTGCCCTTCACCCAGGACTCCGTGCAGCGCAATGCCGCCATCATGTTGAGCAACGATCTGCTCGAACTCGTGCGCAGCCATCCCGATTGGTCCAAAAACGCTCCCGGTGCGTCGAATAGCTATCTCAAGGCACCCAATAGCGCCTTCGCCAGCGCGCCGGACAGTTGCCTGCCCACACCCACGGCGGCAGCGGACCAGCTTGCCTGCTGGGCGGCCCAGGCCAGTGCGCTGTTGCCGGGTGCCGCGGATCTGCTGAGCAGTTCCTTCTATGTCTGCCGCAACGCCACCCCCGGTCCCGCCGGGGCGGCAGCGTCTTGCACCGGCGGTGATTATCTCGAGATCCAGGTGGCCTGGAGCGCGCCGCTCGACAGCTGCCTGGACGGCGTGGCCGCGGCCAGCAGCGCTACCAGTTCCATCTGTACCTACCGCGTACGAACCCGACTTTGAAGGCGTTCTTCATGCTCAACCGTTTCGCGACCCGGCAACAAGGACTGTCCATCGTCGAATTGATGATCGCCCTGGCGCTCAGCAGCTTCCTGATCCTTGGTGTCACCCAGCTGTACATCAACAACAAGAAGACCTATCTCTTCCAGCAGGGCCAGGAACTCAACCAGGAGAATGGGCGCTTCGCGCTGGCGCTGTTGAGCCAGGAACTGGCCAAGGCCGGCTATCGACGGCGGCCGGACATCGTCATCACGCGGGATTTTCCCGCGGACAGCGGGACGACCACCACCGGTAACGCCTTGGGCTGCAACTTCGCTGCCGGGGCAGCCGTGACGGGCAACGCGACCAGTGTCTGCATCCGTTACCAGGCCCGCGATGTCCAGGAGACCGATTGCCGGGGGCAGGTACTCAGTGCCCAGTCGACCACCCTGGCCAACAATGCCGATGCTCCCTACGAGTACTCGAGCACGGCGCAGAACGCGGTGATCGTCGAACGCTTTTCCCTGGCGGCCGACAGCAATGTCACGACCGGCACGGACACCGAACGGCCCGGGGCCCTGGTGTGCGCCAGCAACCTGCTGGCCTGTGGCAACGGGGCCTGTACCCGGGTCAACGGCGACACCGCTGCGGCGCAGCTCATCGGCGGCGTCCGCGACCTGCGCTTCGACTATGGCGTAGGTGCCGATCTCAACGTCACCACCTTCACTCTCACCCCCGCCGTCAGCGCCGCCAACCTGATTCGCACGGTGCGGTATGCCGCGTTGATGCAATCGGCCGCCCAGGGGACGAGGGACAGCAGCGAGACGCCAGCCGTGCTGAGCCAGTGGAACGGACGCTACTCCACTCGCTTCACCGGCAACGCCTATCTCTACCAAATCGCCCAGGACACCATCACCTTGAGGAACCTGATGCCATGACCGCCTCGTGCAAACTCGCCGGGCAACGGCAGCGCGGTGCATCCTTGCTGATCGCCCTGATCCTGCTGCTGCTGCTGACCCTCCTGGCGCTGACCAGCCTGAGAGGCGTCACCCTGGAGTCGCGGGTGATGGGCAACATCAAGCAGCAGCGCAATCTGCAGAGCGCCGCCGAAACCGCGCTGCGGGCAGGTGAGACCGCCCTGGGCAAGGCCGTCGTGGCCCCGGATCTGGCGAGCACCTGCACCACGACATTCTGCGTGCCCTATCAACTGCGCAACAACGCCTACCTCAATGCCGCGGGCACGGCCCTGGGCAGCCAGACGATCGGTACCCGCAGCGTGCCCCTGGGCTACATGACGCCGCTGTTCCGCAACGGCGACCCCAGCGCCACCCTGGACGGCTACAGCATCCTGAGCAACGCCAGTGCCGCCGAGACGCCCAATGCCCGCTGGTACGTGGTCGACCTCGGCCCCCTCGACAATGGCAGCGAAAACAGTTGCGCCCTGACCGGCTGTGGTATCCGTTACTACGAAGTGAACAGTTGCGCTGGCGCAGGCTGCGCGAGCAGTCCGGGCGGGCAACGGATCACCCTGAGATCCGTCATGACCAAATCCTTCTAATCGGCCGGAGACGCTATTCATGAACGCCCGAGGTCGCCGTCGTTTCCCGCTGCCCCTGCTGCTGCTCGCCCTGGCGACCAGCGCCCAGGCCGTCACCAACTTCCCCGTCCAGACGCCGTTGTTCGTCAACAGTGCGGTGCCGCCGCTGAACATGCTGGTGGTGGAGCGTGACCACAAGCTCTATGCCCCGGCCTACAACGATGCCGCGGACCTGGATGGCGATGGCGTCCTGGACATCTATTACAAGCCGGGCGTCATCGACTACACCGGTTACTTCGATTCCGCCAAGTGCTATGCCTACGATACCGCCAATGGCTACTTCGTCCCCCAGGGGGCGGGCACGGCGATTTCCGGCGCGCCCACGACCGGCACGCCGAAGAAGTGCGGGACCGGCAACAGCAATGCGCCCTGGAGCGGGGATTTCCTCAACTACCTGACCACCTCGCGGATGGATGCCCTGCGCAAGGTGCTCTATGGCGGTTATCGCTCCACCGATACCGCGACCAGCACGGTGCTGGCGCGGGTCAACGTACCGGCCGATGCCCATTCCTGGGGCAAGGAATACAAGAGCAACGTCCGCGACGGCTACAACATTTCCGATTACGCACCCATCGCTACCCCGACCGATGGCTCGGACAACTACGTACTCTTCGCCAACACCACCTACAACGGCCAGCCGAGCCTGAGGATCATTCCCAGCACCTCGGATATCCGCATCTGGGGCTGGGTGTCGCGCGAGTCGACCCAGGGGCAGAACACCGCGACCACGACGGCGTTCCGGGACGTCGGCCTATCCGCGACCAATCCCTCGGGCACCCTCGTCAGCTCGTCCGATCGCAACGTCTACAGCTTCAACGTCCGCGTCCAGGCCTGCGTCAGCGGGCTGCTGGAAAGCAACTGCAAGGCCTACCCCAATGGCCAGTACAAGCCGACCGGCCTGCTGCACGACTATGGCGAAGGCAACCAGATGTACTTCGGGCTGCTGACCGGCACCTACAACGACAACCTCCAGGGCGGGGTCCTGCGCAAGGCCATCAGTTCCTTCGCCAACGAGGTGGACGCCACTACTGGCATCTTCGGGGTGGCCAGCACCTCCCGCGGTACCACGACCTATACCAAGCAGGGCATCATCGCCACCCTGGACGGCATCCAGTACTCCCAGGACAACAACTGTTCGAACTGGCGCTCTCCCGGCAACGACCTCAGCAACGGCCAGTGCTACAACTACGGCAATCCGCTGGGGGAGATGTCCTACGAGGTGCTGCGCTACTTCAGCGGCGCCACCACGCCGACCTCCAGCTATGCCGCCGGCTCGGTGGACAGCGGTCTGGGGCTGCCGGCGGTGACCAGTTGGAGCAATCCCTACAGCACCTATCCCTCCTGCTCGAAGCCTTTCCAGACGCTGCTCAGCGACGTGAATCCCAGCTACGACTCGGATCTGCCGGGCAGCGCCTTCAGCGCCACGTCCGTGCCCGATACCCTCACGGGATTCAGCGACCGCACCCTGGGGCAGACCATCTGGGACAACGACGTGGTTGGCAGCCGCAGCATCAACATCGGCGAGGTGGCCGGCAGCGCCACCGACTATGCCCCCACCGCCAAGACGGCGAGCGGCTTCGGCGACTTCCGCGGCCTGCCCGACGAGCCCACCCGGCAGGGCACCTACAACGTCGCCAGCGTCGCCTACTACGGCAACAAGACCGCCCTGACCACCAGCGGACAACGGCTGAAGACCTTTGCCGTGGCGCTGTCTTCCACCCAGCCGCGGATCCAGATGACCACCCGCCTCGGGACCCTCACCCTGGTGCCCTTCGGCAAGGTGGTCACCGGGGGCAATACCTATCAGGCGACCGAGCAGATCACCGGCTTCTACGTCGACACCATGGCCAATCTCAGCGGCATGCCGGTGGACAGCAGCAAGAACGGCGGCCGGCCGCTGATCAGTTTCCGCGTGGTCTACGACGACGCCGCCCAGGGCGGCGACTACGACATGGACGCCATCGTCCTCTACACCCTGGCCGCCAATGCCAATGGCACCATCACGGTCACCAGCGATACCCAGTACTCGGTCTCCGGCAACGATTCCCACATGGGCTACACCCTGTCGGGCACCACCACGGATGGCATCTACCTGGAGGTGACCGGCGGCGGTACGGACAGGAACAGTGGCAACTTTCGCTATGAGCTGGATACGCCACCCGGTCGCTTGCCGGGTGCCTGCGTAAACAGTTCGAGCAACTGCCCTGCCTTGCCGGGACGCAAGAGTAACAGCGTGATCGTGAACGGAGGTTCCTCCACCTCTCGGACCTTCACCCCCTCGGCCAGCTCCCTGGTCACCAACCTGCAGAACCCGCTGTGGTACGCGGCCAAATGGGGCGGCTACAACTATTCCAGCAGCAACCCCCTGCCGGTCGCCGGCGACTGGGATTCCAACAAGGCGGGTACGCCGGACAACTACTTCCTGGTGACCAACGCCTCGACGCTCAAGACCCAGCTGTCCAATGCCTTCAACCAGATCCTGCAGAGCAACAGCTCGGTGGCGGCCCCGGCGGTGATGCCCTACCTGAGCACCAGCAACGGTTCGGCGACGCGCTATGACAGCTACAGCACGTCCCTGAACGCCACCTACTGGAGCGGCGACCTGACCAAGACCACCGTCGAGATCACCCCCACCGCCACCGGAACGGCGACCAAGACCACCACCACCGCCTGGAAGGCCAGCACCCAACTGCCGGGCTGGAATTCGCGCATCATCAAGATGGCGGCGGTACCCGGGACGGGCACCGGCCTGCAGGATTTCACCTATGCGCTGCTCTCCGGGCGTCGCTATGGCGGCAACGATCTGCAGACCAACCTGGACGCCAACAAGGTCAACTTCCTCCGGGGTGACAACAGCCTGGCCACCTCGAGCTACCGCCAGCGCCAGACGCTGCTGGGCGACATCATCAACTCGGCACCGGCCCTGGCCGTCGGGGCCCAGTACCTGACCAGTGCGGCCAATGCCCTGGAAAGCGGTGGCGACTACGCGGCCTTCAAGACCAGCCAGGCCACCAAGACGCCGATGGTCTATGTGGGGGCCAACGACGGCATGCTCCACGGCTTCAATGCCAACACCGGGCAGGAGACCTTCGCCTTCGTGCCCACGGCGGTGATTCCCAACCTCTACCAGCTGGCCAAGCCGAACTACAACAATGCCACCGCCTCGCAGCACACCTACTATGTGGATGGCTCGCCGGTGATCGCCGATGCCTATTTCGGCAGTGCCTGGCACAAGGTGCTCATCGGCACCCTGCGCGGCGGCGGTCGTTCGATCTTCGCCCTGGACATCACCGATCCCGATGCCATCAAGCTGCTCTGGGAATTCAACGGCGAGGCCAGCAATGCCGGCGGCAACACCCAGACCAACGCGGCGCTGGGCTACAGTTTCAGCACCCCCCTGGTGTCGCGCCTGCATACCGGTCAGTGGGCGGTGCTGACGGGCAATGGCTACAACGGCAGCGGCGGTAGCGCCTCGCTGCTGATCCTCGACCTCGCCACGGGCCGGCTGCTCAAGCAACTGGATGCCGAGACCACCACCAGGAGCAATGGTCTCTTCAACCTCAAGGTGCTGGACGTCAATTCCGACGGTATCGCCGATTACGTCTATGGCGGCGATCTGCAAGGCAACCTCTGGCGCTTCGATCTGCTGAACGCAGGCAGCCTGACCGCCACGGCGAGCCTGGACAATTTCACCGTCGCCTTCGGTGGCAGCCCCCTCTACACCGCGCGCAGCAGCGATACCAATGGCAGGGTCCAGCCGATCACGGCACCGCCGTCGGTGGTCAGGCATCCCTCGGGCACCGGCTTCATCGTCATGTTCGGCACCGGCAGCTACTTCGCCACCGAAGACAAGACTTCCACGGACCTGCAGAGCGTCTATGGCATCTGGGACAAGAACGTCTCGACCCTCGCCACGCCCAACACCACCAGCACCCTGACGGCGCTCCAGCGCAGCAACCTGCAGCAGCAGGCCTTCAGTCTCGAGACCACGCTGAATGGGGCCAGCGCACGGGTGCTGAGCAATACGGCGGTGAACTGGGCCACCGCCAGCGGCTGGTATCTGGATCTGCAAAGCAACAATCAAGCCCTTGGCGAGCGCGTGGTGGACCCGATGACGGCCAGCGGCCAGACACTGCTGTTCAGTACCGTGACGCCCAATGCGAATGTCTGCTCCTCGGGCATCACCGGCTGGACCTATGCGCTCGATCCGGCCTCGGGAGGGCGTACCGCCTTCAATGTCTTCGACCTCAACGGCGACGGTGTGGTAAACAGTCTGGACAGTTTCAACGGGACTGTCGTATCGGGCTTCGGTAACACCGCGGGCGGCACTACGTTGTCCAACGATCAGGTATTCTCCCCTGGCGGCTCTGGCAACGATGGACCCAAAACCATCAGCAAGGGCCCCCAGGCCTCGGGCCGGCAAACCTGGCGGGTGATACCGCAACCGCAATGAGTTCGGGAGACTAGAGCAGCATGAACCCTATGCGAGGCTTCACCCTGATCGAGGTGATGATCACCGTCGCCATCGTCGGCATCCTGGCCGCCATCGCCTATCCGAGCTACCAGCAGTACGTGCTGCGCAGCCATCGCTCGGAGGGCATGGCCCTGCTCAGCGAGGCGGCGGCGCGAATGGAGCGCTACTATGCGCAGAACAGCACCTATGCCTCGGCCACGCCCAGCCGGCTGGGCCTGCCGGCCAATTCGGCGAACGGCTACTACAGCCTGAGCCTGGGCAACCCGACCGCGACCACCTACAACCTTAGCGCGACGCCCCAGAACGCCCAGGCCCAGGACACCGCCTGCGGCACCTTGACGCTGGATTCCACCGGGCTGCGCGGCGCGGCGGGGACGACCGCGACCGCCAATGCCGCCGTGGTCAGCAACTGCTGGCGCTAGTCAATCCTCCCGCCCCTGCACCAGTCCCGCATCCCTGTCCTGTTCCACCCGATAGCCGCCGAAGCCCAGGGTCACTCGCTGGGTGGCGTCGGCTTTGCCGGCGTCTTGGGCTTCGTGTTCGACCACCAGGCGGTTGAGGCGGTTGAGCAGCTGCATGGATTCATCGTAGGCGGTGCGATAGAGACTCAAGGTCGAGTCCTGGGTCAGGTTGTGGCCGTAGACCACGTGAAAGGTGAAGTCCGGCGCGGCGCGATCCTGCAGGTAGAGGCGCTCGAAGCCGGCCAGCAGGTCGCCGGTGAAATGGGCCAGCAGCCGACCCGCGCCTTCCTGGCTCTCGGTGCCGCGCAGCAGCGAGCGGGGCGTGAGCACCACGCGGTCTTCCTCGTCGAGGCGGGCGTAACCCTTGCGCAGCCATTCATCCAGCACGGTACGGGCGCGGACGTCACTGCCGACGCTGGCGACCAGGGCGTCGAAACTCTGTGCGCCGCCGCGTCGCTGGGTGCGGGGGAGGGGACGCAGATTGCCCTCGGCATCGAGCAGGTCCAGGCGTGAGGTCCAGGCGCTGAGCACCTGCCATTCCAGGCTGGGCGTGCAAGGGGTGCGTTCCGGGCTGGCCTCGCGCAGGGCGCGGACCTCGCGGCGCGGCAGGCCGGTCAGGACCGAGATGCGGCTGTCGGAATTGGGCTTGTCGCGCAGCGGTTCAAAATCCTGGGCGACCTCGAAGTAGGTCTGGCGCAGCAGTCGATCGAAGGTCTGGTAGGTCACGCCGGAGGCGATGGCGATACGCACCAGCCGACCGATCAGGCTGCGTAGAAGCAAGGGAACCTTGGTGGAAAGCATGCGGGGACTCGACACGGCAAACGCCCGCCCATCTTCGCGGGGCCTGGAGTCTCCGTCAAACCAACGGGTCACAAAGTGTCGCGGACGCCGTTCTGGTAGTCGTCCGCGGGGCAGGGCACGCGCTAGCCGGGCGTGCCCGATTCGGTCTCGCCGGCCACGTCCGGGTCATCCGGAAACTCTTCCGGCTCCATGTCCGCATAGGGCAACTCTTCGGGAGGTGGGGTGTTGCTGGGGTTGTCGTAGGTCTTCTGGTCGGCGTCGCTCATGGTGGACTCCTGGGCTGGGGTGAACATATCGAACCCCACGGGTCAGGGCCGTTCCCGAGTACCTGCCCGCGAGGACCTTGCGTCGGCTGGGTGGTCTCTGGCCGAACGTCGTTAGCGCGATAGCGGTCCATAGCCTGACCGTCTCGCCCGATTGACGGCGCTTGAGGAGACCCGTGATGACCACGCCCACCGCTGTCCATCCGCTGCCGTTCCAGCCCGCCTTCGAACAGGTGCCGGACGATGAGGCCGAAACCATCCGCGAGATGGTCGAGGCGATGAGGTCCATCGCCGAGACCACCTATGCCAATGGCGGCCATGCCATTCGCAGCGTGCACGCCAAGAGCCACGGTCTGCTCACCGGCCGGGTGACGGTGCTGGACGGCCTGCCGCCGGCCTATGCCCAGGGCGCCTTCGCCACGCCGGGCAGCCATGCCGCGGTGCTGAGGTTCTCGACCAACCCGGGCGACATCCTGGCCGACAGCGTCTCCACCCCACGGGGGCTGGCGCTCAAGTTGATCGATGTCGAGGGCGAGCGCCTGCCCGGCAGCGAAGGACAGGTGACCCAGGATTTCGTCATGCAGAATGCCCCGGCCTTTACCGCGCCGGATCCCAAGACCTTTCTCAAGACGCTCAAGCTGCTGGCCAAGACCACCGACCGTGGCGAAGGCTTGAAGAAGGTCGCCTCGGCCGTGTTGCGCGGCACCGAGAAGGTGGTGGAAGCCTTCGGTGGCGAGAGCCCCACGCTCAAGAGCCTCGGCGGCCATCCGGAAACCCACCCGCTCGGCGAGACCTTCTACACCATGGTGCCCTTTCTCTACGGCCCCTATTTCGCCAAGCTCAGCGTGGTGCCGGTGGCCCCCGAACTGACCGCCCTGACCGATGCCCCGGTGGAGGTCAATGGCAAGCCCGACGGCCTGCGCGAGGCGGTCAATGCCCACTTCGCCCAGCAGGGTGGCGTCTGGGAGATCCGGGTGCAGCTGGGCGTCGACATCGAACAGACGCCCATCGAAGACGCCTCGGTGGTCTGGCCGGAAGACCTGACCCCCTACGTCACGGTGGCGCGCCTGGAAGTCCAGCCGCAACCGGCCTGGAACGAGGCACGCTCGCGGCAGGTGGATGACGCCATGGTGTTCAGTCCCTGGCATGGCCTGGCCGCGCATCGGCCGTTGGGTGGCATCATGAGGTCGCGGCAACCGGCCTACGAGATGTCTTCGCACTTTCGCAGCGAGCGCAACGGCTGTCCGTTGCACCATCCGCGCGGGCCGGTGGCGTTGTAGTTCAGGCTCAGTTGAGCGCGGCGAGCTCGGCGTCATCGAGTGCGCGGGCGCGTACCGCTGCCGGGCGGCCCACCAGACCGGCGACATAGCGTTCGAAGTGCGGGCGCTTCTCGATGGTGCCGAAGGCCATGCCCCAGGCGAGATGGGAGCCGACATAGACGTCGGCCGCGGTGAAGCGATCATTCACCAGGTATTCACCTGGGGCCAGGGCGGCGTCGAGGGTGTCGAGCACCTCGGCGAGGCTGCCATAGCCCACCGCACCGCGCTTTTGCGGGTCCGCGGGCAGGGTGACACCCAGGGCCTGGTTGGTGGTCGCTGCCTCCAGCGGACCGGCGGCGAAGAACAGCCAGCGGTAGTAGCTGCCGCGAGCCGGATCATCCAGGGGCGGCGCGAGACCGGCCGCGGGAAAGGCGTCGGCGAGATAGGCGCAGATGGCCGCGGTCTCGGTCACCACGGCGGCGCCATGGCGCAACGCCGGCACCTTGCCCATGGGATTGATGGCGCGATAGGCCGGGGATTTCATCGCCGGTCCGTAGTCGATCCGCTGCACCTCGTAGGGCTGTCCGAGCTCCTCCAGCAGCCAGCGCACGATGCGGCCGCGCGACATGGGATGGGTATAGAGCACAGGCCGGTCGAACATGGTGCAGCTTCCTTGAGTGGGCGTACCCCTTAGCATAGGTAGGCCCTCAGCCAGCGTCCATTTACCGGAGAGCCGGTACCCTTCTGCTAAACTGGCAAACCTTTACCAGCCGTTTCACAGGACTCCCGTGCCCGCATCCTTCGATACCCTGCCACTGGCCGATGCCATGCAGGCCAATCTGGCCGAACTCGGTTACCTGAGCATGACGCCCATCCAGGCGGCCAGCCTGCCCATCATCCTCAAGGGTCAGGATCTCATCGCCCAGGCCAAGACCGGTTCGGGCAAGACGGCGGCCTTTGGCATCGGTCTGCTGACGGGACTCAATCCGCGCTATTTCGGCTGCCAGGCCCTGGTCCTCTGTCCGACCCGCGAACTGGCGGATCAGGTGGCCCGCGAGTTGCGCCGTCTGGCGCGCACCACCCCGAATCTCAAGATCCTGACGCTCTGTGGCGGCATGCCGCTGGGGCCGCAGATCGCCTCCCTGGAACACGGCGCCCAGGTCATCGTCGGCACCCCGGGCCGGGTGCAGGAGCACCTGCGCAAGGGCACCCTGGTGCTGGACGGTCTCAACGTCGCGGTGCTCGACGAAGCCGATCGCATGCTCGACATGGGCTTCATCGACGCCATCGCCGACATCCTCCGGCAGACCCCGGCGCGGCGGCAGACGCTGCTGTTTTCCGCGACCTACCCGGAAGGCATCGAGCGCCTGGCCGAGGACTATCTGCGCGCGCCGCTGCGCATCAGTGTCGAGAGTCAGCACAGCGAGACCCAGATCCGCCAGCGCTTCTATGAGATCGCCGCCCAGGATCGCCTGGCCGCCGTGGTGCGCTTGCTCAGGCACCACCGCCCGGCCAGCGCCGTGGCCTTCTGCCAGACCCGCCAGCAGTGCCAGGAGGTGGTCGAGGCGCTGCATGCCCAGCGCATCTCCGCCGCTGCCCTGCACGGCGATCTGGAGCAGCGCGAGCGCGACCAGGTCCTGGCCATGTTCGCCAACCGCAGCCTCTGCGTGCTGGTGGCCACCGACGTGGCCGCCCGCGGTATCGACGTGGCCGGCCTGGAAGCCGTGATCAACGTGGAGCTGTCCCGCGATCCGGCGGTGCACGTGCACCGCATCGGCCGTAGCGGTCGGGCGGGTGAACAGGGCCTGGCGCTGTCCCTGGTGGCACCAGCCGAGGCCAGTCGCGCCCAGGCCATCGAGGCTCAGCAGGGGTCGCCGCTGGACTGGCAGCCCCTCGGCGCCCTGCGCGACACCCCGGAGCCGCTGGTGCCGACGATGCACACCCTGGCCCTGGCGGCCGGCAAGAAGGATAAGCTGCGTCCCGGCGACATCCTCGGCGCCCTGACCGGCGACGCCGGCCTGCCCGGCGCCAAGATCGGCAAGATCACCCTGTTCGACAACCAGGCCTTCGTCGCCGTGGAACGCGACATCGCCCGCCAGGCCCTGCAGCGCCTGAGCGAGGGCAAGATCAAGGGTCGTTCGATCAAGGTGCGGATGCTGTAGGGCCAGGGGCGGATACCCTCTGTTGCTACGTCGAATCCCAGCTGTTGGGCTTCGACGGTGGAGCCGTCTCAGCCCAACCTACGGTGCGGCCTGAGGTGT
>Ga0157371_10000920_pt1 | contig 33078 bp, 34 predicted proteins | sample C45metaG_FD_113462 | JGI IMG/M metagenome (GOLD analysis project Ga0157371, IMG submission 113462) | Corn rhizosphere microbial communities from Kellogg Biological Station, Michigan, USA - C4-5 metaG | ecosystem: Host-associated > Plants > Roots > Rhizosphere > Soil | place: USA: Michigan... | reverse complement strand
GCCGCAGCCGAGCTTGCCAACGCAGAACTCCGTCCAGTAGCGCGAGCCAACAGCACGAAAGACGCCGATCATGCGCGCTGAAGCGCAAGCCTATGTCGAACAGATCAACGCCGCGACCGCGCTTCTGCGCAGATTCCTCGATTGGGATCGTGCACAGCGCCGGCTCGAGGAGCTGAACGCAAAAGTCGAGGATCCCGCCCTCTGGAACGACCCAAAGCAGGCGCAGGAGGTCATGCGTGAGCGCCGCCGGCTGGACGAGGCGATCAACGCGACCCGGGCGTTGGAGAGCGAACTCTCCGATACCGCCGAACTCATCGAACTGGCCGAAAGCGAGGGCGACGATTCGATGGTCGACGATGGCGTCCGAAGCCTCGCCGAGCTCGCCGAAAGAGCCGAGCGGGACAAAGTAGCGGCGCTTCTCTCCGGTGAGGCGGATGCAAACAACGCCTATGTCGAAGTAAACGCCGGTGCGGGAGGCACCGAGAGCCAGGACTGGGCCGAGATGCTACAGCGCATGTACACGCGCTGGGCTGAACGGCGCCGGATGAAGGTCGAGCTGGTGGATCATCATTCCGGCGAGCAGGCAGGGATCAAATCCGCCACTTTGCTGGTGAAGGGGGAGAATGCCTACGGACAGCTGAAGACCGAAAGCGGGGTCCATCGCCTGGTTCGGATCAGCCCCTATGATGCCAACGCTCGCCGCCACACCAGCTTCGCGAGCGTCTGGGTCTATCCCGAAGTTGACGAGGATATTGAGGTCGAAATTAACGAGGCTGACCTAAGGATCGACACCTATCGCTCATCGGGTGCCGGCGGTCAGCATGTGAACACCACCGACAGCGCGGTCCGGATCACCCATATTCCGACCGGAATTGTCGTTGCCTGCCAGAACGAGCGCTCGCAGCACAAGAATCGCGCGCAAGCGTTCAAGCAGCTGCGCGCCCGCCTGTACGAAGCCGAGCTTCAGAAGCGCGAGGCGGAGGCAAACGCGGCCAATGCGGCGAAGACGGACATCGGCTGGGGCCATCAGATTCGAAGCTATGTGCTTCAACCGTACCAGCTGGTGAAGGACCTGCGCACCGGCGTCACCTCAACCGCGCCGTCTGATGTCCTCGATGGCGATCTCGACCGCTTTATGGCCGCCGCCTTGTCCCAGAGAGTCACCGGCGAGCGGGTCGAAGTGGAGGACGTGGAGTAGCGGTCAGGTGCTCGCGTACAGCACGTGCGCACCGCTCCTCCCTCTGCCCGCGGCTTTTGCTGCGGCTGCAAACTCGGGGCCGAGAAAGCGCTCCGCCAAGTCAAAGCCGCTGAGATCTTCCACCTTCGCATAGCCAAGCTCTGACAGCCGTGAGTGTAGTGAGTCGAGCTCCATTAAACCGATAATCGGCTCGCCGATTGCCGCCACCCGTTGCGCCAGCGCTTCGCGGGCAGCCCGAGCACCTTCCGACATGTCGGCGCTGAAAGGCTCGGCATAGTCGAAGACGATCTCGCCGCCGCCGCGCCAACCGGCTACCGCTGCCAACGCCGCATCGACCGTCTCGCCTGTCAGGTACATGGTTACACCAAGCCAGAAGACGAAGCTCCGTCGGGAGGGATCAAATCCGTTCGCTAGTAGCCGTTCGGAAAAGGACTCGTGCTCGAAGTCTACGCCGGTAAAGCTCAGCCATTCGGGAATGGCGATACCCATCGCCGCCAGTCTTTCGCGTTTCCATGCCTGCGTCGCGGGATGATCCACTTCGAAGACCCGCAGTCGAGTCCCAAACGGATTCCGCAGTGCAAAGGTGTCGAACCCCGCGCCGAGCACGACCAGCTGCGAAACCACACGATTCGCCACGGCGTCGGCCAGTTTCGCTTCGGCGTAGGCGCTGCGGGCAGCAATGAAAAAGCGGAGTGCCCGCGTCCCGGGACTATTGTCGTCCTCGCGCGAAAGAGGATCGGCGTGGCTTTCGCTAATCTCGCCGCCGAGAATGGGTACGGCGAATCGGTCTTTGAAAACAGCTCCGCCTTCCATCAGCTGATGCACTGCGCGGTGTCTGGCTGCGCCCCAGGCGGTGCGGCTTGGTTCTTTCGGCTGCATCGGGTCAGGCTTTAGCCGAATCGTCGGGCAAGCAAATCAGCTGTTGCGGCTGCTCCAGATTAAAGCAGCCCAATCTGCCTGAAGCTGGTGCAGTCCTTTCCTGCGAACACCAGGTGGTCGAGCAGGGTGCAATCGAGCGCTTCGGCCGCACAGGCAAGGCGGCGTGTCACTATGCGGTCGGCCTCGCTGGGGCGCGCATCCCCGCTTGGATGATTGTGGGCGAGGACAATTCCCGAGCTGTGGTGGAGGGCTGCGTCGGCAATGATCGATCGGATCGGAAACTCGGTTCCGTTTTCGTCGCCCTTGTGCCGGGACAGGTGGAGACAGTGCGCGTGATCATCGAGGTGGGCGACCCAGAGACTCTCTCGTGTAGGATCAGAATCCGCGAAGCACCCCGCGAAGAAAGCGCGTGCCGCACCAAGCCCGTCGAGCTTGAGCGGCAGATCGGCACGCTGATGACGCATGGGCGCAACCTAGGGAGGCGAGGCTACCGAAACGAGCAGAACCGAATCCGATGCGGATCATGAATTGCTCCAGTTCGGAGGAGAGTGCGAGCGCGCAACCTTTTGCCCGTGCGCTCATTGGGAGCTGAAAGAGAAAGGTCGAGGCGATGACATACAAGATTGCGATTCTGGTCGGCAGCTTGCGCAAGGACAGCCTCAACCGAAAAATCGCTCGGTCGATCTGCGCTATTCGCGACGACGGCCTTGATTGCTCGATGGTCGAGATCGGCGATCTTCCACTCTACAATCAGGACCTCGAGACCTCGAACCCGCCGGAGCAATGGACCCGCTTCCGCGACCAAGTCGGGCCCACTGACGGGGTCTTGTTTGTCTCGCCTGAATATAACCGCGGCATTCCGGGGGGGCTCAAGAATGCAATCGACGTCGGCTCGCGCCCCTATGGCCGGAGTGTCTTCGACAGGAAGCCGGGAGCAATCGTAACCGTCTCTACCGGGGCCATCGGTGGTTTTGGCGCCAACCACCAGATTCGCCAAGCGTGCGTGTTCCTCAACATGCCGATAATGCAGCAGCCGGAGGCCTATCTGGGCCACGTCAGCGATGACAGCTTCGATCAGGAGGGAAAGCTGAAGGATGGCGCCTTGAAGGAGCTGGTGACGAAGCTCGCCCATGCCTTCCACGACTGGGTTGACATGATCCAGCGCTCACGGTCGGTCCTCGCCGACGACGCAGCTGACAAAACGCGCGAGAGCTCGGAGCGGGCACACGCATGATCCTTCTGGCGAGTTGATCTCCCTTCCGATAAGCCTCCCAAAACGAATTCATTGGCGGAGGACGTGATGGGCTTTCCCTGGCTTTCGCGCTGGCAGCCGCAGCTGCTTGCGTTGCTCAGAATTTTTACGGGCCTACTTTTCCTCGAGCACGCGACCCAGAAATTTTTCGCCTTTCCAGCTCCGTTCCCGATGCCAGGCCCGCTGCCGACGATCTTGGTGGCGGCAGGAGTGATCGAGCTGACGGCGGGTATCCTTGTCACGATTGGCCTGTTCACGCGCATCGCGGCCTTCATCGCGGCCGGTGAGATGGCGGCCGCCTATTTCATGATGCATTTCCCGAAGAGTTTCTGGCCGGCGGTCAACATGGGCGAGGCGGCGGTCCTCTATTGCTTCGTGTTTCTCTATCTCGCGGCTGCCGGGCCGGGCGCGTGGAGCCTCGACCGGGTGCTCTTCAAGCGAGCGGGGTAGTCGTCAGACGAGAGCCGGAGCTGCTGCGCCCGAAAATCGGCCCGCTTTTCGAGAGGGCAGCAATCGCTGCGAGAGCCAGGCCGCGCCGGTGATCGACAACGCCACGGCCAGCATCGTCCATTGCAGCCGATCTGCTGGAGCGGCGATGACTCCCGGGACATGAATCAAGAGCACGAAAGACGCGCACATTACCGCCAGCATCCGTGCCGCCAGTCTCGCTAGAATCCCGGAGAGGATAGCAACCCCTGCGGCAATGTGGGCGATGCCTGTGAAATAAGCGAAGAACAGTCGGTCCGGCAGCCACGCCGGGACCATTTGCGAGGTGAAATCGGCGTAAACGATATGGCTCATGCCGAACACAAGTGGGCAGAGGCCGTAGAGAATCCGTGCTGAAGGTCTCAGCCAATTGGGAGCGGATGCCGGAGCCAACCCCGCACCGGCCGCGGCGAGCGAAAGGATCTCGGCAACACCCAGCAGAGTGCCAAGATTGGGAGCTGCAGCGAACGCGGGCACATGCAGTGCCAAAACCCAAAGCGCGTAAAATCCAGGCAAGGTCAGTCGCGCCCATCCGGCATTGCGGCGCATCGCGATAAGCGCGCCTGTGATCAGGACCGCAGCGCTAACAATTGCGAGAGCGCTCCTGGCGGGAAGACCTTGTGGGACCGGTTGCCACTGAAGCGCGAAGTCGTGGAGGGCGAGCGTTACGATTCCAAGCAGAATGGCGCCCAGAGCGTAGGTCAAAGAATCCAGATCGATCCGTTTGCGCATGCCGTGCCTCCCGCCATTCAGACGCAGGCGGCCGGTCCATCCACAATGTGAATCTATAACTTCGGTAGAGTGACGCCCTGCTGCTTCATGTATTTGCCAGCGCGGTCGGCGTAGCTGACCTCGCACGGCTCGTTGCCCTGGAGGAACAGGAACTGGCACGCGCCTTCGTTGGCGTAAACTTTCGCCGGAAGAGGAGTGGTGTTGGAGAATTCCAGCGTGACGTGCCCTTCCCAACCGGGTTCCAGCGGAGTGACATTCACGATGATTCCGCAGCGGGCGTAGGTCGATTTGCCGAGGCAGATGACCATAACGTCGCGCGGCACCCGGAAATATTCGACAGTGTGCGCGAGCGCGAAACTGTTGGGCGGGATGATGCAGACGTCCGTTTCGCGGTCGACGAAGCTGTTGTGGGCGAAATCCTTGGGATCGACCACCGCGTTGTCGACATTGGTGAAGATCTTGAAGTGGCGCGACACCCGCGCGTCGTAGCCGTAGGAGGAGAGGCCGTAGCTGATGCAGCCCTCGCGCCGCTGCGCCTCGACGAACGGCTCGATCATCCCGTGATTTTGCGCCTGCTCCCGAATCCACCGATCGGATAGAATAGCCATGCCTGACGCGTAACCGGAGCACTCGGGACCATCAATGGCCACCCCCGCGGACGCGGCGACCCACCTTCTTTTTCCTGTGGACGATGGCCAACGCTGAATCCCGCCTTCGCGTGAATGGCGCAATGATCGCCTCACAAGATATCCACAGCTGTGCTATGTTTGTTCTCGTTTGGGAAAGGGCCGCATCGGCCTTAGGACAATCGCATGGCAGAAATCCTCCGCATCGCCGATCCGGCGCAACCCGCCGAGCCGCAGGCCCTCCCCCAGAACATCGAGGCCGAGGCCGCCCTCCTCGGCGCGCTGATGATCGACAACCGACTGGTGGAGGACATCCAGCTCAAGCTGAAGCCGCACCATTTCTTCGAGCCGCTGCACGGTCGAATCTACGACGCGATTCTCAGACTCAACGATCGCAACATGGTCGCTAACCCGGTGACGCTGCGGCCGATGTTCGAAGCCGACGAGGCGATGAAGGACGTTGGCGGAGCTGCCTATCTCGCCCAGCTCACCGGCTCCGGCGCTGCCCTCATCGGTGCACGCGATTTCGCCCAGCAGATCTACGACCTGGCGCTGCTTCGATCGCTGATCGGAGTGGGGCGCGGCCTCGTTGAAAGCGCGCTCGACACCAGCGAGGAGGTCGCTCCGCTCGAGCAGATCGAGAAAGCGGAGTCGGAGCTTTACAAGGTCGCGGAAGAGGGCGGGGCCGAAGGCAAGGCGAAGAGCTTTGCCGAAGCCACGCGTGACGCGCTCCAGACGGCAGAGCGGGCGCTCAACAGCGGCGGCCATCTCTCCGGGATCACCAGCGGCCTTGAGTCGCTGAACGCCAAGATCGGCGGCTTGCACAAGTCCGACCTGATCATCGTCGCCGGCCGTCCGGGCATGGGCAAATCCGCGCTGGCGACTAACATCGGTTTTGCGGCCGCCCAGCGTTACCTTCGCGATATTGAGGACGGGATTGAGCCCGAGAAGTCGGCCGGCGCTCCGGTCGCTTTATTCAGCCTGGAAATGTCGGCCGATCAGCTCGCCACCCGTATTCTGGCCGAACAGTCGTCGATCAGTTCCGAGAACCTGCGCATGGGCAAGATCAGCAAGCAGGAGTTCCGCCAACTCGCCCGCGCCGCCGCCGAGTTGGAAAGCCTGCCGCTCTACATCGACGACACGCCCGGCCTGACGATCGCTGCGCTCCGGGCCCGGGCCCGCCGGCTGAAGCGGCAGAAGGGCATCGGCATGGTGATCATTGACTACCTGCAGCTTCTGCAGGGCACCGGCCGCAACTCGAACGACAACCGGGTGCAGGAAATTTCCGAGATCAGCCGCGGGCTCAAAACGTTGGCGAAGGAGCTCGATGTCCCGGTGATGGCGCTGTCGCAGCTCAGCCGCGCGGTCGAGCAGCGCGAAGACAAGCGCCCGCAGCTGTCCGACCTTCGCGAATCCGGCTCGATCGAGCAGGACGCCGACATCGTCATCTTTATCTACCGCGAGGACTATTACCTCGCCGCCCGCCAGCCCTCGGACGACCACCCCGATTTCGCCGGGTGGCAGGAAGAGATGGAACGCGCCTATGGCCGGGCCGAAATCATCGTCGCCAAGCAGCGCCACGGCGCCACCGGCAAGGTACGGGTCAAATTCGACAGCCGGATCACGAAATTCTCCGACTCGATCGACGATGCCTATCTGCCGGAGGAGCGGGGCTAGGGCTTCCCGGCCGGAGTTGCCGGCGCCGCCTTTCGCTGCACCTGAAGGTCGGCGAACACGTGTTTGCCGCACATCACCTTCACCTCGGTAACATTGGTGCTGTCGGGGATGGTCGTGTCGACATCCCACCAATTGTCGACCGCACCGGTTCCCGTTGTGTTGGTGGTTGCCGTCAACCAGACCGATGCGGTTGTGCCGCTGACATCCGACTGGCTGAGACGCGCCATGTAGCGCCGATCCTCGTAATGGGCCTTGCCGCTGACGGTTACGTTGCCGTCCTTGTCCACTTTCGCGGCCCATTCCTTGTTGTCCGCCGGATCGGGGAAGAAGCAGTAGGTCGGGTGCTTTTTCGCGGGTGCCGCGGCCGCGGCATTCGCCTGGTTTGAGGACTGAGTATCGCCGCTGCCCTGGCCGCAGCCCGTCAATACCGCGGCCAGGCCAAGGACAAGTGTCGATTTTCGCATGTTGCACCCCGCTCGAACCTCAGACAGTGCGCAGCCTACCACATGGTGGTCCAAACGAAAGAGCCCCGACGACCTATGGCCGACGGGGCTCCCGTGCTCTCCAATCCCTGCTCGCATCGCCAAGCCAATCCCGGGCTTTCGCCCTTGGTCCGCTCGGGGACGCGCGCCGGATCAGGCGCATGGTGAGAGAACGGTTACGGCTTTCGCGAGTTCCTGCTGGGATGACAAAAAAGCAGACGCTGAAGATCGCCAGCTACAACATCAACGGAATCACGAGCCGACTGGAAATCCTGCTCCGCTGGCTCGAGGAGTTCCGGCCGGACATCATCGGTTTGCAGGAGCTCAAGACAACCGACGACCGCTTTCCCGCCGAGGCGCTCGCCGAGCTCGGCTATTCCGCCATCTGGCACGGCCAGCCGCGCTGGAACGGGGTGGCACTGCTGAGCCGCGTCGGCGAGCTGGTGGAGACGCGCCGCTCGCTTCCCGGCGATCCCGACCCAAGCCAGAGCCGCTATATCGAGGCGGCCGTCTGCGGGATCCTCGTCGGCAACATGTATGCGCCGAACGGCAATCCCTGGCCGGGGCCCAAGTTCGACTACAAGCTCGTCTGGCTCGATCGGCTGAAGGAGCACGCGCAAGCTCTGCTCGACAGCGGCGCTCCGGCAATCCTGATCGGCGACTACAACATCATTCCAACCGACGAGGACGTCTACAAGCCGGAGCGTTGGCTGACCGATGCGCTCTTCGCGCCCGAGGCGCGTCAGAAATATGCTGAGCTCGTCGCTCAGGGATGGACCGACGCGCTCCGCCACCTTCACCCGGCCAAACGCATCTACACCTTCTGGCATTATTGGCGGAATTCGTTCCAGCGCGACGCCGGAATCCGGATCGATCACCTGCTGTTGAGCCCGAGCCTTGCGCCCAGGCTTAAGGCGGCGGGCGTGGACCGAACTCCGCGCGGTCGGGAAAAGTCCAGCGACCATGCACCGGCATGGGTGGAGCTTCAGCTATGAGCTGGACCGCTCGGCCTGGGCGACCACCTGACGCACCACGTTGGAAGGGATCGCGAACCCGATGCCGACATTGCCCTGGCCCGATGGGCTGAGCAGCGCCGAGTTGATCCCGACGACGCGCCCCTCGGAATCGATCAGCGGGCCGCCCGAATTGCCGGGATTGATCGGGGCGTCGGTCTGGATGAACTTGCGCCCGTCATTCTGCCCGAGGCTTCGATTGGTGGCGCTGACTATCCCGGCGGTGACCGTCTGGCCGAGACCGAACGGATTGCCGATCGCCAGCACATAATCGCCGACGGTCAGCTTGGACGAATCGCCGAGCGGCAGCTCTGGAAGATCGTGAAGCGCGACCTTCAGAACCGCGAGGTCGAGGTTGGGCGCGACGCCAAGCACCTGGGCCGGCACCGCCTTTCCATTGTAAAGTCCGATCTCGACCGCCGTCGCATTCTCGACGACATGGAAGTTGGTGACGACCAGCCCACGCTTGGAATCGACGATGACCCCCGATCCCGCGGCCATGGTCGGCTGCAGCGCGGAGTCCGGGATCCCGGCATATTGCCGGAAGAACGGATCGCGGAGCAGCGGGTTCTGAAGCGCGGGAGACGGCTGCTCCACCGCGATGTTGACCACCGCCGGCGCGACCTTCTTCACCAATGGCGACACGGTGACTTTCCCGCCGCCGAGTGGCGCAAGCGAGGCCGCGCCTTGTGGAGCGGCTTGCTCGGTGCCGAGCGGCAGCAGCCGGGCGACAATGCCGCCGCCGATGGCGGCCACGATCACCAGCAACGCTACCACGGCAGCCCTCAGTCCGCCGCGCACATTCTGTTTTGGATGGGACATGACCGACAAAGGCGCGAACCCTCGATCCCGTTCCATCTGTTGCTTTTGGTGGTGCCGGATGCAGGATTCGAACCCGCGACCTTCGGTTTACAAAACCGCTGCTCTACCAACTGAGCTAATCCGGCCCGCACGAGGCAGCGGAGCCTTTGCGTCAAAGGATGCCGAAGGTCCAGCCTTCGGTTCGGGCGAGCTCAGGCGTGAGGCCGGAGGGCGCAAAGGCGCGCGGCTCGGTTCGTGCAAGCTCGCGCATTCCGGCGGCGGTGACCAGCGCGTCGGTCTGGTGATCGTTCGGCTCAAACCCAAGTCGCACTGGTTTGCTTGCGAGGCCGGCGAGCGCATCATTTAATGCAGCTCGAGTGCGCAGCTTCGTTCCCGGCATCCCGGCGCGCCGGAGGTAGATACGCGTGTAGATTTCCACGACCGCGCTGCCATGCTCGGGTAGCGGGTCCATTGGCCAGATCGCGACGTCGCCATCGAGCCGGTGGAGAAGGCGCATTCCTGAGAAGCTTGCCTTTGCCACCTGGGCAGCTCCGATCGCATCAAACGCACTGGCAGTTTTGCGGCCGCCATGACGGTTGAGCTGCTGATCGCACTGGCGAAAGCGCATGAAATCTGCCTTCACGCCGTCGGCGATCCCGAAGTAGAAATGCGGCCGGTGGACCTGCTCAAGGAAGCTCGCAGCCCCGAGATCCTCATCGTCGCAGCGGGAATCGACATAGGCCCAGAATTCACGCGCGCTCTTCGGCACGTCAGACTCACCCGGTAAATATTCGCCGCGCTCAACAATTGGCGGAGCGAAACTGAAGTCGAAGCCGAACAGGGTCGGCTCCTTCTCCGCTCGCCGAACCAGCCAGTGAAGCACCTCCTCGCGCGACCACACGTGCCCCGGCCGGATCAGGCGGGGCTGGGCACCCCCGCGCGCCTCGGCGATGGCGATCCCCTTGTGCCGCTTGCCCTTCGCTCCCGACCAGTCGATTGCGACATAGCTTTCGAAATGCGCCGTCATTGCGAGGAGCACAACGTGCGGCGAAGCAATCCAGCAAAGATGTGCAACTGGATTGCTTCGCTACCCTCGCAATGACGTTTTACGACGCGGTCGCGTCTTCGGCTTTGCAGCGACCCAGTTGCGTGATCGCGCAATCACCTCGCGCACCCGCTCTTGGTCTTTGCTGTCGTAGCGCACCAGCACTCCGGGCCAACCGACATAATGCGGCGTCTGCCAGAAGGTATCCGCGTCGGTTTCCTTGAGGAGAGCGACGCTATCGAGGTCAATCGCCACTCCGAAAGACGAATCGCTTTCGCGGCTAGTGAACAGGAAGGCGCGGCCGTTTGACACGACCTTCACCGCCGGACTGCCGTAGCTGGTTGAAAGCTCAGTATCCGGCAGCGTCAAAGCGAAGGCGACGGCTTGTTCCCAGGTCACGCGTCACACCAGCGGCGGCTGATCGTCTTCGGCAAGCGGCGCCTGCCGGATGCGCCGTGGCGCCGCGCGCGGGGCGGGCGGTGTTCCATGCTCCTCCATATAGCGCTCCAGCAATCGCGCCGCTGCATCGCGCCCGCCAAGGCCGAACGCAAGAGCCACCGCGACCGCTGCCGACCCGAGGATCAGGCCGAAGGCGAGCATGACGATTTCGTCGGCAAGGCCCATGAACGTAAGGCCGATCGCGGTGAACAGGGCGATGATCGCATAGCGCACCAGCGCCTGCGCGTAGCTGTCTTCGCCGGTGGAGCTTCCGACCAGGCCGGAAATGATTCGCGCCAGGAAAATGCCGCTGACGATAATCAGCGTCCCGAAGATCACCTTGCCACCCAGCTCGGTGATTTCGGCCAGGAAGATCGCGACCGTGCCGCCGCCGAGTTGCTGCGCCGCCTCGATCGCAGCCGCGAGAATCACGGCTACAAAGGCAATGTTGGCGACGATTCGAGAGGGATTGCTTGCCGCCGGCAGCACCCCGGTCGAGCGCACTGCGTCGTCGAACCCGGTCGGCGGAAGGATGCCCTCGATCACCGTCTTCACGAAGCGCGCGAGAACGAACGCAATCCCCAGCCACAGCGCCGCCGTCAGGATATGCGGGATGGCCGTCAGGATCTCGTTCAGCATATTGGTCGCGGGAATTGAGATCGCGTCGATCTTCAGCACATTGAGCGCCGCGATCGCCGTCGGGATGATCACCAGAGCGAAGACCAGGATCCCGGCTGCCTTGGCGATCGAGCTTCGGGTCGCCGCGGGCGCTGCGCCCGGCGGCACTGCCTCGGGCGGAGTGCGCACCGTGCCCGCCGTCTCGCCAATCCCGATCCGCGCCAGCCACCCGTCGACATTCGCGGCGGTCAGGATCGTCTCGGTCAGCTGACGAAGGATCCGCGCCAGCACCAGCCCGATAAAAAAGATGATTCCGGCCGCAAGCACATTGCCAAGCGAGCCGAAAATCTGGGCGAGCAGATCGTTGATCGGCGCCAGGATTCCGCCGAGCCCCAAATAATTCAGAGCCGCCATGATCCCGACCAGCCAGATGATGAGCTTGGCGATTGTGCCCAGTTGGTGGCCGACCGTCTCCCCCGGCTCACCGGTCGTGTGTTTGCGAAGCGCCGGGATCGTGTCGATCGCCCGCTGCATCGCCCATTTGACCGCTCGCGCGACCGCCCACGTCGCGACCAGAATGAGGACGGCGATGATGACCTTCGGCCCCCACTCCATCACCTGAGCGTGCCAATAGGCGCTGGTATCGTACATGCCGAATGCTCCCCTTGTTTGCTCCACCTATAGCCGCGCCCGCGCGGGGAGGGGAGGGGTTGTCACCCTGCGCTGTCTTGGACCGCCCGCGAAATTCCTGTCCTACAGACGGGCCTTTGTGCTTCACAATCGCAGATGCGAGTCGCCACCGAGGTCGTCAGCTTCGCCGCTCCCGATGAGCGGGGCATTTCGCCGCGCGAGGTGACAAAGGCGACACTGCCGTCAAAACGCGCCGCATCGTCAAGCAAGTCGACTTCGCTCTGAGCCGAGCTCGCAAGAGCGGCGCTTTCCTCGGCTCAGTCGCCCCGTTTTTCCCGCCGGAGCTTGTCCCAGCGCTCCAGCCGCTCCCGGACCCGCGCCTCGAAACCGCGATCGGATGGCTGATAGATGTCCTGCGGCTCCATCTCCTCGGGCCAGTAATCTGCGCCGGAAAAAGCCTCGTCCGAATCATGATCGTAGGCGTAGCCCTTGCCGTAGCCGATCTGCTTCATCAGCTTGGTCGGGGCGTTCAGGATGTGCGGGGGCGGCGCCAGCGATCCCGTCTCCTTCGCTGCTTTCCAAGCGCCTTTCTGGGCGATGTAGGTGGCGTTGGATTTGGGTGCGGTCGCAAGATAAAGGCACGCCTGCACAATCCCGATCTCTCCCTCCGGAGAACCGAGGAAATCGTACATCTCCTTGGCCGCAAGGCACTGAAGCAAGGCGTTGGGGTCGGCCATACCGATGTCCTCAACGGCGGCGCGTGTGAGACGTCGGATCACGTACAGGGGCTCTTCGCCGGCGACCAGCATTCTCGCGAGGTAATAGAGCGCCGCCTGCGGGTCCGAGCCGCGAAGGCTTTTGTGAAGCGCGGAAATGAGATTGTAATGCCCTTCGCGGTCCTTGTCATAAACCGGGACCCGGCGCTGGAGCAGCGCAGCCATTCCGGCCGAATCCAAGGGTGTTTCAAGCTCGACATCGAACAGGGTCTCAACCTGGTTGAGAAGGAAGCGCCCGTCACCGTCGGCGCTTGCGATCAGCGCTTCGCGGGCGTCGGATGTGAGTGGGAGCGAGCGGTCCATCTCCGCTTCAGCCCGCTCGATCAGCGTCTCCAGCGCTCGACTGTCGAGCCGGTGCAGGATCAGGACCTGACAGCGGGAAAGGAGCGCGGCGTTCAGCTCGAAGCTGGGGTTCTCGGTGGTAGCACCGATCAGGGTGACGGTCCCGTCCTCTACGAACGGCAGAAATCCGTCCTGCTGCGCGCGATTGAAGCGATGGATCTCGTCCACGAACAGGAGCGTCTGCTGTCCCGCTCGGGCCGCCATCCTGCCCTCGGCGAAAACCTTCTTGAGGTCGGCAACCCCGGAGAAAACGGCCGAGATGGCGACAAATCGCAGCCCGACTGCGGAAGCCAGCAGCCGGGCGATCGTCGTCTTTCCGGTTCCGGGCGGCCCCCACAGGATCATCGAGCTCAGCTTTCCGGCTGCGACCATGCGCCCGATTGCCCCCTCCGCCCCGGCCAGATGCTCCTGCCCGACAACTTCGGCCAGGGTCTTCGGCCGCAAGCGATCAGCAAGCGGTGCATTGCGTGCGCTCTCGCGCGGTGGCGCTACCGGCGCTTCGTCTCCGAACAGGTCGGCCATCGAAGTGCACGATAAGGTGGGTCTCGGAAAATGCACCAGGTCTCTTGCAGTAGATGCATCTGAGATATATCTGAGCTGCATCGAAAGGAGATCATGGATGCGCTGCAGACCACATTTCGAGCACAAGGGCCGGCACGGAGCCGAAGGACTGTTCGCAATGCGCGGCGGCCGCGGCTGGCAAGGCAATTGGGGACCCTTCCATTTTGAATTTGGCGACGACGGTCCCGGTTGGGGCTACCATCGGCGCGGACGCCGGAGGATGTTTGAATCCGGAGAGCTTCGGTTGGTCCTGCTAAAGCTGATCGCCGACGAACCGCGGCATGGCTACGACCTTATCAAGGCAATCGAGGAGCTGACCGGCGGCCGGTACGCGCCCAGCCCCGGTGTCGTCTATCCGACGCTAACGATGCTCCAGGACATGGGGCTGATCGAAGAGGCGCCGGTCGAGGGTGCACGCAAGCCGTTCCAGATTACGGGTGAGGGTATGCAACACCTCAAGGAGCGGAGCGGCGAAGTCGATGAGCTTGTGGAGCGGCTCAGAGAACTTGCGCCGGATCCGCGCCAGGAGGCTGGGCCGGCGATCGGCCGTGCAGTCGGTAATCTGATGGCCGCTCTGCGGCACCGCATTGGCCGCGATGGCCTCGATGACGAGCTGCTGCATGAGATCGCCGCTATCCTGGATGAGGCAGCGCAGCGGATCGAGCGCGTGAAGTGAATTCAGGAGCGGCGGGTTACGCGAGCAATGCGCTCCCGCCGCTCGATGACGCGCAGGTAGGTTTTCAGAACCGCCCCGTTGATTTCGTCCCAGTCCTGCGTTCGGGCATAGTCGAGGCCGGCCTCGCCCTGCTTGCGGCGAAGCTCAGGGTTTTTGGCATAGGTATCGAGCGCTTCGGCAAACCCTTCCACGTCACCGGGCTCAACCAGCACGCCAGTCTCGCCGTCGCGGACCAGGTTCGTCGCTCCAGTGGCCGCCGCGGCGACGACGGGAAGCGCACAGGCCATCGCTTCCAAAGTGACGTTGCCGAAAGCCTCAGTAACTGACGGGTTGAGAAATACGTCGGAGCTCGCAACTGCGCGGGCCAGGTCGGACCCGACCTGCTGACCGACGAAGATCCCGGTCGGCATATGCTGTTCGAACCACAGGCGGGCCGGCCCGTCGCCGATGACCAGCGGGCGGTGCGGGACCTTGCGCTGCACGAGCAAATCGATTGTCTCGGCAAAGACGTCGAGTCCTTTTTCGAGCACCAGCCGCCCGAGGAACATCACCACCAATTCATCGTCGCCGATCCCCAGGCCCCGGCGCCAGTCCATGTCGCGGCGCTCCGGGTTGAACTGCTGACGGTCGACACCGCGCGTCCACATGTAGATGAGCTTGTTCATCCGCTGTGCTCGCAGCACCGCCGCAGTGGATTCCGCCGGAACCAGAAGCGCGTCGCATCGGCGGTAGATCCGTCGCATGATCGCGCGGACAACGGGCTCGAAAAGTTCGAGATTATAGTAACTAAGATAGGTCTCGAACCGCGTGTGCACGGAGGCAACCACAGGGATCTTGCGATGCCGTGCCCAGCTGACCGCGCGATGGGCGGCGATGTCCGGACTGGAGATATGCACGATGTTCGGCTCGAAGGAAGCGAGGTCTGCTCGAACCTGCGGCGGCAAGCCAGTAGACAACCGATATTCTGCCCGGCCCGGAATCGAAATGGACGGCAAGGAGACGAGATCGCCGGCAGGTTCAAAGGCCGGGGTATCGGTGGTGGGCGAGTAGACCCGGACCCGGGCTCCCTGCCGAAGCAGGTAAGCAACCAGCCGGTTCAGCGCCTGGTTGGCGCCATCCCGAACATAATTGTAATTGCCCGAAAACAGGGCGATTCTGAGATCGCTCGGTTGCACGAACATGCCCTTACCCCGCCCAAACGCAAAGGCAAATCTGGTGGATTTCGCTAGTGTGAAACGATGTCTCCCGCCGGTGGCCAGGTCGGAAACGCGGCTGTTCATCCTCGGCAGCTTGCCGGGCGACGCATCGCTGGCGGCGCAGCGATATTATGCCCATCCGCGCAACCAGTTTTGGCGGCTGGTGGGCACAGCATTGCGCGAGGATCTACAAAGTCTCGATTATCGGACTCGCCTGGAACGGTTGGCTAAGCTGAGGATCGCGCTCTGGGATGTGGTCGCCGAGGCAGAAAGGCCAGGCAGCCTCGATCAATCGATCAGACGCGTGGGGCACAATCCGCTGGCGGATTATTTCGCGACCTTTCCTGATCTGCGGGCGGTTGCGTTCAACGGATCGACCGCAGCCGCAATTGGTCACAGGCTGCTCAGCGGAACTCAGCTCACGTTGATCGACCTCCCATCCTCCAGCCCCGCCAACACCCGCCCATTTGCAGAAAAGGCACTTGCGTGGAGTGTCCTTGCCGATTTGATCTGACAGGGGTTGGCCGCTGAGGAAATTAACGTCAGAGTCGGCCTATGATCGAAAGCAGCGAAAGTGATCGCCTCTCGATGGTGGACGAGGCGCTGGTTGCCGGAACCATCGCCAATACGAATGGCCTTTTGGTTATCCTCGCAAAGCTGGTGGCAAAGGGAATTTTCGACCAGGACGACCTCAAGGCCTTTTCCGATAGTTACTCGAAGCCGCTGGACCATGTCGGAATGCGGGAGAACGAGCTCGTCGGGCAGATGCAGGACCAGATGGAATCCACTCTCGCCGAGTTGATGCGATTCCTGAGCGAACAAAGCTGATATTAGGATCGGGAGGTGACAATTCGGCCGACGCGCGCACGCTACTGGGTGATCGTATTCGCGGTGGCACTCGCCGTGATTCAATATGTCGACCGCGTCTGCATCGCCAAGGCGATGCCGACAATCCGTAGCGAGCTGCATTTCTCAGACATCGCAACTGGCTATATTTTCGGCGCCTTCACGCTGGCATACGCCCTGTTTGAAATCCCGTCCGGCTGGCTTGGCGACCGCTTTGGCCCACGCAAGGTCCTTCTGCGGGTTGTGCTCTGGTGGTCGGCGTTCACCGCCGCGACCGGCTGGGTTGCATCGGCTACAGCGATGGTCGTTGTCAGGTTCCTCTTCGGCGCGGGTGAGGCAGGCTGCTTCCCCAATGTGACCAAAGCCTTTACGGCTTGGCTTCCCCGCCGGGAGTGGTTTCGGGCTCAGGCCGTTTTGTGGGTGAGTGCGCGTTGGGGCGGCGCGGCAACGCCGCTGCTGGTAGTTTGGGTCTTGGGTCTGACCAGCTGGCGCATCGCTTTTCAGGTCTTCGCCGTCTTCGGACTAATGTGGGCCGCGGCCTTCTTCTTGTGGTTCCGCGACAGCCCGCAACAGCACCGGCAGGTCAACGCAGCCGAGCGGCAGTTGCTGGCCCAAAACGCAGCGTTGGAATCGCGCGAAGCTCCCATTCCTTGGCGATTGTTCTTAAGCTCGCCAACTGCGTGGCTGTTGTGGGTCCAATATGCGGCGCTGAGTTACGTCTGGTACTTCTACATTACGTGGTTCCCGACCTATCTCGACAGCGTCAATGACGGCCGGCTCGGAGCAGCAGCGCTTGCACTGCTCGCCGGATTGCCACTGTTCGGAGGTGGCTTTGGCTCACTCATCGCCGCGTCACTTGAGGCCCCGTTGGGCCGGATGTTCCGGAGCGAGGCGCGTTCCCGAAAGGTGATAGCGACCGTTGGTTTTCTCGCCGCCGCCGCCTGTTTCCTGGCATCGATCTATGCGCCGGATCCGGTGACGATGGCGGTGCTGATCGGTTTCGCCGGCCTGTTCAACGATTTTGTCCTGCCGTCGTCATGGGGAACCTGCATGGACGTGGGTGGACGCTTCTCCGGGACATTTTCCGGAAGCATGAACATGTTCGGCAATTTGGGCGGCTTCATCGCCCCGATTGCTACCGGCTATATCCTGCAGATCACCGGCCACTTCACCATTGGCTTGTTCATTTCATCTGGCATGTACGTCGTGGGTGCAGTCTGCTGGATGCTGATCGATCCCGAGACCCGGCTGGATCGAGGAATTGCCGAAATGCCTCTTCCGCCCGTGGAGGCCGAAGCCCCGCTCTGAAATTGACTCGATAGGCTCAAACCCACATATGGCGCGCCGCCCCGGGGTCCATCCTTGGGCGATGGCCCCTTCGTCTAGCGGTCCAGGACGTCGCCCTCTCACGGCGAAAACACGGGTTCGAGTCCCGTAGGGGTCACCAACCGAGTTGCTGCAATGCAGCATCTGAGGTATGGGCGGCTGAATTCAGCTTTTCCGGAAAATCGAAAATGAACCTGCGTAACGTGGCGATTATCGCCCACGTCGATCATGGCAAGACGACCTTGGTCGATCAGCTCTTCCGCCAGAGCGGCACCTTTCGTGAGAACCAGCGGGTGGAAGAGCGTGCCATGGATTCCAACGATCTGGAGAAAGAACGCGGGATCACCATTCTCGCCAAGTGCACCTCAGTCGAGTGGGAAGGCACGCACATCAACATCGTCGACACGCCTGGCCACGCCGATTTCGGCGCCGAAGTCGAGCGAATCCTGTCGATGGTCGACGGAGTCATCCTTCTGGTCGACGCGGCCGAAGGGCCGATGCCGCAGACCAAGTTCGTGACCGGCAAGGCGCTGTCGCTCGGCCTGAGGCCGATCGTCGTCGTCAACAAGATCGACCGTCCGGACGCTCGCCCGGCCGAGGTACTCGACGAGGTCTTCGAGCTCTTCCTCAATCTCGAAGCCAATGACGAGCAGCTCGATTTCCCGGTGCTCTACGCGAGCGGCCGGGCCGGCTATGCGGGCCTCAGCGACGATGTGCGCTCCGGCGACCTCACGCCTTTGTTCGAGACGATCGTCGACCACGTTCCGGCACCCGGGCTCGATCCAGAAGGCGAGTTCAAGATGCTCGCGACGTTGCTCGACCGTGATCCCTTCCTTGGCAGAATTCTCACCGGAAGGATCGAGAGCGGAAAGCTCACAACGAACATGCCCATCAAGGCGCTCGACGTTGACGGCAATGTCGTCGAGGAGGGCCGTGCCACCAAGGTCTTCGCGTTTCGGGGACTCGAGCGGGTGCCGGTGGAGAGCGCCGAAGCCGGGGAAATTGTTGCGATCGCCGGTTTGATCAAAGCAACCGTCTCCGACACATTTGCCGATCCGACCGTCACCGAGCCGCTGCACGCTCGCCCGATCGATCCGCCGACGCTGGCGATGAGCTTCTCCGTAAACGACAGCCCTTATGCGGGGCGGGATGGTGACAAGGTGCAGAGCCGGGTCATCCGCGAGCGCCTGGAGCGCGAGGCGGAGGGCAATGTCGCGATCCGCATCTCCGTCGCCCACGATAACGACAGCTTCGAAGTCGCCGGACGAGGCGAGCTCCAGCTCGGCGTCCTGATCGAAACGCTGCGGCGCGAAGGTTTCGAATTGTCGATCAGCCGCCCGCGCGTGCTGTTCCGCGACGGCCCGAGTGGCCGTGAGGAACCCTACGAGACCGTTGTGGTCGACGTGGATGACGAATTCTCCGGTACCGTCATCGACAAGATGGCACTTCGCAAGGCGGAGATGACCGACATGCGTCCCTCGGGTGGCGGAAAGACCCGTCTGACCTTCTCTGCCCCCTCGCGCGGCCTGATCGGCTACCACGGTGAGTTCCTGTCGGACACTCGCGGGACCGGGATCATGAACCGGCTGTTCGAGAAGTACGGGCCGTACAAGGGTCCGATCCAGGGACGACAGAATGGCGTGCTTATCTCGATGGAGCAGGGCAAGGCCGTCGCTTACGCGCTCAACGCTCTCGAAGACCGCGGCATCCTGTTCGTCTCGCCCGGTGAAGATCTCTATGAAGGCATGGTGATTGGCGAGAATGCGAAGCCGCAGGATCTCGAAGTCAATCCGCTGAAGTCGAAGCAGCTCACCAATTTCCGCGCCTCCGGCAAGGACGAGGGTATCCGCCTGACCCCGCCGCGCAAGATGAGCCTGGAGCAGGCGATCGCCTATATCCAGGACGATGAGCTGGTCGAAGTCACGCCGAAGAACATCCGAATCCGCAAGCGCTACCTCGACCCGCACGAGCGCAAGCGGCAGGCTCGGAAGCTCGAAGCGGCCTAGCCGCGGACATCCGCATTCTGACAGACGAGGGCGATTTTCTCAGTATCGAACGCCTGCTCGCGTGCATCCGGCGAGCATCGGCCTCCGTATCTTTGGGGCAGCCACCGCTGCTCAAAGGAGGAAATATGCGCAAACTCACTTTCGTCGCTCTCGCTTGCGGGTCGGCACTCATGCTTCAGGCGCCCGCCGGCGCGAACCCGATGGTCGGCGGCGCGCCGATGTATTCAACGAAGAACATCGTCCAGAATGCTGTGAATTCGAAGGATCACACGACTTTGGTCGCTGCAGTGAAGGCGGCGGGCCTGGTCGACACACTGTCAGGACCTGGGCCGTTCACCGTCTTCGCGCCGACCAACGAGGCTTTCGCCAAGCTGCCCGCCGGCACGGTCAATTCGTTACTCAAACCCGAGAACAAGGCGACGCTCACCAAAATCCTTACCTATCACGTTGTCCCGGGGCGAATCACTGCTCAGCAGATCGCGATGATGGCGGGAAAGCACCACGGAACCGCGACTCTGAAAACCGTTGAAGGCGAAAATTTGATGTTCCGTAAAGGTGGCGGCGCCTGGTGGGTCATCGACGCGAAGGGTGACAAGGCCCGGATCACCATCCCCAACGTGATGCAGTCGAATGGTGTGATTCACGTCATCGATGCGGTGCTGATGCCCTGACGCATGTATGCATCCGGGGCGATCTCCCGCCCGGATGCCGGCCGGCGGACGCCGCGGATCCGGCGATGTTCCCAGGCAGCGCTTCCGCCGGCCGCGGCTTCCCCCAGGCTTGATCCTGGGGCATGATCGAGTGATGGATCGGCCGGCCACCATTGCCAAGCGAAGCCCTGGTGGAGGGGTGATTTCGGAGCTTCTCCACCGTGTGGCCAAGAGCGATGCGGAGTCGTTGCGGGCATTGTACGAACAGACCTCGGCTAAGCTTTACGGCATCTGCCTTCGAATGCTTCGCGACGAAGCCGAAGCACAGGATGTGCTCCAGGAGGTGTATGTGACAGTCTGGCGCAGGGCTGGTTCGTTCGATGAAGCGCGAGCGAGCGGAATCACCTGGCTTGCAACGATCGCGCGCAATCGCGCTATCGACCGGCTCCGCTCGCGCCGAATGACGACGGACGATCTCAACGCTGCGCTCGAAGTCCCCGACGACTCTCCGACCTCTCTGGATGTGCTCGAACAGGCGGAAGATGCCGACCGGCTGCGCCGCTGCCTTGAGCAGCTTGAAGAGCGCGCGCGGACGATGATCCGCAAGGCCTTTTTCGACGGGGCGACCTACCCCCAGCTCGCAGAGCAGGAGGGAGTTCCGCTGCCCACGATGAAAAGCTGGGTCAGGCGCGGGCTGCTGCGTCTTCGCGGATGTCTCGAACAATGACCGAGGGTCGCTCACCCCCGGAGCCGGTCACGACAGCGGCCGAACATGCGCTCGGTGTGTTGACGGGCGAGGAGCTGCGCGATGCGCGCCGCCGCGCTCAATCGGACCAGCAGTTCGCCGAGGAGGTGGCTCGGTGGCGGGGAAAGTTCGCGCCGCTGTACTCCGAAATTGAAGCTGTCGACCCTCCCGGCGCGGTGTGGGGAAATATCGAGGCGGAGACGACTCGCCACATGCCCGCCAACGACAATGCCGCAGCGCTCCACCGCCAAATCAGGATATGGAAATCCGCGGTTGGCGCGTTGTCTGTGATCGCTGCCTCTCTGGTCGTGATGCTCGTTGTCGAACCGCGCCCGGACCTCGCGCCGCGGCAACCGCCATCGCAGGCGGTCGTGGCGCCGATGGTCGCGCTGCTCGGCGGCAACGGCTCGACCAAGGTCGTGGCCAGCTGGGATCCGGCCGCGCGTCAGCTCGTGCTTGCGGTCGCCGGCGACATGCCGACCAATCCGGACCGCTCGAAAGAGCTATGGGTGATCCCGCCCAACGGCAAGCCGCACTCGCTCGGCACTCTCCCGGAGCGCAAAGAGATGCACATGCGTCTCGCCGACACGCTCGCGACACTTCTTGCGCAAGGCGCGACCATCGCCATTTCCGTCGAGCCGCGCGGCGGCTCGCCCACCGGAGCGCCGACGGGGCCGGTGGTTGCCAGCGGCCCCCTCACCCGTGCCTGACCATGCATCCGGATAGACATATCTTCCGTATCTAATCCGAGGGATTGGAAAGGCATGGTATGACGAACAGAGCATTTGACCGGCGCGGTTTTTGCGGACTGGCGGGCGCTGCCGGCGTTTGGCTCGTGCTGGCGGGGGCCGCTCGCGCCGCTCCTGCGCACTTCGCTGTCAATCATAGCGACGCCGAATGGAAGCGGCTGCTCGGCCCCGAGCGTTATCAGATTCTGCGGGAAAGCGGCACCGAGAAGCCGTTCAGCAGCCCGCTTCTCAAGGAACACCGGAAGGGCACTTTCCTCTGCGCCGGTTGCGGCAATCCGTTGTTCTCGTCCGCGACGAAGTTTGAAAGCGGGACGGGGTGGCCCAGCTTCTGGCAGGCCCTGCCTGGCGCGATCAAGACCCGGACCGACCACAGCCTGCTGATCGAGCGCACCGAAGTGCACTGCGCGCGATGCGGCGGTCACCTGGGGCATGTGTTCGACGACGGGCCGAAACCGACCGGATTGCGTTATTGCATGGACGGGCTGGCGCTCACTTTCCGGCCCGCTTGAGCGCTATCAGCGCCGGACGTCACGCTCGCCGGAGAGGAAAGCATCGATGTCAGCCTGCGTGAACAGGGAGGAATCGCCGGGGAGGCCGTGCTTCAGGCAGGCGAGCGCGAGTCCGTAGCGCGCCGCCGTTGCGCAGTCCCTCCCGTTAAACAGGGCATGCAGGACGCCCGCGGCGAATGCGTCTCCGGCACCGATCCGGTCCACGATGCCCGTGAGTTGGACCTCCTCAGTCTGAAATTCTTGCTCTCGGGTGTCGATCCGAGCCGAGAGACGGTGGTGGTCGCAATCGACGGCGTGCCGCGCCGTCGAGGCGATCGTCCCGAGATTGGGGAACGCTTCGAAGGCAGCCAGCGCGGCTTCTCGGCGGCGCTCCTCACCGTCGCCGCTGAACTCGCGGCCGAGCAGGAGCGAAATGTCGCGATGGTTGCCGAACAGGATCGTGGCCATGTTGACCAATTCCGAGAGGATCGGTCTCGGATCGCAATTGCGCTTCGCCCACAGCTGCGATCGATAGTTGCCGTCGAACGAGACTTTCACGCCCTTCGCCATCGCCGCTTTGGCCGCCGCGATGGCGGCTCTTGCGGCCGAATCTGACAGCGCCGGGCTAATCCCCGACAGGTGCAGAAGGTCAGCTCCTTCAAGCAGCCGCTCCCAATCGTAATCCCCAGCCGCCGCGAAGCTGCTTTGCTCCCGGTCGTAGGTGATTGAAGCGGGCCGAACGCCCGACGCTGGCGAGACGAAATAAAGACCCATTCGCCCCGGCGCTCGCGAAACTGGGGAGACGTCTACTCCGTAGGCTCGAAGGTGCCGGACTGCTGCGTCACCCAGCCGATTGTCGGGAACGCTGCTGATCATCACCGCTTGATCGCCCAGGCAGGCGAGGGCGATCGCAACGTTCCCTTCGGCGCCGCCGACATAGACATCGAGCTGTCCGCTCCGAAGCAACAGCTCGCGTCCCGGTGCGGTAAGCCGGAGCAGGAGCTCGCCGAAGCAGACGGCCTTCACGCAGCCTCCGCCTGATGGTCATCGAGCTTGTACGCGCGGCGCACGAGATCGTAGGCCAGTTGGTGCGCCAGCTCGCTCGCTTCCCAATCGGCAATCCGGCCCTCCGCGACCAGCCGCGCGAGGAAAGAGCAATCGACCCGCCGGGCGACATCGTGGCGCGCCGGGATCGACAGGAAGGCGCGGGTGTCGTCGTTGAACCCGACCGTATTGTAGAAGCCGGCAGTCTCCGTCGTCATTTCGCGGAAACGGCGCATGCCTTCCGGGCTGTCGTGAAACCACCAGGCCGGACCGAGCTTCAGGCACGGATAATGGCCCGCCAGCGGCGCCAGCTCGCGCGCATAGGTGCTCTCGTCGAGGGTGAACAGAATGATCGACAATTTGGGCTCATTCCCGAACCGGTCGAGCAGGGGCTTGAGCGCGCGCACGTAATCGGTGCGCTGCGGAATGTCGGCGCCTTTGTCGCGGCCAAAGCTCTCGTACAGCCAGCGGTTATGGTTGCGGAGCGAGCCGGGGTGGATCTGCATCACCATCCCGTCCTCGACGCTCATCGCCGCGAATTCGGTCAGCATCTGGGCTCGGAACAGCTCGGCGTCCTCGGCTGACCAGCGATTACTGACGATTCGATCGAAAAGTGCCCGGTTTTCGCTGTCGGGGAGATCGGCGGTGGCCGGCGTCGGGTGGCCGTGATCCGTCGCGGTTCCACCGGCAGCGCGGAAATCGGCGCGGCGCTTTCGATGGGCGGCCAGATAGCCGTCCCAGTTCGTCACGTTCTCGCCGGAAAGGGCACCGAATTTTGCGAGCGCAGATTGGAAATCCTCGTGTTCGGGATCGACCACCGAATCCGGCCGGTAGGTGGTGATCACGCGTCCGCCCCAGCCCGATCCTCGGATGGCTGCATGGTCCTTCAGCGGATCGTCGGCTCCCTCAGTCGTTGCGAGAAGTTCGATATTGAACCGTTCGAACAATGCTCGCGGCCGATATTCAGGGGTGGCAAGGGCCGAGTTGATCCGGTCGTAATAGAGATCGGCGGTCGAAGCATCGAGCAGCACATCGATCTCGAACACCTCCGCAAAGACATGATCGAGCCACATTCGCGACGGTGTGCCGCGGAACAGATAATAGTGGGATGCAAACAGCCGCCAAGCCTCGCGTGGATCGGTCCTGCTCGGCCCAGCGCGGCTGGCGACCCCAAGCCGCTCCAGCGGAACCCCCTGGCTATAGAGCATCCGGAACAGGTAATGATCTGGGGCAAGCAGAAGCTCGGTCGGGTTACTCCACGGCTGGTTTGAGGCAAACCACGCCGGGTCGGTGTGACCATGCGGGCTCACGATTGGGAGACCGGCCACGCCGACGTAGAGCTCACGCGCGATCGCTCTCGTCGCCGGGTCAGCCGGAAACAGACGGTCGGGATCGAGCTTGAGCGGTTTTGGCATAGATCCTTCCGTAGGCAGCATGGCGCCTATACTTGCAGTCGGCATCGGCGCAAAATAAGCGTGCCCGCTCCCATGAATTTACTCACACAACATCGAGCCGAACAGCGAACGCCGCCTGCGATCCGTGTGGATTCCAAGGATGATGTCGCAGTTGCGTTGCGCCCCCTGGAAGCCGGTGAAGTGGTCGAAGTCGCCGGGGCCAAAGTCTCGCTCCACGACCCGATCCCACGTGGGCATAAGCTCGCGCTCCGGGATCTTGCGCATGGCAGTCCGGTTCACAAGCTCGGCTGGCCGATCGGGGAGGCGACACGGCCGATCCGGACGGGCGAGCACGTCCACACCCACAATGTGAAGACGTTGCTCGAAGGCGTCGAAAACTATTGCTTCGAGCCGCAGCCCGAGGCCGAGCTACCCCGATCCGACGCGCAATTCCTTGGCTACCGGCGTGCAGACGGGCGCGTCGGCACCCGCAACGAAATCTGGGTACTTCCGACGGTCGGCTGTGTCGCCCGAACCGCCGAGCGGATCGCCAGCCAAGCCAATTCGCGTCGACCGGCCAGCATCGACGGGGTTTACGCCTTCGCTCACCCGCACGGCTGCTCCCAGCTCGGTGATGATCTCGGCGGCACCAGGTCAGTTTTAGCCGCATTGGCCTCTCACCCGAACGCGGGTGGAGTCCTACTGGTCGGGCTCGGCTGCGAGTCCAACCAGCTCGATGCGTTGATGGCACTTGTGCCCGAAGAGTTGCGGGGGCGAGCCCGGATGCTTCGCGCGCAGTCGGAAGAAGACGAGACCGAAGCTGGTCTGGCACTCGTTGACGAGTTGATGGAGCAAGCATCCGAGGCCGAGCGAGAGCTGTCGCCGCTGTCGGAGCTGGTTCTCGGGCTGAAGTGCGGCGGCTCGGACGGCTTTTCCGGCCTCACCGCAAATCCGCTGGTCGGCCGAATGTGCGATGTCGTGGTCGGGTCTGGCGGCTCAGCGATCCTCACTGAAATCCCGGAGATCTTCGGCGCCGAGCGCCTGCTGATGGCGCGTGCGAAGGACCATGAAACGTTCGAACATGTCGTCGCGGTCACCAACGACTTCAAACGGTACTTCCTGGAGCACGGACAGCCGGTCTCCGAAAATCCTTCCCCGGGTAACATCGCCGGTGGAATCACCACGCTCGAGGAAAAGTCCCTCGGTGCCGTGCAGAAAGCCGGCCGGGCGCCAGTCGTCGATGTGCTTCGTTATGGTGAGCGAGTCCGAAGCAAGGGTCTCAGCCTGCTGGAAGCCCCTGGAAACGATGCTGTCTCCTCAACTGCGTTGGCGGCGGCGGGCGCGACTCTGATTCTGTTCACCACCGGGCGAGGCACCCCGCTCGGTTTCCCGGCGCCGACGGTCAAGATTGCATCGAACAGCGCTCTGGCCGCCCGCAAGAAGAACTGGATTGATTTCGACGGAGGAGGAGTGTTGAGTCAAGGATTCGAGGGGGCCGCTGGTGAGCTGCTAGAGGCGATCACCCAGATCGCCTCGGGTCAATCGACCGCCTCCGAGCGCAACGGCGAACGGGAAATCGCTATCTGGAAGCGCGGCGTGACGCTGTGAATCCTCCCGCTTACCGTGACCGGCTGACCACCGGAATCGTCCATTTCGGGCCCGGCGCGTTCCACCGGGCGCACCAGGCGGACTACATGGATCGGCTCTGCGAGCATGATCCGCGCTGGGGGATAGCGGCGGTTTCGATGCGGAGCGCGGGTACCGTCGATAGCTTGAGACAGCAGGATGGGCTCTACACGCTCGCCATTCTTGACGAAGAGACGAGCTTTCAAACGATCGGTGTTCATGACCGGTTCTTCGGGCCGGCCGATTTGGACACCCTCAAGCGACAGTTCCTCGATCCTGCTATTCGTGTGGTCACAAGCACCGTGACCGAGAAAGGCTATTGCCTGCGAGCGGACGGCACGCTCGATTTCGATCGTCCCGATATCCAGCACGACCTGCGCGATCCGAGTTCGCCTAAGAGTCTTGTCGGATGGTTGGCCTTGGCCTTGTCGATCCGACGTAACGAGCAGCTGCCACCCCTGACCGTGATGTGCTGCGACAATATGGTTGCAAATGGCAGCAAGCTTGGCGGAGCTGTCCTGGACTTCGCTCAGCGCATCGATCCGGAGCTTTCCCGCTGGATACGAGGCGAAGTGGCTTTTCCGAACACAATGGTGGATTCGATTACCCCCGCGACCGACGATTCCCTGCGACAGCTGGTTCGTGAGCGCACCCGCTTCGACGATCAAATCCCTGTGCGGCGGGAGGCCTACGCCGAATGGGTGATCGAGGACGTGCTTCCGACGGGCGCTCCGGACCTCGCCTCGGCAGGGGCGACGCTCACCAAGGACGTCGCGGGGTGGGAGAAGGCGAAGCTTCGAATCCTGAACGGGGCGCATTCGACCCTCGCGTATCTCGGGCTGCTGATGGGGCACGAAACGGTCTACGACACGATGAAGGATGAACTTCTGGCCGGTTTCGTGGAGCGCCTGATCGTGCGGGATATCATTCCCAGCCTCGAACCTTCACTGCTCGCTCTTCCAACCTACGCCCAGGAGACGCTGCAGCGGTTCCGCAATCCGGCGATCCACCACAAGCTTTCGCAAATCGCCTGGGACGGCTCGCAAAAGCTTCCGTACAGGCTGCTGGACACCGCTGTGGACGCACTCCGCGCAGAGCGAACTGTCGAGCGGCTTGCCATCCCGATCGCTGGATGGGTGCTGTTCCTCGAGCGGCAGTTCGCCTCAAACGCCGAGGTGGTCGATCCGCTCGCGGACAAGCTCCGCGCAGCGACGATGAGCGCGGATCCGGCGCGCTCCATCCTCCGGTTGCGAGAAGTCTTTCCGGAGCAATTGGGTCCGGAAACGAAATTTGGGGGCTTGGTCGCCGACGCTCGAGCGTCAATACGCCGGATGGGCCCACGCGAATATCTGCGCTCAGAGCTGGCGACGGCCTGAGGCAGCCGAACCGCAGTCGGGAGGGACGAGTGGAAGGTGATGGTTCAACTGCAATAGACGGAGCTGTGCGAACGCTCGGCAGAGTGCGCTGGATCGTCGTGCTCCTGCTCTTCGCGGCGACCGTCATCAACTACGTCGATCGACAGATGATCGGGCTCCTGAAGCCGACGCTTCAGAAGGAGTTCGGCTGGCATGAGACGACTTACGCGGACATCGTCTTCTACTTCCAGATGGCTTACGCGGTTGGCTACATTGTCTTCGGAAACATCGTCGACCGGCTTGGCGCGCGGCTCGGATTCGCCGTCGCCATTATTATCTGGACTGCTGCGCACATGCTTCACGCAGCCGCGCGCTCCGTTGCCAGCTTCGCCGCGGTCCGTTTCATGCTCGGAATCGGCGAAAGCGGCGGGTTTCCGTCAAGCCTGAAGGCGATCACGGAGTGGTTCCCGAAGAAGGAGCGGGCACTCGCGACGGGCCTGTTCAACGCCGGGAGCAACGTCGGCGCGATCGTCACGCCGTTCATCGTCGCCTTCCTGGCCCCGAGATTCGGCTGGCGCGGCGCGTTCATCATCACCGGCCTGTTCGGGATTTTGTGGCTGATCGCGTGGCTGGCGCTTTATCGCCGGCCGCAGGATTCGAAGCGGCTGTCGCCGGGCGAACTCGCCCATATCGAGCAGGATGCGCCGGACTCAGCCGAGCGCGTTTCATGGCTCCGGGTCGTCAGTTGCCGAGAGACCTGGGCCTTTGCTCTCGGCAAGTTCCTTACCGACCCTGTCTGGTGGATGTTCCTCTTCTGGCTGCCCGACTTCCTGCACAAGCGCCACGGCCTCGACCTTTCGACCTTCGGGCCGCCGATCGCAGTCATCTATGTCGTTTCCGATCTCGGCTCGATCGGCGGCGGCTGGTTGTCATCGCACCTCATTCATTGCGGTTGGAGCGTCAATGCGGCCCGTAAGACGACGATGCTTCTCTGCGCGCTATGCGTAGTCCCGATCTTTTTCGCTCAATATGTGAGTGGGCTGTGGGCGGCTGTGGCGATTATCAGCCTCGCCGCGGCGGCTCACCAGGGCTGGTCCGCCAACCTGTTCACGCTCGTTTCGGATATGTTCCCGCGCAAGGCGGTAGGGTCCGTTTACGGGGTTGGCGGTACCGCTGGGGCGATCGGCGGAATGCTCTTCTCGATCTTTATCGGCGAGGTGCTGGAGAAGTCCGGCGCCTACACTTTGATCTTCCTTGTCTCTGGCTCCCTTTACCTGATCGCTCTCCTGTTCATTCAGCTGCTCAGCCCACGCCTTGATCAGGCGGTTGTTGCAGAAGCTTGACGCGACGGACGCCAGGCTGAAAGGCGACGAACATGTCTGAGATTATGTCCGCACGCGTGATTGTAACCTCGCCTGGGCGCAACTTCGTCACGCTAAAGATCGAAACTAAAGATGGCGTGACCGGTCTAGGGGACGGGACTTTGAATGGCCGCGAGTTAGCGGTTGCTTCCTATCTTTCCGACCACGTTGTCCCGTGCCTGATCGGGCGCGATGCCCAGCGGATCGAGGATACCTGGCAGTACTTATACCGGGGCGCCTATTGGCGGCGCGGACCAGTGACGATGAGTGCGATCGCCGCGGTCGACATGGCGCTGTGGGACATCAAGGCGAAAGTCGCGGGACTGCCGCTCTACCAGTTGCTGGGAGGCGCCTCGCGTGAAGGCGTGATGGTCTACGGTCACGCGAACGGGCAAAGCATCGACGATACAATCGAAGCCGCGCGGCATTACGTCAGCCTCGGCTACAAGGCGGTGCGGCTGCAGTGCGGCGTACCTGGCCTGCCGTCGACTTATGGCGTTTCCAAAGACAAGATGTTCTACGAGCCGGCCGACGCCGATCTTCCGACCGAGAACGTTTGGTCCACAACGCGATACATGCGGATTGTACCGGAATTGTTCGCGGCCGCCCGCGAAAAGCTCGGTTGGGATGTTCATCTGCTTCACGACGCGCATCACCGCCTGACCCCGATCGAGGCTGGCCGGCTGGGTAGGGACCTGGAGCCGTACCGTCCGTTCTGGATGGAAGACCCGACGCCCGCGGAAAACCAGGACAGGCTTCGGCTGATCCGCCAGCACACGACCACGCCCATCGCCATCGGCGAAATCTTCAATTCGGTGTGGGACGCGAAGCAGCTCATCCAGGAACAACTGATCGACTATATCCGCGCGACGGTGGTTCATGCCGGCGGGATTACACATCTGCGGCGAATCGCGAGCTTTGCGGACATGTTCGGCGTTCGAACCGGCTGCCACGGAGCCACCGATCTCTCGCCAGTTGCGATGGCTGCGGCGCTTCACTTCGATCTGTCGGTGCCGAATTTCGGGATCCAGGAATATATGCGGCACACAGATGAGACCGACGCCGTCTTCCCGCACGCCTACAGCTTTAGCGACGGCTATCTGCATCCGGGCGACAAACCGGGACTCGGGGTCGATCTCGATGAGGAACTCGCGGGCAAATATTCTTACCAGCGTGCCTATCTACCCGTGAACCGTCTCGAAGACGGGACGATGCACGACTGGTGAGCTTCAGGTCGCCAGTCTTCTCTCTGTTGAAAGGTTGGTCTCCTTGGGCGCTGGCAGCGCACCGTTACGGCTCTGCTCGGCAAGCCACTCGGCGACGATTGCAGCAATCTGCGGCGCGGCCTTGCCATTGCCATAGGGGCAAGGCCGGAGGGCTGCGGAGTCGCCTGCCAGCATTCTCCTTGCAGCCTCGACAATGGCTTCAGCATCGAGACCGGCGAGCGTGAGGTGGCCGGTGGCGATCGCTTCGGGCCGTTCGGTTCGTTCGCGAAGCACCAGAAGCGGGATTCCCAGTGCGGCCGCCTCTTCCTGGATCCCGCCGGAATCGCTCAGCACCAGATCCGATTTCAGCATCCTCTCCAACAAATCGGGGTGTGTGCAGGGCGAGTGAAGTCGCACGTCACGTTCCCGGCCGAGCAACAGGCGCATCTGTGCGGCAACCGCCGGATTGGGGTGGAGAATCAGATCGATTGTTGCGATCCTCTCCCGGGCCAAATGTCTCAGCGCGCCAGCGATCGAGGCGAGACCGGCGCCCCAGCTTTCCCTCCTGTGGCAGGTGACGAGCAGGCGGGGCTGCCTGGCGCCGCTGAAATCCCGCGAAACTGCGGTGCGCTCGTCCAGCGCCGCATCAATGCCGGTGTTGCCGGTCAGGAAGATCCGGCCACGCACCTGCTCCCGGCGCAGGTTGGCGACACTGAGTTCGGTCGGCGCGAACAGCAGCTCGGCCCGAGCATCGATCGCGATCCGAAACTCTTCTTCCGGCCAGGGCCGACGGCGGTCGTGGCTGCGCAAACCGGCTTCGATATGACCTACAGGCACGCCTGCCAGCTCGGCAGCCAAGGCGCCTCCGAGAGCGCTCGATGTGTCGCCCTGGACGAGAACCAGCCCCGCTGAAGCCACGATGGGCAACAGTGCCTTGGTGACTGCTCCGACGTGTGCGTGTGGATCGCGCTGGCCGCGACAATCGAGCCGGCGCAGCGAAAACCGATCGAGCCCGAAGTCGTCGGGATCAAGCGGATGCTGGCCGGTGAAGACCAGCCAAGGTGCAATGCCGATCGCCCGCAGAAACTCTGCAACGGGCGCGAGCTTGATCGCCTCGGGACGAGTCCCGATGACCACAATTACGCGATGGGACAGCCTTCCCCCTAGCTCGGCGGCTGGAGATTGGCGTCAGACGTGCGGAAGCGCAAGCCTCAGCGAAAATTGTCGGCGTAAGCCTGGATCTTAAGCTTCACGGGCGCCGCCGGAACGAGGTGATATGCAAAGCCATGCCGCGCGGCGTAGGTGATCGCTTCGTCACGCGTACGGAAGGTCAGCCGAACCTGCGTATTTGTGTCCCCAGAGCCGTTCCAGCCGGTCAGCGGGTCCGGGCGCTGCGCCTCGTGGCGCTCGAATTCGAGCAGCCATAGCCCGGCATTCGCTCGGCCCGACTGCGTGGTTCGGCGATCGAGTTCAAGAATTCGGGCGACGGTCATTCGCTTCGAGTGGCGCAGGAATCTTCGCAAATCAAGCTGAACCGCCAAACCTGCTCAGTAAGCGCGCGCGACGGCGAACTCGGCGGCCTCGGCGAGCGCGGTCTTCGCCTTGCTCGCTGGAAACGAGGCAAGCGCGTCGATCGCCCGCCGCCCGTAGTAACGGGCACGCTCAATCGTGTCGGAAAGCGCCTCGGTGGACCGCATGAGAGCAGTAGCGTGGGACAGGTCGTTATCGCTCGTGCGCTCGCCTGAGATCGCGGCTTGCCAGAAGGTACGATCGGTCTCGCTGCCCCGTGCGTAGGCCAGGATCAGTGGAAGGGTCATCTTGCCATCGCGAAAATCGTCGCCAACGCCCTTGCCCATGGTCTCCGCATCCGAGGCGTAGTCGATGACGTCATCGGCAAGCTGGAACGCGATTCCAAGATTGCGCCCATAGCTTTCAAGGGCGACTTCCATCGCCTCTCCGGCCTCCGCAACAACCGGCGCGATCCTGCAGGCGGCGGCGAACAGTGCCGCCGTCTTGGCCGCGATGATCGCCAGATATTGCTCTTCCCCGGTCTCGATCCGCCGCTGCGCCGTCAGCTGGTCGACTTCACCCTCGGCGATGACGTTCGATGCACTGCTGAGGATCTTCAGAACCTTCAAGCTTCCATCCTCAACCATCAGCTCGAATGCGCGGCTGAACAGGAAGTCTCCCACCAGCACGCTGGCCGGATTGCCCCAGATGAGGTTGGCCGTCCGCTTGCCGCGGCGGAGGCCGGAGCCGTCGACCACATCGTCGTGAAGCAGGGTTGCGGTGTGGATGAACTCGACCGCTGCGGCAAGCTTGTGATGCCTGGTGCCAGGGTAATCGAGCAGGCGTGCGCAGGCGAGGGTCAGCATCGGCCGCATCCGCTTGCCTCCGCCGGCGATCAGATGCCCCGCGAGTTCAGGGATTAGGGCCACCTTGCTCTGCATCCGCTCGAGGATGACGGCATTCACGCCGTTCATGTCCTCGGCGACCAACTCCAGCAAAGGCTCGAGTGAAGGTTCGTCGGACCCATGCAGCGAATGAACGGTCGCAGTCATGCGCGCCGCAGTAGCGACGGGCGGGGAGGTTTCCTAGCCCGCCGGAAGGGTGAGCCGGGCGAGAAGTCCGCCGAGATCCTCGCTTTCTTCGAGCGAGACTTTGCCGCCGTAGATTTCCGCGACGTCGCGAACGATGGCGAGACCAAGGCCTGTGCCGGGCTTGCCGGTATCCAGCCGAGCGCCGCGCGCGAATATCGCCTCCCGCTCCGGCTCAGGGATCCCGGAGCCATCGTCCTCAACCAGGATGTCGACGGCTTTCGCATGCTTCTCCACGGTTACGAATACCCGGCCGTT
>Ga0157371_10000919_pt1 | contig 33127 bp, 28 predicted proteins | sample C45metaG_FD_113462 | JGI IMG/M metagenome (GOLD analysis project Ga0157371, IMG submission 113462) | Corn rhizosphere microbial communities from Kellogg Biological Station, Michigan, USA - C4-5 metaG | ecosystem: Host-associated > Plants > Roots > Rhizosphere > Soil | place: USA: Michigan... | reverse complement strand
GCTAATGTCTCTTTCCCATTCCTTTTGGTTGTCGCCTGACGTAGTTTTAATATTATCGCCGGAGAGGTACATGACCGAGCCTTTCAGGCCAGGGACACCCAGAGCGGCGAAGTCGTAAGCATATTGACCGAAAGCTGTGCGCTCGCCTGCGTGGGTGAAAGTTTGGATCAGGCGGTCTGTATACAGATACAGGCTTGCTCCACCGGCGCCCTTGTCTACCAGGCTACCCTGATTGAGTTGAGTGAAGTTGCTGCCATCCGACACACTTTGGTACCCCGCGGTAATTGCGTGGCCACCCAGCGTGTAAATCAACGCGGCACTCCAGGTACGGTTGTCGATCTCTCCATCACCGTTTTTGGTGTAGCCACTCATTCTGTAGCCTGACGTACCGGAGCTATTTGCACCTGACGAGTCAGTTTTGAAGTAGCGCAGGTCGGTTTTAAGGGACTGATTGTCCGAGAGGGCAAGGGTGTGAATTAATCCAAAAAAATGCTGCGTATAGTAGTTATCGAGGTTGGCGTAATAGTACTGAGCTGTCAGATCCTTGGTGACGCTCCAATCGCCCCCGGCGAAGTCAAACTGATTACTTTCACGGGTACCACCAGCAACGGCCAACCCCGTCTGATCGCTCGAACCACGTCCTGTCGCATGTTCGATCCGACCTCCAGTCAAGGTCAGCCCCTTGAACTCGCTCGAGGTGATTTGACCGCCCTCGAAGGTTTGTGGAAGCACGCGCCCATCGTTGGCGACCAGAATGGGGAGTTTCGGAATCAAGGTGCCGTAGCGAAGTTCGGTTTTCGACATTTTGACTTTTCCGGTCAGCCCCAGCCGGCTCCACTCATCGACGGCACGGTTGTCACTGTCAGAAGGCATCATGGTGCTGCCAGCGTGCCGTCCTTTGCCGCTGTCCAGGGTAACCCCCAGCAACCCCAGGCCATCGACACCAAACCCAACCATGCCATCGGTATAGCCCGATTTGAAGTCCAACATGAAACCCTGCGCCCATTCTTCGGTTTTGGAAGGGGCGGCATTGCCATCGCGGTTGTCATTATTGAAGTAGAAGTTTCTCATTCCCAAGGTGGCTTTGCTGTCACTCAGGAATTCAGCATGCGCCTGGGCACTCAGGGTGAGACCAAGAAACACCGAACTTGCAGCAAATTTTTTTCTAATCACTTATATAGCGCTCCATTTGTTATTTTCAAGTAATAGAAGCAACACAAAATCTTCCAGCTCATCGCAACTATGCGATGAAGGCGCTGAACAGCTAATTAACTTATTTATTTAAATAGATTAGACGGTGTTCAAGGCATATTTAGATAAATGATCTAGTGGCCCAGCGGTTAGTTCGTCAATCAAAAATAGCCAGAAACAGGCGCAGCCGAGTCCACGCAACAATGCTGCGTCCTCGACACGGGTCTGATGGGCGCCGATATGGCCTGTCTGGCTTTCGGTAGCAGATGGGAAACTGGTCATTTTTTTCGCGGCTCTTTTTGTTATGCAGCGCGATAGCGTTAGAGCCGAGTGTGTGAGAAAGGCGCAGGGAGCGCCTTGCCAGGGGAGATGGAGTTCTGCGTTGGGGTCTGAAAATTTATCTTATCGTCTGATTTTCAGGACGGGGACCCGACACAATTGCCGGTCACGCCGCAATGATCGAGATCCGCTGCCGCCCAAAGGGTATGGCAAGAAATGCGGGTTTTTCGACCTATGCAGTCAAATCCGCCGAGCTAGGATGCATGGCACCAACAGTCCGAGTGCACGGTAGATAACCAGCACCGGTCAAGCCGTCCCCTCACCAACTAATCTCATCGAGAAAGGAACAATCATGACTATTGAAACGCAGAACAAATCCATCGTGCTTGAAGCTTTTGATACGTTGTTCAATAAACGCGACTACGTTGCTGCCGAAGCGTATTGGTCTCCTGCCTACATTCAGCACAGTGCCCTTATCGCACCTGGGCGTGAGGGGCTGTTTGACCTGATCAAAAGTTTGCCCGATACGTTGACTTACGAACCCGGTGTCATCATGGCGGAAGGTGACAAAGTGATGGTTCACGGTCGTTTCTCTGGCAATGGTCATCCTTCCGCGCTCATCGCGGTGGATATCGTGCGTCTGGAAAATGGCATTCTGGTCGAGCACTGGGACGTTCTCCAGGACGAGGCCACCACCGCCAGTTCAGCCAGCGGCCTACCGATGTTCGGCGCACGTTTCCCGGATTCGGTTGAGTAAGAGACGGTTCTGCGATGAACCAATAATGACCCCTGAGATTAATTGGCACTGCGGGGCGAGTCTGTATCCGCCCCGATTGCGCCAACGAAGTTTCATGCTCGATAGTTCAATATCGAGGGGTTTCACAAGCATCAGTCGTTACGCGATCCAATTGAGGGGCGTTTGAGTCCCGCTCTTTGCCGCATCCAGCAACTGATGCAGACGCAATGCATCGTTGAACGTCGCCGCCGCCTGGGTGCCTTCGGCAACATCCTGCGCATATACGTGATAGAGCTCTGCCAGTTCAAGCACTGCGGACGGTAATGACGAGGCCGGCAGGCGCTGATAATTCTCAGGCAGCGGCAATACTTCCAGCGTCAGGTTATCGCCATGCGCACCCTCGATGACATAGTCGTCGCCCACATCGCCAAACGCCGAACGGTTGCTGATTTTCAGGTCGCCCTGATCACCGGTGATGTCGATTTGCACGCCGGAACCGTTCCGCTTGCCGCCTTCAATGTGGATCGAGACAACGCCACCATCCTCCAGCATGCCGCTGAGCACCAGTTGGTCAGGCGCTGTACTCGGCAGTACTTCGCCGGTTTCCTTGATGGTCACCTGTGGGAACTGACTGACCATCAGGCCTGACACGCTGAGCGGCCAGCCAGTCGCCGTGAAGAGCATGTCGAGGAAATGGCCGGCATAGATTGCAATCACACTGGAGAAGTTTTCCTCCGGTGCGGTCCAGCGCAGCGCATTGGGTCGCACGGCCTGGAAGTAATTCATGCTGACATGCATCCGCACTGAACGCACTTTGCCGACGTACCCCTGTTGCAGCAGATCTTGCAGGTAACGGTTGTGCGGTGCATGGCGGCGTTGCAGACCGACGATGTGACGCACGCCTGCCTTGTTGGCCAATTGCAGCAGTTCCTGGGAGTCAGCGGTGGTCGTCGTCAATGGCCATTCGCAATAAACATCCTTGCCGGCAGCAATGGCAGCACGCACGGTTTTTTCGTGCTGGGGCGCGGTGTTGAGCACCACGACCAAATCAACTTCGGGGTTATTGACCAGTGCTTCTACCGAGTCGGCCACCTCGGAGATTGAATATTCGCCGGCCGCTGCTTCAGCACGTTCACGCCGTTCGCTGTAGACCGCCTGCAAATGATACTGCGGCAAAAGGTTAAGCACGCGCAGGTGGCCATGGCGTGCCCAGTTGCCTACGCCGATAATGCCGACGCGAATCGGTGAGTGTTTGGTTGTCATGGGAAAGTCCTCGCAAGGTAATGAATGTTTGTCGAGGTGGAGTCTATGGAGTGAGCGCGTGGGGAAAAACCGGCCAGAGGGCAGAACACTTCGGACACGGATGGCGCTAATGGACGGTGTGAATCGTTTGATTGTGGAGTGATTGATCCGCAGTGATTGGAGCTGCGCCCTGTTTTTCGTCGACTGCTCGATACCTAACATGGCGCCACTCATTTCTGTGGAGCTATCCCATGAACGATTCACACGCAATACCTGCTGCTTCTGCGCAGCCTCAGGAGCAAGCGTCTTCCTCACGCGATTGGTTGTCGGTGTATTCCGTTGCGCTTGGCGCATTTGCCTTTGTTACTACTGAATATCTACCGGTCGGCGTCTTGCCCCAGATCGCCAACAGCCTCAGCGTCACCGAAGGTGTGGCAGGGCTGATGGTCACCGTGCCGGGTGTGGTCGCCGCGGTGTCGGCGCCGGCGATCATGCTGGGCGCGGGCCGTATGAACCGGCGTCACTTATTGCTGCTGCTGACCCTGGTGCTGGTGGCTTCCAATGTGGTGTCGGCATTGGCTCCTTCACTGGCCGTCATGTTGTTGGGGCGCGGGCTTCTCGGTGTTGCGCTAGGGGGATTTTGGGCTGTGGCCATTGCGGCGGCGGGGCGGTTGGTCAGCCAGTCGAAGGCAGCCAAGGCCACGGCGTTGATCTTCGCAGGGATCACCCTGGCAACGGTGTTCGGAGTGCCTTTCGGGACGTTTGTCAGCACGCTGTTTTCATGGCGCATGTCCTTTGCCGTGACAGCAGGGCTCGCGTTGCTGGCGCTGATTGCGCAAGCGTTGACCTTGCCGTCATTGCCTTCCAGCGAAGGCCTGAAGTGGCGCGCGCTCGTGGCATTTTTGTCGCGCAGTAATGCCCGCCGCAGCATGTTGTTATTGGGCACTGTGGTGGCGGCACATTTTACGGCTTACACCTACATTGCACCGTTCCTTGGCCATGACGCTGGCTTCTCACCAACGGCCATCACCGCCATCCTGTTGGGTTTCGGCCTGGTCGGCATGCTGGCGAATTTTGCGATGGCCGGGACCATCACCACCCATTTACGTGCCTCATTGGGCGCCGTGGTATTGCTGATGGTGGCAGCGCAGTTGGCCTTGCCTGAGTTGCAGGGGATGGCTGTGTCGCTGGCGGTATTGGTGTGGGGCATCGCATACGGTGCGATCCCTCTGGGCGTGAGCAGCTGGATGCAACTGACATCACCCCAACTGCCAGAAGCGAGTTCGGCAATGCTGGTCACGACCTTTCAGGTTGCCATTGCCTCAGGTTCACTTTTCGGTGGTTTGATGGTCGATCATGCCGGTGTGCCGTCGGCTCTCTGGCTGGGCGCTGGCATCGGTTTGCTCGGGCTGGCGGTGATGCTCAGTTTCGGCATCCAGAAGACTCCGATAGCCCAATCACTGCAACGCTGATTTCAGCCTTTCAGAATGTTGTCTTTGAAAAAGTCGATCAACACTCGCAACCTCGGTGCTGTCTGCTTCGATGCAGGCCAGAGCATCCACAGGTTGCCGGTGTGGTCGGTGTAATCCTCCAACACCACCTTGAGCCTGCCGTCGGCCAACGGTTCACGGATCGAAAAATCCGGCAGGCAGGCAATCCCCACCCCATCGATCGCCAGGTATGTCAGCGGGTCCATCGTGGTGCAAGTCAAGGCCCGCGTCAGGTTCGGCTCGATGTGCGTGTCGCCGACGCGCAGCGGCCAGCGCTCGATCATTCCCGTGGCTGGAAACTTGTGCAGCAGGCACACGTGGCGGATCAAATCGTCCGGGTGCGTCGGGTCGCCATGGCGTTCCAGATACGCCGGCGATGCCACCAACTGCAATTGGTAGCCGCCCAACTTGCGCGCCATCAGCCGCGAGTCCTGCGGTGCGCCTGTGCGGATCACCGCGTCGAAACCTTCCTCGATCACATCGACCATGCGGTCGGACATGTCCACGTCCAGTTCGATGTCCGGGTAGGCGCGCATGAATCCGGCCAGCACCGGCATGATCAACACGTTCTGAATCGGCACGCTGATACGCACCTTGCCGCGCGGTGTGGCGGACAACTCAAGCAGCTCCATTTCTGCCGCTTCCACTTCGCTGAGGATACGTTTGCAGCGGTCCAGGAACAGCTCGCCTTCGGTGGTCAGGGTGACGCTGCGGGTGCTGCGATGGAACAGCCGCACACCCAGGCGTTCTTCCATGCGCGCCACGCTCTTGCCCACTGCTGATGAGGAGATTTCCAACAGTCGACCGGCTTCGGTAAAGCTGCGGGTTTCGGCCACATGAATGAAGGCCGTAATGCCGCTGAGGCTGTCCATCATTTGAAGTGTGCTCGGTGCGGAGGGAGGGTTGATGCAGAGTAGAGGCGGGCGGGGAGATTGTGAAGGGACATCGGCTATTCATGGGTGCCGTTAACTTTCATGAACCTGACGTGACGTCCCAGTCTGGCTGCACGCTCTGCATTTGAGTTTGCCAATCGTGCAGCCGGCGAATGGCCTGAAACGTCGGTATTTCGACCCATGAGCTTCTAAGTTCGCGCCTAGCATAGCCCCTGTATTCACAGCACGGGCAACCCGCCCTTTTCCTCATTTATTCACGCTTTGCATTTCCGCAATCTCAGAGGACTTACCCATGAAACTGACTCAAAACACCATCTTCATCACCGGCGGCGGTTCTGGCATTGGCCGTGGGCTGGCCGAAGCACTGCACAAACTGGGCAACCAGGTGATTATTTCAGGTCGGCGCAAAGGCCATCTGGAAGCCGTCGTTGCGGCCAACCCGGGGATGCACGCAGTCGAACTGGATATTACCGATCCGGCCAGTATTACCGCGGTCGCGAAACAGTTGATCAGCGAATTCCCGCAGCTCAACGTGCTGATCAATAACGCCGGGATCATGTTGCCGGACACGGCGGCTGGCCAGGTGGATGACGAACTGCTGGCGTCGACCGTTACCACCAATCTGATGGGCCCCATTCGCATGACATCGGCGCTGATCGAGCACCTCAAGAAAGCCGATGACGCTTATGTGGCGTACACCTCTTCAGTACTCGGTTTCGTGCCCATGGCGCTGACGGCGGTTTACAGCGCCACTAAGGCCGCGCTGCATTCTTACGCATTGTCACAACGCTTCATGCTGCGCGATACCTCGGTCAAGGTGCTGGAAATCGCGCCGCCATGGGTACGTACCGAGTTGATGAACAGCTCCGAAGTGGAACTGGCGATGCCATTGGATGAGTTCATTGCCGAGACGATAGCGGTGCTGGGCACGGACGCGGTGGAAATCCTGGTCGAGCGGGCCAAGCCAATGCGCGCTAATGCCGGGGCGGATGAACACGCCTTTGTCACTGAGTTCAACACTCAGGTATTGGAACTCTACGCCCAGTAAGGACCCTGCGGCGCTTGCATCAGTGCGGGCGCCGTTGTCCGGACATCGACAGTTCGATCTCCATGATCGCCAGCATTACAGCCAAAAAGTCCGAAGTGTTGGGAAACACGGCCCATTTATCCACTCCGGAAAATCACCTTTACTGATGCCAAGCGCCCCAACCCCGAAAGCCCACATGGCTATCGACCCGGGCGGATATCCAATGGCTCTACACATACACTTCAATCGAGGCAACCATGTCCAAACTTCATTCCCCAGTTAAAGTCGGGCGGTTCACCTTCGCCCACCGCATTGTATTGGCACCGCTGACCCGCATGCGTGCCGAAGAGGGCGCTCGTCCTGGCGCCTTGATGGCCGAGTACTACGCCCAGCGCACTTCCGAAGGCGGTTTCCTGATCGGTGAAGCCACCATTGCCGCGCCAAACGGCAACGGCTATCTCGGCGCACCGGGCCTGTTCGACGACAGCCAGATCGCGGGCTGGAAACACGTCACTGACGCCGTGCACGCTAAAGGCGGCAAGATCTTTCTGCAGCTTTATCATGCCGGTCGCCAATCCAATGTCGACGTGCAGCCTGCAAACAGCATCCCCGTCGGCCCATCGGAAGTCCTGCACGGCGGCGTTGCTTACACCACCGAAGGTTGGGTACCCAATACCCCGAACCGCGCCCTGACCATCGAAGAGATCGCAGGCCTGGTAGAAAACTTCCGCACCGCAGCCGAACGTGGCGTGAAAGCCGGTTTTGACGGCGTGGAACTGCATGGCGCCAACGGCTATTTGATCGACCAGTTCCTGCAGGACAACAGCAACAAGCGCACCGATATGTACGGCGGCTCGTTCGAAAACCGCGCACGCTTTCTGCTGGAAGTGACCAACGCGCTGATTTCGGTGTGGGGCAGTGATCGCGTAGCGGTCCGTGTCGGCCCGAGCGGCACCTGGGGTGACATGGGCGACAGCGATCCAGAAGGCCTGTTCACCTACGTCGCGCAACAACTGGCGCCGCTGAACCTGGCTTACCTGCACCTGATCGAGCCGCGCATCCTGGGCAACATCGAGGACGAGAATGCCGACCCGGCGCCAGTCGCTGCCCAGCTGATGCGCAAGCACTACAAAGGCGTGATCATCGCCGCTGGTGGCTTTGACGGCGAATCCGCCAAGGCCATCCTTCAGGCTGGCGACGCCGATCTGGTGGCTTTCGGTCGCCACTTCATCGCCAACCCGGACTTGCCGGAGCGCCTGCGCCACAACCTGCCGCTGAACGCGTATGACCGTCCGACCTTCTTTGGCGGTACCGAAGTGGGTTACACCGACTACGAGTTCTATAAAGAAGAAGCGACTGCGTAACGTCTTCGCTGAGCGCCCAAACGAAGCCCCCTTATGGGGGCTTTTTTTTGTTTGTACACAAGCTCTGGTGAGCCCGGCAAAAAAGGACAAAACATGGCTCGAAATGCCGGTATTTCGTCCTGTGAGCCTTGCTCCCGCTCCCTAATATGGACCCATGCCACAGCAACAAAGAACGTGAGTTTCGGGGGCGTTTGTCTTCAGCGTCATCGCTCGACGCGCCTGCGTGAACACGCACGCTACATCTTTAACCCACACTTGATAAAAGGAAGCATCGATGAAGTTTTTATCCGCTGCACTGTTAATGGCAACTTCCACCGTTGCGTCTTGCTACGCCATGTCGGCTACGCCCGCTACCGCGATCCACAACGTTGTGCTGGTACACGGCTCCTTCGCCGACGGCTCCGGGTGGCGTGGTGTCACGGAGATTTTGGAAAAAGACGGCTTTCATGTATCGGTCGTGCAAGAACCGGAAACCTCGCTGGATGACGACGTAAAAGCGGTCCAGCGTACGCTGGCCTTGCAGGATGCCCCAGCGGTATTGGTCGGACACAGTTATGGCGGTGTGGTGATCACCCAGGCCGGTACCGATCCGAAGGTTGCCTCGTTGGTATACGTCGCGGGTATCGCCCCGGACGCGGGTGAAGCGGCGGGCGAATTGCTGCACAAAATGCCAGCGGCCTCGACTGCGATTACCCCGACGGCGGACGGTTTCGTTTACCTGGCGCCGGACAAGTTTCGCGCCGACTTCGCCGCCGACCTGCCGGAAAAACTCACCCACTTTATGGCGTTGTCTCAAGTGCTGACCAACGGCGCCAACTTCGGCCAGAAGATTACCTCGCCAGCTTGGAAGTCGAAGCCGAGCTGGGCCATCGTCGCTACCCAGGACCGGGCGATAAATCCTGATCTGGAACGCTTCATGTATACCCGTGCCGGGTCTCAGGTGACAGAAGTCAAATCCAGCCACGCGGTGTATATCTCGCACCCGAAAGAAGTGGCTGCGGTGATCGAAAAAGCGGCGTTGGCAGCCCTGCCAAAGTAACAGGCCCACGTCACTCTCGGGATGCCCCTTCAAGGCCCTGTTGCAAACGCAGCAGGGCAATCTTGCAGTGTGGCAGACCGCTGGCCCTCATGGCCCCCGGCGCACTTGCAAGACATCTGGCTCCTGTGAGGCACCGGGAAGAGGAGGGTAGGGAAATGGTGCGGCCAACACCGGTCAATGCGCCAAGGAAGTCCGGTACCGATACCGATCATGGACAACAGACAGCAGGAGCTAACCGATGACCACTCATCTTCAGAATAACGACGCGCCACACGCTGGTCAGCAGATCCAGGCGAGTCACCTCATCGTTGTTGAGCTGCGGCGCGCAAGCCCGTCCGACCTCGCCCAACAGATCAGCGGTTTTATCGACAGCATGGCTGTACTACCGAACTGCTCTCGTTATGCACTCGCCCTGGATCCCGCCGACCGTCATACCCTGCTGATTCAGGGTGATTGGAGTTGTCCTCTGGCGATGGCCGAGCACTTTGAATCGGCCCCCTTGCAGGCGCTTATCGGTTATCTGCGCTCATCGTTTGTCTACCGGATGGAATTCAGCTGTCAGGGCCTTACCGCCTGAGGCCGCGTCACAGCGGCGTTAGTCTCCATCCCTTTCGATCCTCTCGTTTCAGCGACATTTGTGGTCGCTGCGGGGCTTTGGCACGCGCCCAAAAAAACGCCATTTTCGGTCAACGCACAATGGCTTGAAATGACGGTTTTTCGACCGATGTCCCAAATCTATACAGCCCAAGATACTTCCCATGAGCAGCGCAGAGCGGTTGAAGTTCCGCACTCCTCACGATGAGCCTCGGCCAGAAGTTATCACTGACTGTTGCTTCGCGCCGCACGCTGAGTCGCCGGTCCGGCGCAACCCTAGCGCATCGATATAAAACCTCTTTTCGGAGCACGCCTGATGAATGATCTACTCGCTTTCGCCGTTGAGGCCCACGGTGGCCTGGATCGCTGGAATAGCTTCGCAAAACTGCGAGCCAACGTTTCGATCGATGGTGCTATCTGGCACCTCAAGCAGCAGCCGGGTCAGCTGTTCGATAAAGAATTGGATATCGAGACCCAGGCCCAGCGCCTGAGCATCACCCCTTTCGCCGGACCGAACCAACGCAGCGTGTTCCTACCGGGTCAACTGACCCTGCAAACCCTCGATGGAATCATCGTCGAACAACGCGACCAGCCCGCCGACGCCTTCGTTGGTCAAACCCTGGAAAGCCCTTGGGACCTGCTGCATGTGGCCTATTTTGCCAGCGAAGCGTTGTGGACCTACCTGACGTCGCCCTTTCTCTACACCTACCCCGGCTTCGAATCCAGGGAGATCGAGCCATGGAAGGAAAACGGCGAAGTATGGCGGCGTCTGGAAGTCACCTTTCCTGATCATATCGAGAGCCATACCCGCAAGCAGATCACCCACTTCGGGCCCGATGGCCTGATGCGTCGCCATGATTACACCGTCGACATTCTTGGCGGGGCTACCGGCGCTAACTACGTCAGTGATTACCGCGAGGTACAGGGGCTGATGATGCCGACCAAGCGCCGTATCTACGCCTACGACGAAGCGGGGCAAAAAATCCCCGAGCCTTTGCTTGTGTCGCTGGACTTCAACAACCTCATTTTCAGCTAATCGGCTCGTCCGCCACGCTGGGTGAAACCCAAGTCCTGGGCCTGCAATTCATTACCCCTTTTTGACTTCAGTTATTGCGGAGTACTTGCTCATGTCCATCGAAAATCTTTATGCCCCCCTGCGCTTGGGTTCGCTGCAACTGCCTCATCGCATCGTCATGGCCCCCCTGACGCGCATGCGTTCAGCTGCCGGTGGCGTACCCACAGCCCTTAGCGCCGAGTACTACGCTCAGCGTGCTTCAGCCGCGTTAATCATTACCGAAGCCACAGGTGTCAGTGTGCAGGGCATGGGTTATCCGAATATGCCGGGGCTGTACTCGGCCGAGCAAGTGGCCGGATGGTCCGCAGTGACCAAGGCAGTACACGCTCAAGGCGGGCGCATCATTGCGCAAATCGTGCATGGCGGGCGGACTTCACATTCTTCCTATAGCCCCGAGGGCGCGTTGCCGGTGGCGCCATCTGCATTGGCTCCGGTTGACGGACAGGCGTTCACGCCCGATTTTTCACTGGTACCTTTTGAAACCCCGCGCGCTCTGGACATCGATGAACTGCCCGGCATCGTCAATGACTTTCGTCAGGCCGCTGAAAATGCGATGGCCGCAGGTTTTGATGGGGTTGAAATTCACAGTGCCAATGGTTACCTGCTAGACCAGTTTCTTCAGGACAACAGCAACCTGCGTGAAGATGCCTACGGCGGTTCGATAGCAGGCCGCGCTCGCCTGCTTCTGAATGTGGTCGATGCGATCGCCCACACCATCGGCCCGGACAAAGTGGGTGTACGTCTGTCGCCGTCGGGCAATTTCAATGACATGAAAGAAAGCAACCCTACGGACCTGTTCAGCTATGTCATCCAGGCATTGAGCGAGCGTGGCATCGCTTATCTGCACTTGATCGAGCCTCGCGCTTCGTCGGTAGGCCTGGGTGACGACCTGAGTTTGGATGTCGCCAACAACGCTCGATTATTCCGCCGTCTTTTTAAAGGACCGGTGATCTCGGCGGGAGGCTATACCGCGCAAAGTGGCAGCGAAGCGATTGCTGCCGGGGATGCCGATGCCATCGCTTACGGGCGCATGTTCATTGCCAACCCGGATCTGGCTGCTCGTTTCAAATCCGGTGCTGAATTGAACGCGTACGACCGCAACACTTTCTACGGCGGCGCCGAAGTGGGCTACACGGACTATCCGACACTAGCCTCGGCTTGATTGAGGCCCGGGTGGCTTAACTCACCTTTCCACAGCTGGAATACCATGAACGCAACCCCATTCATCAAAAGCAACCGGCCGCTATATTGGCTGGCCTTAGGCACGTTTGCCGTCGGTACCGAAAGCTTCATGATCGCGGGCCTGCTTCCCGGCATGGCCAAGGATCTTGACGTCAGCGTTGCCACGGCGGGCCAGTTGGTCACTGTATTTGCGCTGGCCTATGCACTGAGCTCTCCAGTGTTGGCGGCGCTGACCGGGAACCTGAACCGGCGCAGGCTGCTGATCGGTGCCATGGCGTTATTTGCGGTGGCCAATCTGCTGGCCTTCATGGCCAGTGGCTATTGGTCCTTGATGGCCGCGAGACTGGTGCTGGCGCTCGCGGCGGCAGTGTATGTACCCGGTGCGAACGCACTGGCCAGCGTGGTCGTGCCGCCAGAACAGCGTGGCCGCGCCATCGCTATCGTCAACGGTGGCCTGTCGCTCGCCATTGCCCTGGGTGTTCCGGCGGGCACCGTGCTGGGGGCGGCAATGGGTTGGCGTGCCACGTTCGGCAGCGTCGCGATCATTGCCGCGTTGGCCGTTGCCGGTTTGCTGATAGGCCTTCCACGCGAGATAGGAACCGGACTCGCTACCGCCAGCCTGCGCCAGCGCATTTCAACTGCGGCTCAACCTGCGGTTTTGCATACGCTGCTGATCACTACGTTGTGGGCGATGGCGAGCTACACCACTTACACCTACCTCGCGCCGCTGTTGGAGGCCACCACCCTGATAAATGGCCCGGCGATAGGCTTCGTGCTATTTGGCTGGGGTGTTTCCGCCGCAATCGGCCTGGTCATCAGCGGCCGAACGGTAGACCGCAAAGGTCCGCGCGCAGTGATCCTGCCCGCGTTGGCGACATCCACTACCGCGTTCGTCGTCCTGTCGCTGGCGCCGCACTTTATCGATAAACAGTTTGTAATTGTGCCGGTTGTCCTCGCCATCGCTGCCTGGGGCGTGGCGCACTGGGCTTTTTATCCTGCCCAGCAAACGAGGCTGGTCGGCGTGGCTGGCGTTGCGAGCGCGCCGGTGGTGTTGTCGCTCAACGCCTCCTTCATGTACCTCGGTTTCTCGCTGGGTGCGGGTCTTGGCTCCCTGACATTGCATTACAGCTCGTTGACCAACCTTGGCTTTGTCAGCGCCCTCTGCACAGTAACGGCCTTGATCCTGGCCTACACATCCGGTCGCCGAGCTGCACCGCAACTTCAACCTTCAAATTAAATAATCTGCACGCTCAAAAAGTAGCGTTCCAAGAATGAATAACGGCGGCCAATGGCCGCCGTTATTCTGATGCGAAAAAATAGACGCTTATACGTCGGCGTTAGAACCGAAGGTCCGGCGCAACGATTGCGGGGATTGGCCATATACGCGCAGGAAGGCCCGGCGCATACGTTCGCGGTCGCCAAAGCCGGTCTCCGAGGCCACCGCTTCGAGCGTTAGACGTCCCTGTTCGATCATCAATCGGGCGGCCTCCAGCCGCAGGTTTTCGATGGCCTTGGCGGGGGAGCTTCCGGTTTGCTCGCGAAAGCTTCGACTGAACTGCCGAGGGCTCAGGCACGCCGCATCCGCCAGGTCTTCTACGGAAAGGTCGCGACGCAGGTTTTTTCGAGCGAAATCCAGCGACTGCTGAATGCGGTCGGAGCTCGGACTCAGTTCCAGCATCGCCGAATGCTGGGACTGCCCACCCGCACGGCGATGGTAAAGCACCAGCCGCTGCGAGACGGTCCGGGCCAGCGCGGCACCGTAATCCTTCTCGACCATACCGATGGTTAAATCGAGCGCAGCGGTCATGCCCGCCGAGGTCCAGATCTTGCCATCGATGATGAAGATGCGATCTTCTTCGACCTTGATTGCAGGGAATCTGTCGCGCATTTCCTTGGCGCGAGCCCAGTGCACTGTGGCGCGACGCCCATCGAGCAACCCGGACTCGGCAAGCGCGAAAGCGCCGACGCACAAAGCGCCTACTCGCCGTGAATTGGCATTGGCTTCAATCAGAAAGGAGTGAATACCGTTCGACGCCGAACTGCGATCCATTGCGCCGCTGATCAAGATGGTATCGAACTCAGTCTTGTTGAACTGTTGCGTATCAACCGACGTGAACAGCGAACTGGCGACCAAGCCGCCATGCTCGGAGAGCACGCTGATGTCATAGAGTTTTTCACCCGCAGCCAGGTTGGCAAACTCGAAAGCTGAAAGCGCAGCCAGGCTCATCACCTGAAAATCGGGCCGTACGATTAACGCCACACTTTGCATAAAGACTCCCGTTCGCCCAGTTGAACGCTGGTTTGAGGCATGGATTCTGCTGACATGCGAAACGCAAGCATGCGCGAAAATCGCGGGACTGCAAGCAGAACCGCGATTTCGCCAGGGGGTTAGTGTTTTGTGCCGGGTAAATCAGTCAGGCCGGCGCGCGCGAAGGCCGAAAACGATGGTTTTACGGCCTTTACCCACACTAAGGCGCTCTCTACTCTGACCGTATTCCATGCACCCGCCTTTGGAGCAAACCGCATGTCTCATAAAGGCACGGCCGTTATAACCGGCGCAGATACCGCAATAGGCACAGCGTTCGCCCATCGACTGGCACAGCGGGGTTACGACTTGATTTTGATTGCGGCTGATCGGCCGCGATTGATGACACTCGCTGCAACGCTCACTGACTCCAGCGGTCGGTCGATTGAAGTGTTGAATGCGGATTTGGCAGTGTCTGCCGAAGTGGTCCGCATTGTGGGCGTGTTAAGCCAGGACGCCAGCATCACGTTGCTGATCAACCATCACGACATCACTGAGGCGCATGAGATCAGGGCGACAATCGCCTTGGGAGTGACGGCTCCCGTGTGCTTGTCGTATGCCTTGGCGAATGGTTTTGTAAAACGTGACATCGGAACAGTGATCAACCTGGTGCCCGTGTTCGAAGCGAGTTCCGGCGCTGCCATTGAATCGGCGAGTAGCGCTTTTCTGCTCTCGCTATCCGACACGCTGCAACAACGTTTCAATAACGTCGCCGTGCGTGTCCAAGCCGTTTTGTATGCGGGGTTACCGCCGATCCGATACCAGCGTGCAGTAGCCATCGTGGACGCAGCGCTGGAGGATTTTGATGCTGGAGTAGCCATCTCGCTACCGACGTTTGCCCATCGGGTGGCATGGAATGCCTTCGTGGCCGCCCGGCTGGAATTGTTCAGCGGGGTAGGGGGGGCGTCCAGCATCGTGGCGCCTGCACACCTGCTCCATTGAACGTGGTCGTCACTGCCTCATTCCCCGCGAAGTGCGAGCCCTCAACCGCGGCGTCACAAAATCAAAGAACGCGCGTAGCTTCAACGGCAGCGGCGTTTGTCCTTTGTGCACAAGGTTGATGGGCAAGGGCGCTGATTCAAATTCATCGAGCACGATGCTCAGTTCCTTGTTTCGTACTGCGTCTGCGACCTGGTAGGACAGCACACGGATCACGCCCACCCCAAGAATCGCTGCGGCGATAGCCGCTTCGGCGGCGTTGACGGTGAGCCGTGAATGCATCGGCACGGACTGCTCCGATTTGCCGGTGCCAAACACCCAGGCGCGCATGGACGCGAGGACTTCGAAAGTGATGCAGTCATGCCCGGCGAGATCTTGCGGTGTGGTCGGCACGCCATGGCTTGCCAGGTAGGCCGGACTCGCGCAGACAACCCGGCGCACGGTTCCGACTTCCGTCGCCATCAGCCTGCTGTCGGGCAGTTCGCCAATTCGCACGGCGACATCGGCGTGTTCATCCATCAGATGCACGACGCGATCGGTCAGCACCAGGTTGATGTCTATCTCCGGGTAGTGCGCGAGAAATTCAGCCACCACTGGCACTACGTGCAAGCGCCCAAACACGACCGGGGCGGTGACCACCAGTTCGCCTTTAGGGCTGGCGTATTCACCCGTCGCCGCGCGTTCGGCTTCGCCAATCTCTTCGAGAATGCGTCGGCAGGCCGCCACGTAGGAATCGCCAGCCTCGGTTAACGAAAGCTGTCGCGTCGTCCGATGCAGCAGGCGTGTGTGCAGATGCGCTTCCAGTTCTGCCACCTTGCGGCTGACGGTGGTCAGGGGCATGCCGAGGCGACGCGCTGCCGCCGACAGACTGCCCGCATCAACGACGGCGATGAGGATGGACATGGATTCAAGACGGTTCATCAGACTCTACCAAATACTGGAAGGATGCTTCCCGATCCTATGGGATTCTCTTGATAAATGCGAGTCGGTAAGGTTCAAGCCTAACCTCCGGCCCGCGGCGTCCCGCTGCACATACTGGGGAGATTGAAAGGAGAGCGCCGTGAGCGGCCAGCCCGATACATCTGCTAGTTCCCCTGCGCCCGCGATAGCGTCGCGCGGCAAGATCATCATGATGGCGATCATCGCCGGCGCGGTGATCACCAACATCTACGCCACCCAGCCGATCCTGCCGTTGATCTCGTCGGGCCTGGGGCTCGACCTGACGACGGTCGATCTCGTCGCCGGCGCAGCACTGCTCGGCTTCGCCTTCGGGCTCGCTTTTCTGTTGCCGCTGGGTGACCGTTTTGATCGGCGCAAGCTGGTGCTTGGGCAGATCGCGGTGGCCTTTTTATTCGGTCTCGCGGCAGCGTTTGCGCCCGGCATCTGGGCACTGATCGCGGCGTCCTTTGGCCTTGGCGTCGTCAGTTGCGTGCCCCAGCAACTTGTCCCCTTCGCGGCGGTGATGTCGCGGCCGGAAGAACGCGGGCGCTCGGTCGGCACCGTGGTCAGCGGCATCATGGTTGGCATTCTGCTTGGCCGCACGATCAGCGGCGTGGTGGGAGATGCCTGGGGTTGGCGCGCGGTCTATGGCGTGGAAGCCGCGTTCATGATCCCGGTGTTTATCGCCGCAGCGATGCTCCTGCCGCGCGGCGTGCCCACCACTAACCTGTCCTATGCAAAGCTGCTCGCGTCGCTCTGGCCATTGGTGCGCGACAATCGGCCGATCCGTGAATCAATGATTGTCCAGGCGCTGTTGTGGGCGTGTTTCAACGCCTTTTGGGTCAATCTCGCTGCGCTCCTGAGCGATGGTCCCTGGCACCTTGGCAGCGCGTGGGCAGGCAGCTTCGGCATCATTGGGGCAGCCGGTGCGCTTGCCGCTTCACTGGGTGGTCGCGCCACTGACCGGATGGGTTCGCGAACGGTGATCGGGGCCAGTATCGGCATCGTTACCCTGGCGTTCCTGCTCCTCGCCGGGGCGCAGACCTCGATTATTTTCCTGGTGATCGGCGTCATCGTTCTCGATATCGGCGTGCAGTCGGGCCTGGTGTCCAACCAGACCCGCGCCTTTGCAGTCGATCCCAAAGCACAGGGCCGCATTAACAGCCTGTACATGACGGCCACCTTCCTCGGCGGTGCGCTGGGCGTGACCATCAGCGGCTGGCTGATGAGCCGCTACGGCTGGTCGGGCATCGTGGTCTTTGGCATTGCGCTTGGGCTGATCGCGTTGGCCATCCACTGGCTCGGCGCGCCGCGCCGCCAGGCAAGCGCGGATGTCGGGGTGCGGTAAGGCTAATCAAGTATCTGTAGGAGCAGAGCTCTCTGCTCCTGCGTCCGTCCCTTTTTTCCTACTGTCCTCGGCTAAATCCCTGCTGAAACAGAACCAGGTGCAGCGCGCTTTGTTGGAGCATGCGAGTGCCGCGCTGGTGGGCACGTTAGCGTCGATCTTCAGCCTTGAACAACGAACCACCACGATGCTGGTGCCATCGGTGCCCACCGGGATTCAATCGGCGTTGTTGCAACGCCGTCCGGACATCGCTGCGGCTGGACGATCAGCACGCGGCGGCAGAGGCTGTGCAGTACACGGAAAACCTGTCGATGGCCCGCTACAAACAAGGCGCGGTCGGTTACCTTGATGTGGTGGTGGCGCAGACCGCTTCGCTGCGAGCCCAGCGCAGTGTGCTTGAGTAGCAGAACGCAACAGTTGGCGGCGAGTGTTGCGCTGATTAAGGCGTTGGGGGGAGGGTGGGATGCTCAGGAGTTGGTTGGGAGGTGATGGGGTGAAAAAGGTGTAAGGACTAGACACTATTGAGCAGCAACCTCTGGCTGATAGCTGCCGGTATGCTCCCGGCATCCACGGGAGGCTGATTGGTTGCGTAGCTCCGGACGGCGAATACCTTCCGTGCTGCCCACTAGCATCGGCTGAATCATCCACGCGGTCGACGCTGATACACTAATTTCTACCATATGCTTATAAGCGGTCAATCCGATGGGTCTTGAGATGGATATCAAAGAGTTTTGCCTCGCTCATGGATTCGATATGAGCAAATGTGCAGTAGCGTCCGGCGGTGGTAGTTTTGGAATGACGGAGCTGAAAATCTCACCAATCGAATTTTTGACCTTGGCGGAGGACGATTTTGAACGGGGCGGTTTGTCGGCTCTTATCAACGCAACGACTAATGTGAAACGTGCCATTGTCGGCCAGCTTGATCAGTTGCTGATCTCTTTTGGCTATCCTTCACTTAGATGGAACGTGCCGAAGAAGATCGAACGACTAAGGGCCCTTGGGTTATTGGCGCCAAGACTGTTGCGCAAAATCGTTGATATGCGAAATATTCTTGAGCACGAGTACACAACACCTGAGCTTGAAAAAGTTGAGGAGGCTTTGGATATCGCGAGTCTATTTGTGATGTCCGCTTCAGCTATGTTCATTCCATTCGATGACGTCTTGGAGTTTTCACTCCCTGACCTAGACGCTAAGGATAGTTCTGTAACACGCATAACAGCGGGGTTAAATCGAGAGTTTGGCAGAGTTTTTTACACTGTTTACGCGTACGAACCGGGCGAGTATGCCGGGCGTTGCGTCGGACAGTGTGAAATTCAATCAGGGCATGTTCTGTTCGAAGCGATGGTGAAGCTTTCCGCATCTCTGATGCTTCGATACAAGGTAAACCAAGCACTCAGTGATTTTGACGCAGCCTATGCTCAGCTTTGAGTACTCGTTAGCTTAGAGAAAAAATGGACCAGATTTTTTAGGAAAATAATCTGGCCCCTTCTTTCTTTTCAGCTAAAGAACTCAACCTCTCCACCCACAAGCTTATAGATAGCGCCTACAATTTTTATTTTTCCATCCTGCTCGAGCTTGTTCAGGGTAGGGCTATGTTTACGGATATCGGCCAGCGTCATCTTGATGTTGGTGCGTGCCACGGAATCGACAAAGTCATAGTTGTCAGCCGTACGCTTACCTGCATATACCGTTTCATCAACTGCTGGTTTGATTTTGCTCAGCAACCCAGTCAAGTTTCCAAGTTCGGCATTGGCAATGGCACCCTTCACCGCACCACAGGAGGTATGCCCCATCACCACTACGACCTTGGCTCCTGCCAGAGCACAGGCAAATTCCATACTGCCGAGAATGTCTTCGTTTTGCACATTGCCAGCCACGCGGCAGTTAAAAGTTTCACCAATCCCTGCATCTAGAAGAATTTCCGCCGGGGCACGCGAATCAATACAGCTTAAAATTACCGCTGACGGATACTGCCCTTCTTGACTGGCGCGCTTCTGCGCCAAATAGTCGTGCTGCTGCATTTTGCCTTTACGGAAACGCAGGTTGCCAGATTTCAGGCTTTCAATGACCTCATCCGGCGTCATTTTATCCCGCTCTTCTTTGCTAAGCGCTGCGGCAAAAGAGACTGAAGGCACGGTTAACCCGGCCATTCCAATGCCAGTAATCGCCAATGCAGAAAGGGCAGCTCCGCGCTTGAGCAGCATGCGGCGGGATGGGAGCTGCGGGTTAGAATTTTTCATTCTTCAACTCCTGGATCGTGGCATTGGAACCATTAACTGTAGAAGCCCTGTAAAAAGGGGACGGATTTATTTTTTTAGGAAAATAGATCCGTCTCCTTTTCTGCTTTTTCCTTCATTTAAATACGTCAGTGACTTCCTAAATGCTTCCGAAGCTTTCATCTCCCGTAGGAAGTGCGCGTCAGCTTTTTCAACAGCTACTGAGAGCGCGTGTTTAAACATCCTCAAGGTTACGTCCTGAAAGCTACAAAACCTTGCGCCGTTGCCTACGACTCCACCAGAATCCGCCGGCTTGTACGCTTTTGGCCCACTCGGTAACTTGATTCCCGTCACTGCTCATCAGTGATCGGGTTTAGCAGCCCGTGGATAACCTAAGACGTATGACGCTTCTATCAGTCAGGTTTTTCGCCTGTATTTTGATGGTGGCTGTGCGCAGGGCGCCCTTGGGCGCGCCGGCTTCTTAGGTTTCCCGGTCTGCTAACCTGCGTGCAGCTGCCTCCCTCTTTGTTTAGCAGCAGGAGGGTGGGCACATCATTAGGAACCTAAGATGCTAAAAGTAACGCCAAACCCACCAGACACCGACCCAACCTCCCCATACGAACCCGATTCAAAGAAATTCCACGAGGCCGCCGAACGCGCTCTCGACTTCCACTTCCCATCAAACGCCGATATCAAAGCCACACCGCGAATCCGCAGCACGCTGTTCTCCGTTGACCCAGAAGCCACTGCCGAAACCCTGGCGGTTTTTCTGGTCGAGACGTTGGCGTCGGTCGATGTGATGGTCCATCAGTTGGTGGATCATCTGGAGGGCGAGTCGCGCTATGCCTTGTTGGGCATTTCAAACAGCATCATGGTGGCGGAGATCACGGCGAACCGGGTGCTGGACAGGATTGAGCCACCTGCGTAACCGCTGTCCCTCGCCACTGGCTCCTCATCGTTCAATCTGTCTGTTTTCATAAAATCGGGGCGCTCAGCGCCCCTTTTTTCACCGAAATCAATGAAGTTGCCGTTGCCTCTGTAGTTCCCTCTTCAACCAGGTGCTTGCCGGTTCTACTCCATCTGGACAGCGCACCTCATAGGCGCGGCCACTCATACTGCTTTTAGTGGCAGCAAGATCGATGAAGTCTTCTGCGCTGTTCACCATGTTCTTGCCTTCGAGATAATTCAGCTTTTTCTCCAGATGCGCTCGCGCGCGGGGACCTGGGTATTCGCTCCCGTTGCGCACAAACTGACACTCACTGTGTTCGACAAAGTCCAGCAAGCTCTTTATCTCTTGAGTGGCTTGAGGTGTGGCTTGAACCTGCCCATTAGTGACGATTGCGATAACGCTAATACCCGCAGCCATCATCAATTGGCGGATAAGCCGCGCCGTGCGTCCCATCCACATCCGCATGATTCACCCCCGGTCCTGGCAGTGAAAAGAATGGAGTTACCTCCAACAACTACCATAGAGCATAACCACTCACACGCCTCTGGCCGCTTGATACAGGGCTATAACATCCTCTCCAGCCCGATCGTGCTGCTAAGCCACGAATTGAAGCGTCGCCACCAACTCCCCGGTTCCTTGGTCAATGTATGCAGTTTGCCGTCATCCTCGGTGACCCAGACCAGTTGATTCTTTTCCAGCAGGACATGATAACTGAGCGTTGGAGCCATACCTTCCAGGGCCAGTTCGCGCACCCGTCCGGCGAGTTGCGGATTGTCCACTAACACCCCGACTTCGGTGTTCCACAATAATGAGCGCGAGTCGAAATTGAACGAGCCGATAAAAGCTTTCTGCTGGTCGAAAATCATCGCCTTGCTATGCAGGCTGGAGTCGGAACTATTGGAGGATCCGCTGTGAAATAGGCGCGGTCCGCTGTCGCCATTGTCGCCGGACTGGCGGCGTAGTTCGAACAACTGCACACCATGCTCCAGCAAGGTTTTGCGATAAGGGGCGTAAGCACCGTGCGCGGCGGGCACATCGGTGGCGTCCAGTGAGTTGGTCAGCAAACTGATCGACACGCCGGCATCGGCACGACTGGTCAAGTACAGCAACCCCGGCTGGCCGGGCACCATGTAGGCCGAAACCATGATCAGCTCCTTGGTGACCCCGTTTAGCTCAGGTGCCAACTGGGTGGTCAACAGCAAGTGCGGGGCTGGTTCGCCCTTCGACAAGACCTTGCTTGGTGCATCCCACAACGCCTTGTTCCAGGCCCAGATCAGCTCCCGTCGCCAGACATTCAGGCGTGGGTGAGTGGTGTAGGTCATCAATTGTTGGTAGAGCGCATGATTCTGCTTGCGCGTTTCCTCCAGGGATCCGTCCAGCCGGGTCCGGAGATTTTTCAGGTCCTTGAGTGTCGGCTTCGTCGAGAGAAACTGCTCGATCGGCTTGCTCAGCGCACTGTTCCAGTACTCGTCAAAACTATGCCCCAATTGCTCCGCAACCAGGCCAACACTGAGCATGTCGATGTCGGTGAAATTTTTGTTGGGCTCGGCATCGAAATACTCGTCGCCCAAATTGCGCCCTCCAACGATTGCCACGCTGTTGTCCACTACCCACAATTTGTTGTGCATGCGCCTGTGTTGCTGCGACAGGTTGAACAGCCGGCCCATCGTTCGCGTTACGACGGTGCTGCGGCCCAAGTGCAGCGGATTAAACACGCGGATCTGAATCAGCGGGTGCGTAGTCAGCGTCGCGATAATTCGGTCCAGGTCATCGCTAGTGGTGTCATCGAGCAGAATCCTCACGCGGACTCCGCGGTCAGCGGCGTCGAGCAGTTCGCTCACCAGTATCCGCGTACTGATGCCGTCGTGGACGATGTAGTACTGCAGGTCGAGGCTGCTTTGGGCGTTGCGAATCAGCTCGGCGCGGGCAGAGAAAGCCTCGGTACTATCGGACAACAAGCGAAATCCCGATTGGCCCTGATGGGGAGCTGCCTGGGCCTGAATAGAACGACCGAACGCCGAATCGCTCGCTGGCAAGGCCTGACTGGGTTCGTTAGGGACATTGAGAGTCGTACAGCCACCAAAGAGCACGGCGAGCAACAGCAGAGCAAGCAGGGGCTGTTTGATTCTTACGGAGCGTACTCCGGGTGGGTGGCAATCAGGGATGCCGAATCCCGAAGAATGGCCAGTTGGTTCCCACCAGCATTCTGGTCGTATCGACCTTGCGCACTGTTTCTTCGATCTGCGGGTTTGTTTTTGGAGCGTAGTTCATCCGCTGGCAATTACGGTATCTGCCAAGGCGGAAAAGATAGTGCCGACAGCAATCGGTCCCCTTTTTTGTTCTTTCAAAACGCGGTTCCTACAACCGCAGACGTTAACCGCATGATGCATAAGAGGGGCGACACCGTTGGGTCGACAGGTGCTAGGCTCCTCATCCGAGTTCATCTGCCAAAGGCCCTTTCATGAGCGTCGTCCACGGCAGCGCAAATAACCAGCACGTTCCAAGCCCAGGGTCATGATCTATGGGGTCGGGCTTCGTTCGCTCACGCATCGCAGCGGGCAAGCGCGCACATCGAACTGCGTCTGCTGGCGGAAGGGGAGTCCGAAAACATGACGTGGGAGAGTAGATGGAAGGCCACCCTCCAAAATCCGGATCGACCGTGCCGATGGTGTACACACCTCAGCATCCTGCATGGTGAACCGTATTCAAGATGTCATCGCTGCTGTACCTGGAATCAGGTTGATCTCGCAGCTTGGTCCGCTGCGACCGTCACTGACGTAAATGCCCTCGCGGATTTCAAACTGAACGGTTACCGATCCATCCGAGTGAGCGGGATCATGTATCGTGAATGTTGTGTGGGTCTTTGGTAAATTCGGCTGACATACAGACTGCTTGGCGCGCAGCTTCAGATACTGAGCTTTAAATTCGGAAATCTTCATGGCAAAGAAATCAATAGCATCCTCCACCGACACATCGGTGACAGCAGCCAAGAAGGGTTCCAGCCTGACCTTGATTGATGTTGCCAAGGTGGCGGGTGTTTCGCCGATGACCGTTTCCCGGGCATTGCATCGACCGGAATTAGTTACCGAGGATACTCGCGAAAAAGTTCGTGAAGCCGTGCGTAAGACTGGGTATGTGCCGAACATGCTGGCCGGGGGATTGGCGAGTAATAAAAGCCGTTTGGTCGCGATTTTCCTGCCGACTATCGCAAACTCGATTTTCGCAGACACGGTGCAATCATTGATGGACCGCCTGACCCAAGCGGGCTACCAAACCCTGCTGGGTCTTACCGGCTACTCCGCCGAGCAGGAAGAAAACCTGCTTGAAGCGGTTCTTGGTCGGCGTCCGGACGGGATTGTTTTGACTGGCACACTTCACACCGAATCAAGTCGGCTACGCCTTGCTCAGGCGGGTATCCCGGTCGTTGAAGCGTGGGACTTGAGCGAAGCGCCCCTGGATATGCTGGTCGGTTTCTCTCATGAAAAAGTGGGGGAGGAGACCGCACGGCATTTGTTGAAAAAGGGCTACAAACGTTTCTCGGTGGTGACGATCAGTGACCCTCGCGGGCTGCGCCGTTGCAACAGCCTTATCGCGGAGTTGAAGCGCCACGGCATCGAAGAAGTCCCCATGGAAGTATTGGCGCCGCCAGCCACGCTCGAAGTCGGCAGGGAAGGGCTTCGACGACTGTTGGAGCAACCCGTTCGCCCCGACATCGTGGTGTGCAGCTCCGACACCGTGGCACAGGGCGTTTTGGCAGAAGCCGCCAGCCGAGGGATGAGTGTGCCCTCTGATCTCGCCGTCATGGGGTTCGGGGATTTGAGCAGCGCGGCACAAGTTTATCCATCGTTGTCGACCGTCAGCGTCGATGGCAAAAACATTGGCCTGCAAGTGGCTGAGGCACTGCTCGAGCGTTTTGAACAACCCAACGCCAGTCATCCTCCTGTGCGAATCGACACAGGTTTCACCCTCATCGACCGCGCCAGTACCTGACCTGAAAAATCTGTTTTACCGACAAACGCATGGTTGAATGATTGCGCAATCAGTGTAATATCGGCTCAAAGGCTCTATCGACGGGGCCTTTTTTAGCAACCTGTATGATTGCGCAATCATTGCCCGATCAATCCGCTATCAGGAGCAGTAAGGGCCACAAGGATTCATTGCTGTACTCACAATAAGGAAAATAATAGTGATCAACCCTACGCAAGCGGTAGCGAAGACAAACGTCCGCTATCTGATCCTCGTGATGATTTTCATCGTCACCGTTTTCAACTACGTTGACCGGGCAACGCTGTCCATTGCGGCCCCCAGCATGCGCACAGATCTTGGCTTCGATGCCATGACCATGGGCATCGCCTTTTCGGCATTCGGCTGGGCTTACACATCGATGCAGCTTCCTGGCGGCATCATCCTCGATCGATTCGGGTCACGCCTTGTTCTTGGGATGAGCCTTATCATCTGGTCGGTTTTTACCTTCCTGCAAGGCTACGTCGACCTGTTCAGCTCGGCCTTTCTCGCGCTGTTTGTTTTGCGTTTCATGATGGGTGTTGCCGAAGCTCCTGCGTTCCCCGCCAATAACCGTTTGACCGTTATGTGGTTCCCGCGCCACGAACGTGGTTTGGCCACGGCGGTGTTCCAGTCCGCTCAGTATTTTGCCCTCGCAGCTTTCACGCCCTTGATGGTGTGGCTGGTCAGCACCTGGGGTTGGCAGCACGTGTTTTGGGTCACAGGTGGCGCCGGTATCCTGATTGGTTTTATGTGGTTCCGAATGGTTCAGGAGCCACGCAAAGACAAGCGTGCCAATCAGGCCGAGATCGACTACATCGAAGCGGGAGGTGGCCTGCCAACCATCGGTGACGTGAAAACGCCGTTCAGTTGGAAGCGCATGAAGGCCATCGGCGGCAACCGGATGATGGCGGGTATTTATCTTGGGCAGTTTTGCCTGACGTCGATTACCTGGTTTTTCCTGACCTGGTTCCCGACTTACCTGATCGAAGCCAAAGGCATGACCATGCTGAAGGTCGGTCTGGTCGCCGCCATTCCACCTATCGCCGGGTGCCTGGGTGGCATGATCGGCGGCGTCTGGTCGGATTGGATGCTACGCAAAGGCTTCAGCCTCACCGCGGCGCGCAAGACCCCGATCATCTGTGGCTTGTTGCTCTCCAGCAGCATCATGGTCGCCAACTACACCCAGTCGATCACCTTGGTCATTCTGGTGATGTCCGTCGCCTTCTTCGCCAAAGGCGTCGGCAACCTGGGCTGGTGCATCGTCGGTGACGTTTCCCCGGCGCGGGCCATGGGCGTCAGCGGCGCCATGTTCAACTTCTGCGGCAACCTCGCCAGCATTGTGACGCCTATCGCCATCGGCGTGATGATCAACCAGTTGGGATCCTTCGATGTCGCGCTGATGTATGTCGCGGGCATGGGATTGCTCGGCGCGTTTTCCTACCTGTTTATCGTCGGGCCACTCAAGCGCCTGCAACTTGATGATTTCGAAGATCTACCGGTCAACCCTGCCGAAGGCGTTGCGGTGAATCCCCAGTTTTCGAATCCCCGTACCTGATCTCTTTCAAGACCTCATCACTGTTAAGGAGAGCAACATGCTCGCACAACAAGAACCTATCAAATCCTCCGACGATGATCGCATTGCCTGGGTTCGGGTCTCTTCGGTAATTCTGCCTCTGGCCAATCCGATCAGCGATGCCAAGGTGCTGACCGGACGGCAAAAGCCGATGACCGAGATCGCCATTCTGTTCGCGGAAATCGAAACCATCGACGGTCACCGTGGCCTTGGTTTCAGCTACTCCAAGCGTGCAGGCGGGCCGGGTCAATTCGCCCACGCAAAGGAAATCGCTCCGGCGCTGATCGGGGAAAACCCGAGTGACATTTCCAAGCTTTGGACCAAGCTGTGCTGGGCTGGCGCGTCCGTAGGCCGCAGCGGCATGTCGACTCAGGCCATCGGTGCCTTCGACGTGGCGCTGTGGGATTTGAAAGCCAAGCGCGCCAACTTGTCACTGGCCCGATTGCTCGGTGCTCAACGCGATTCGGTACGCTGCTACAACACCTCGGGTGGTTTCCTTCACACGCCGCTTGACCAGTTGATGAAGAACACCGACCTGTCCCGGGAGAAGGGCATTGGTGGTATCAAACTCAAAGTCGGGCAGCCGGATTGTGCCATCGATATCAAGCGTGTCAGCACCGTGCGCAAGCACCTGGGCGACAACTTCCCTCTGATGGTCGATGCCAATCAGCAATGGGATCGCCCGACGGCCCAGCGCATGTGCCGCCAGTTCGAAGAGTACAACCTGATCTGGATTGAAGAACCGCTGGACTGCTATGACGCCGAGGGCCACGCCGCGTTGGCACAACAATTCGATACGCCGATCGCAACGGGTGAAATGCTAACCAGCGTTGCCGAGCACGCCGAGTTCATCAAGCTGCGCGGCGCTGACTTCCTGATGCCCGATGCACCACGAGTAGGCGGTATCACCCCTTACCTGAAGGTCGCAGCAATGGCCGAGCAAGCGGGACTGATGCTGGCTCCGCACTTTGCGATGGAGTTGCACGTTCACTTGGCGGCGGCGTACCCGACCGAACCGTGGGTCGAACACTTCGAATGGCTTGAGCCGCTCTTCAACGAACGCCTGGAAACCCGCGACGGCCGCATGCTGGTCCCCACACGTCCCGGTTTGGGGCTGACACTCAGCGAGCAAGTCAAACCGTGGACGGCGCAAGAAGCTGAGGTGGGTGCTCGTCCCTGAAAAACGTTGGTCGCCCGGTGTAATGCTGTTCACTTAAAAAAGCGTTGCTGTTGATCGTTCCCACGCTCTGGCGTGGGAGTGACTCTTGGCAGGAACTCTGCTATTCCCACTGACCCGCCAGCGGCTTCGTTCAACCTGGTGTGTTTGGTCGTCGTTGAATTTGAATGATGACACCTGACGCTGCCAGAATGGTTGCTCAGCCGAGATGAGTGTTCTAAATGCCGCTACCCGATATTGTGACCGCCGAAGCCGTTGCGCTGCACGCAGGCGTATCCCGTTCTGCGGTGTCGAGAACCTTTACCCCTGGCGCCAGCGTGTCGGCGCGCACACGGGAGAAGGTACTTCGGTCCGCTGAGGCGTTGGGTTATCAGGTCAACTTCATTGCGCGAACGATGAACAAGGGCAGCAGCAATTTCGTTGGCGTGATCACGGCAGGATTCGAGAACCCGTTTCTGGCGAGCCTGCTAGGGCCATTGACTCACCATCTGAATGTCCACGGGCTGATGCCATTGTTGATGAACGCCAACGACCCCGAACAACTTGAGCGCTCGATGCATGACTTGCTTAGCTATCAGGTCGTGGGCGTCATTCTCACTTCTTCGGCGGCCTCGGTGGAACAGGTCGAGCGCTATCTGCATCGGCAAGTGCCACTGACCATGATCAACAGCGCCATCTCGGTCAGTGGCGCCAATGCGGTCACCAGTGATCACGTGGAGGGCGGCCGTCTTGCGGCGAAAGAACTGTTGCGAAACGGAGGGAAACGTCTGGCATTCATTGGTCAAAGTGAAAGTCATTACAGCTCTCGGCAACGCCTTCTGGGGTTCCGACAGGAGTTGCTCGCGAACGGGATGGAGGCGTTCGTAGAGCATTACGAAAGTGCGGGTGGCTACGAGGGCGGACGTCGGGCGGCACTCGCGTTGTGGAGCAGGGCTGACAGGCCAGACGGTATTTTTTGTGCGACAGACATGCTGGCGCTCGGCATGTTGGACGTCCTGCGAGTGCATAAACAAGTTCGCGTTCCTCAAGACGTAGCCGTCGTCGGGTTCGACGATATCCCCCAGGCAGCGCAGGATGCGTATGGCTTGACGACTATTCGCCAAGACCCGGATGCGCTGGCGCGTTTGGCAGTTCGAGCCACTTTGGAAGGAAGCGACACCCCTTTGGTGGCGCCGGTCGCCCTGACGAAACGTTCCACTACCGTGGAATAAATAGTTTAAAAATCTGTTGAAAAGAAATTTTATTTCATGTTTTATGAGGGTGACGTTTTTCCTGAAACTCGTCGAAGTGACCTTGTCACTTTTTTTTTAATCCCGCTTTGCACACGTGTGCAATGCGCTCCGAAAGCGAGGTAGAGAGGTTATGCAGCCACATCGGCAGGCGTCCTGTTTCCTGGATGACCAAGCGCTGCAAGCGCGCTATGCATGTGCGAAAGCGTTGGCCATGGAGGCGGCGCAACGGGCTCTGGGGCCATACCATCAGCGCGATCAACTTGTTGTCGGTCACAAGGGTGATGAGCTTCAGGATTTGGTCAGCGCTGTTGATAAAGATGTCGAAGCATTCATCAAAACGCGCCTGGCAGAGCTTTTTCCCGAAGATGGTTTTCTGGGCGAAGAAACCGGCGGTGCGGCGTTGAATGCCCGTTGCATCTGGGTCGTGGATCCTGTCGACGGCACAAGTTGCTTCGTCAACGGGCTACATAGCTGGTGCGTCTCCATCGGTCTGTTGGTGGATGGCCAGCCCTGGCTTGGCGCAGTCGCCGACGCGGTGCATGACGAGTTGTTTCATGCCCTTGTCGGGCAGGGTGCCTGGGTCAACGATCAGCGTCTTTGCGTGCACAGTGCGGTGGATGTCCGGCACGGTGTCATGGGCGTCGGTACTTCGCATCGTCGTGGCAAGGAGCATTTCATCCCGTTCGTTTCACAGTTGCTGGAGCAGGGAGGCACCTTCATTCGAAATGGATCAGGCGCCTTGATGATTGCCTACGCCGCAGCCGGGCGGCTGATCGGTTACTACGAAACTCACATCAATAGCTGGGATTGTCTGGCCGGGTTGGTCCTGGTGAGCGAGGCGGGTGGCGTCACCAACGATTTCCTGCGCAACGACGGCCTGGTCAATGGCAACTCGCTTTTGGTGGCCGCCCCGCGAATCTACGAGCAGGTGGCCTCAATGATAGGTGTATCGCTGGAAGACTAATTAACCAGACCGTCTCACCAAGCACGTACAGCAAGCACAATAACAATAGGAACTGTCGGCTATGAAATCACTACTCAGTCTGCTCAAGGCAGCGCCTGCGCGTGCGCAGGACCCCACACTGGATTCCAAAGCGTTCAAGCGCTTGCGTCTGCAAACCCTGCTCTCAATGTCGCTGAGCTATGCCCTGTTTTATGTTTGTCGTTTGTCCTTCAACGTTGTCAAACCGGCGCTGGTGTCGCAGGACATCCTTAGTCCCAGCGAACTCGGTGTGATCGGCTCGGCGCTTTTTTTCACTTATGCGGTGGGTAAGCTGGTCAACGGCTTTCTGGCCGACTACGCGAACGTTCGTCGATGCATGATGCTGGGGCTGGCACTCAGTGCGCTGGTCAACGTTTGCATGGGGTTGACCACCAACGCGGTGGTGCTGACGCTGGCCTGGGGTATCAATGGCTGGGCCCAATCGATGGGGGTGGGGCCTTGTGTGGTCTCGCTGGCCAGGTGGTACAGCGATCGCGAGCGCGGCACTTACTATGGCTTCTGGTCTATCGCTCATAACCTGGGTGAGGCGCTGACCTACATCGCCGTGGCGGCGGTGGTGGTTTCCTGGGGCTGGCAGTATGGCTACTGGCTCGCGACGGCCATGGGCATCCTGGGGATCATCCTGGTATTCGGCTTCATGCGGGATTCTCCTGAGAGCGAGGGTTTTGCGCCGGTCAATTCCAAGCCTCAACTCAAGGCCGCCGAAGGCGTGTCCAGCGTCACCTCCACGCAGTGGCTGCTGCTCAAGAGTCCGGCTCTGTGGCTGCTCGCCCTGGCATCCTGTCTGATGTACATCGGTCGCTATGCCATCAACTCCTGGGGCGTGTTCTTTCTGGAAAACGCCAAGCACTACGACACCCTGAGTGCCTCGACGCTGATATCGATCACCAGTGTCTGCGGGATTGTCGGCACCGGCTTGAGCGGCTTTGTCTCCGACCGCTTTTTCTCGGGTCGCCGCCATGGCATGGCCATTGCCCTTGGCCTCATGAACGCTGCAGGTCTGGCGCTGATCCTGTACGTGCCGGCTGATCATTACTGGCTGGACGTTCTGGGCATGATGATTTTCGGCAGTTCACTCGGGGCCTTGCTTTGCTTTCTCGGAGGGTTGATGGCGGTGGACATTGCGGGCAAGGCAGCCGCAGGCGCAGCGTTGGGCATGATTGGTATCGTCAGTTACACAGGTGCCGCCGCCGGTGAAATGCTGACAGGAATCATCATTCAACACAGCACCACCCTCACAGCCTCAGGCACCAAACTCTACGACTTTCATACCCTCTCGCAGTTCTGGGTAGGTGCATCGCTTGCATCGGTCTTGTTCACCTGCCTGCTCGCAAGAGTTTCTGCAACGCGACGCGGCAACGCTCAGCACTCGCCCCTGCACACACCCTCCTGACGCCCTGTAGTTGACGCCTCCCGGCGCCAGTCGCCGGGATGGGCAAACTCATGCCTGAAAAACGAGAACAACAACAATGAAACGCACGTTAATCGGGGTTTCCCGCTCCAGTCTGGTTGCAGCATTGAGCACTATTTGCCTGCTGCCCACGGCTTATGCCGAAGGGTTTGTCGACGATGCAAAGGTCGGGCTTACCTTGCGCAACTTTTACATGAGTCGAAATTTTGTCGACAACGGCGCCTCCAAGGCGCTTCCGGGTCCCACCAAAAGGGGAGCCGCGATCGAATGGACTCAGAGCTTCATCCTCGATGCCCGCTCCGGCTTTACTGCCGGTACTGTGGGATTCGGTGTGGACGCGCTGGGCATGTACGCGCTCAAGCTGGATGGGGGACGTGGCACCTACGGCACCCAACTGCTACCCACTCATGATGGTAATCGACCTGCTGATGATTTCGGCCGCCTGGCGATTGCTGGCAAGGCGCGCTTTTCAAGCACTGAGTTGAAGGTGGGGGAGTGGATGCCCGTGCTGCCCATCTTGCGTGCCGATGATGGCCGGTCTCTGCCGCAGACGCTGGAAGGCGCTCAGCTCACCTCAAAGGACATCCCCAACATGACCTTGTATGCGGGACAGTTTCAGGGCAACAGTCAGCGCAACGATGCAAGCATGGAAAAGCTGTCGCAAAACGGTGTGGGCGTATCGCTCCATGGCAAGAACAGCATCGAGTCTGACCATTTCAATTTTGTCGGGGCGGAATACGGATTCAACGAAAAACGCACGATGGTCGGTGCCTGGTATGCCCAACTCGAAGATATCTACCATCAACAATTCTTCCAGCTCATTCACTCTCAACCCATTGGCGGTGTCGTTTTGGGTGCCAATCTCGTGTATTTCAATGGGCAAGAAGACGGCTCGGCGCGGGCCGGCAATCAGGACAATCGCACGATGTCGGGCCTGTTCTCGCTCAAGGCAGGCGCCAATGTGTTTTATGTGGGACTGCAACGACTGACGGGAGACAGTGCCTGGCAGAGGGTGGCGGGCGCCAGTGGTGCCACGGTCGCCAATGACAGCTATGGGTCAAGCTACGACAACGCCGGTGAGCGGTCCTGGCAAGTCCGGCATGACTACGATTTCGCTGCGCAGGGCATGCCCGGGCTTACGCTGATGAATCGCTACATCAAGGGCTCTCATGCTCATACCGGCAGTGTGACCGACGGCAAGGAGGCTGGTCGAGAATCGGAAGTCGGCTACGTGGTGCAGAGTGGCAGCTTCAAATCGTTGTACGTACGCTGGCGCAATGCGACGGTGCGCCGGGATTACGGGAACACCAACAGCTTCAACGAGAACCGGTTGATCATTTCCTACCCGTTGTCGATTTTTTAGTGCTTCAAGGGCCCTTGCCGAGTAGCAACATGGTTGGGGCCGGTAGCGAATCCCAAGCTTCCGCCTATTCAGTACCCGTGCTTCGATACCTTCTGAGCCGTCCTCGTTTTTCTCGCGATGGAGCTTAAGGGCAGCTTGATATAGGACATAAGGCCAACACGTACCGAAAAGGTCAGGAATTGCACTCGGTTTTTGCGACCGCCCCCCAAGGTTGACGCCTATTCCCGGCCACCCGTTCGCTTATCCGTTGGTTTCCTTCTACATTAAAGAGGTGCACACGGAGCCAACAGCGAATGAAGTCTTTGAAGTATTACGAAAAAAATCGACACGCCACATGGTTGGAGTTGTTTTTTGACCTGATCTTTGTTGTTGTAATTGGCAAGGTGACGCATATTCTCGGAGATGTTCATCAAGGCCACTTTGAGCATGAGCAAGTATGGACATTTGTACTGCTTTTTGTTCCATTATGGTGGGTCTGGTCTAGTCACACGATTTACGCCAACAGGTTTGATACAGACAGTAATTCTCACCGTTTGGCAACATTATTTGTAATGTTGC
>Ga0157371_10000918_pt1 | contig 33144 bp, 24 predicted proteins | sample C45metaG_FD_113462 | JGI IMG/M metagenome (GOLD analysis project Ga0157371, IMG submission 113462) | Corn rhizosphere microbial communities from Kellogg Biological Station, Michigan, USA - C4-5 metaG | ecosystem: Host-associated > Plants > Roots > Rhizosphere > Soil | place: USA: Michigan... | reverse complement strand
ACCTTTGTATCCTCAAAATGCTATTCCTTTTAAGCTGATTTTGACATAATTAATGGGATTTAAAGAACAAATAGACTATAGCCGCCTGCCAAAGCACATTGCCGTAATCATGGATGGTAATGGAAGATGGGCAAAAGGCCAGGGCAAAGTGCGGGTTTTTGGACATGAACAAGGTGTAATTTCTGTAAAAGACATTGTTGAAGGTTGTGTTGAAGTAGGTATTGAGTACCTCACTTTATATGCTTTTTCTACCGAAAACTGGAACAGACCCAAAGAAGAGGTAGATGCTTTGATGCAGATTCTGATTTCTACCATCAACAAAGAAACCGAAACACTTAATAAAAAAAATATTAAGCTGAATGCTATTGGCAATATTGCATCCTTACCTCAGGAGTGTATTGATGATTTAAAAGAAGCCATGGAAAAAACAGCCCATAACAAAAAATGTACACTAACACTGGCTTTAAGTTATAGTGCGAAATGGGAAATTTTGGAAGCCGCTAAAAAAATTGCATCAGCGGTAAAAGATAATACCATTTCTTTGGATGATATTAACGAAGACCTGTTTTCGTCGAAACTAACAACCGTAAATATACCAGATCCTGAACTTATGATCAGGACCAGTGGCGAACACCGTATCAGCAATTATCTGCTTTGGCAAATGGCTTATACCGAGTTTTATTTTACTGATGTTTTATGGCCGGATTTCAGAAGTGAAGATCTTTTCGAGGCCATTGTAGACTATCAAAAACGCGAACGCCGTTTTGGTAAAATTAGCGAGCAATTAAACTAATTTTTCTTTTAACACTTTTTAACAAGCGTTTAAGCTAACTTAGCACCACTTTTATACGATAAATGAAACCATAATAAGGGAACAACATAAAGTAATTTTGCTTTATAAAATATCGTTACCTTTTGGCCATTACTGAACAAATAATTTTAATGAAAAGAATATTTCAAGTTTTAATCCTACTAGTTTTAGCCGCTCCGGCCTTCGCTCAAGTACGTCCACAAGGTCAGGCTCCGGTAACCCCTTCTTTAAAGGTTGGTGGCTTAGATCTCGATTATTTTAGTCCAAAAGAATATATTATTGGAGGTACAACAGTAACCGGAACCCAATATTTAGATAAAGAAGTATTAATCACCTTGTCTAAATTAACTAAAGGCGATAAAATCGTTCTTCCAGGGGAAGCAACTTCTGATGCAATTAAAACGTTGTGGGCACAGGGCTTGTTTGATGATGTTAAACTTAACATCGAAAAATTTGTTCAGGATTCTGTTTATTTTGAAATTGAAGTAGTAGAACGTCCGCGTTTAAGTTCTATAGATTTAAAAGGTATCCGTAAATCTGAAAAAACTGCCATTCAGGAAAAGTTAAATGATAAAACGGGTAAAATCGTAAACGATAACTTATACAATACCACATCTGCCATTGTTAAGAAATACTTATTGGATAAAGGCTTTTTCTTTACCAAGATCGATTACAAAACGCGTAAAGATCCGAATGCAGAAAATAGTGTGGTATTAGAAGCTTATATTGATAAAGGTCACCGTGTTAAAGTGCAACATATAGATTTTACAGGGAATAAAGATTTCAAATCAGCAAAACTTAGAAAATTCCTTAAAAGCCCTAAACAATTTGCGTGGTGGCGTTTTTGGGGTTCCGGAAAATTCGCAAAAGAGAAATACGAAGAGAATAAGGTTAAAATGATTGCTAAAATGCACGAGAAAGGTTATCGTGATGCGGAATTATTAAAAGATACCATTTACCAGTATAACAATAAAAAAGTTAATATTAGAATGGACCTTTACGAAGGTAAAAAGTATTATTTCGGTAATATTACCTGGGCAGGTAATGCCATTTATCCGGATAGTATTCTGAAAAAAGTATTAACCATTGAAAAAGGTGATGTTTTCAGCGAAGAAAAATTAAATAAAAAATTAAATGGTGGTGGCGAAAACGGTGGCGACATTAACAGCATGTACACCGATAATGGATATTTAACTTTTAATATTGATCCGGTACAGACCAAAATTTATGGCGATACTGTTGATGTGGAATTACGCATGTACGAAGGACCACAATATACCAACAACCGCATTACTATAAAAGGTAATACCATTACAAATGATAAGGTTGTTTTACGTGAGATCCGTACCAAACCAGGACAGAAATTTAACAAAAGTGATTTAATCCGTACCATTCGTGAAATTGGTCAGTTGGGTAACTTTGACGAGTCTAAAACTGTACCTACACCTCGGCCTAACCCTGCAGATGGTACTGTAGATATTGAATATGCAGTAGAAGAGAAACCTTCAGATCAGATTGAGCTATCAGGTGGTTTTGGTGGTGGCCGTATCATTGGTACATTAGGTCTAACTTTCAATAACTTTTCGTTACGTAACTTATTTAATTTAAAGGCTTATAAACCATTGCCAAAAGGTGACGGACAGAAATTAAGCTTACGTGGGCAAACCAACGGTAAATATTATCAATCGTATAGCTTCTCATTCTCACAACCTTGGTTTGGTGGCGAGAAACCGGTAAGCTTCGGAGTGAGTGCATTTACCTCATTACAATCGAACGGTTTAAGCAATGGAGATGCTTTATTTCAAAAAATCCGTTTAAATGGGGTAACCGTTAGTTTAGGTAGAAGATTAAACTGGCCAGATAACTATTTCCAGTTAACCCACGCGGTGAGTTTACAACAGTATATCTTAAATAACTATACAGGGTATTTATTTAGTTCAGGTACATCTTATAACTTAAGTTTATCACAAGAAATCAGCCGCGATTCAAGAGATTCGCCAATCTTCCCTAAATCAGGATCATTCATCCGTTTCACTGTTCAGGCAACGCCACCATACTCACTGTTCAACAAAGTGAATTATGCAACGGCATCTGATAAAGAAAAATACCGTTTTACCGAATACCATAAATGGAAGTTCGATTCGCAGTGGTACCAACGTGTTGCAGGTAACTTAGTAGTTAAAGCGCAGGCACAATTTGGTTTCTTAGGGCAGTATAGCCAGGCAGTAGGTCAATCCGCATTTGAGCGTTTCAAACTGGGTGGTGATGGTATGCAGGGATTCGATTTCTTACAGGGATCTGAGCTAATCGCAATGCGTGGTTATGCAAACAATACCGTTATCCCAAATGGTTCTGATCCAAGAATTGCTCAACAATCTGGTAGCCCTATTTATACAAAATATGTACTTGAGGCGCGTTATCCGGTTATTGCAAGTCAGCAAGCTACAGCCTTTGTCTTAGCCTTCGCAGAGGCCGGTAACACCTGGAACAGGTTTGGTGATTTTAATCCGTTCAACGTGAGAAGATCAGTTGGTGTAGGCGCACGTATCTTCCTACCTATATTTGGTTTATTGGGTATCGATTACGGACATGCATTTGACAGGATTCCTGGAGTAGCAGATGGCGGTAAGCAAAACTTTACTTTTAGTATCGCACAACAATTAGGTGGATTTTAATTGATAAAGAATAAAAATTTAACTAATTATGCAATAAATCATTGCAATAGGAGTTTAAAGAAAGCTTAGGTTATTAACTATATCATTAACACACACACACAAATGAAGAAGTATCTTTTTATCGCATTCCTGCTTTGCACCTCTATTGGTGCTTTTGCACAGAAGTTTGCTTATGTAGACACGGAGTATATTTTGAAACATTTACCAGAATATAAATCGGCACTCAGTCAGTTAGATGTAGCGTCTAAACAATGGCAGCAACAGGTTGATCAGAATTTTTCTGAAATTGACAGGATGTACAAGGCTTATCAGGCCGATCAGGTTTTATTAACTGATGATATGCGCAAACGACGTGAAAACGAGATTATAGAAAAAGAAAAACAAGCTAAAGAATTTCAACGTTCTAAGTTTGGACCGGATGGAGATCTTTTTCAAAGCAGGATAAAATTAATTAAGCCTATTCAGGATAAAGTAGCTGAGGCTATTAAACAGATTGCAAAATCAAAATATTTAGACTTCATTTTTGACAAAAGCAGTGAAGCAACAATGATGATTTATGCAAGTAGCAGTTACGATGTTAGTAATGATGTAATTGTAAAATTAGGATATAAACCAGGGACTGTAAATAATTAGTATATTCGCCCTGATTTTTGAAGGAAAACAATTAGAAAAAAATAAAAAAGTAAAATAAAACGATGAGAAAGTTAATTAACGTATTCTTTGTAGCAGCAGGGTTATTGTTTACAGCGAATATGGCAAGTGCACAACAAAAATTGGGTCACATTAATTCAGAGGAGGTTTTTGCAAATTTACCTGAAGCTAAAACAGCTCAAACTACTTTAGAAACCTTAGGTAAACAGAAGCAAGCCGATATTGATGCAATGATCAAAGAATATCAAAGCAAAATGGCTGCTGCAGAAGCGAAACAAAAAACTTTAAGTGAGGCTAACAAAGAAACAGTGGGTAAAGAATTACAGGCTGCAGGTCAGGAATTACAGGATTTAGAAAAAAGAATTACTGATGCACGTACTAAAGCATCACAAGATATAGGCACTAAACAAGGTGAATTATTCCAACCAATCCAGGCTAAAGTAGCAACAGCCATTTCTGCTGTAGCTAAAGAAAAAGGTTTAGCTTATGTTTTCGATATCGCAAACGGACAAGGTGGTAACAATTTAGTATTCTGGGATGGTGGTGATGATATTACTGCTGCAGTTAAATCTAAATTAGGTATTACAGCAACCGCTGCAAAACCAGCTGCACCTAAGAAATAGTCATGAGTCGTGAGTTCGGAGTCGAGAGTCTCCTGACCAGTTCAAGATATATGGCGGAATTAAGTTTAACTTAGTTCCGCTTTTTTGTTTTTAGGATTTATCTAAACTGTCGTCATCTCGATCCGATAGCTATCGTACGAAGCGCAGTGAAATGGAGAGATCTATATTCGATAGACTTCGCTGAGCATTCGGGTTCTCGACTGCGTTACCGATGTAAAATCGGTACAGGTAGCACTCCGCCTGAAATGACGATTTTCTTGTTGGACGTTTTGTTCAGAAATGCTAAGCATTTTAATTTTACAACATGCGAACTATCACTAAAACATTCCAATTTTCAACTAACTTTACAACGGTTTCAATATTTAACTTTCCAACATAATGCAGGTTTCGCCGATAGGTATTTTCGATTCAGGTTACGGTGGATTAACGGTATTCCGTTCCATTGCCGATAAATTGCCCGATTATAATTATATATACCTGGGCGATAATGCCCGTTCGCCCTACGGCGATCATTCTTTCGATACCATTTATAAATATACTTTAGAATGCGTAGAATGGCTTTTTGCAAAAGGATGCCATTTGGTTATTCTGGCCTGTAATACGGCATCGGCAAAAGCACTCAGAACCATTCAGCAGATAGATCTTCCTGCTAAATATCCAGATAGGCGGGTGCTTGGGGTAATAAGGCCCACTGCAGAAGTAATTAATGATTATACGAGTACCAAATCGGTAGGGGTAATGGGTACAAGAGGTACGGTTAATTCTCAATCCTATCTTTTAGAGATCAGTAAATTTTTTCCAGAGGTTAAGGTTTATCAGCAAAGTTGCCCCATGTGGGTTCCGCTGATCGAAAACAACGAACACTTAGCGCCCGGAGCAGATTTTTTTATCAATGAATATTGTGATCAGTTATTGAGCCAATCGGCAGCTATCGATTGTATATTATTGGCCTGTACGCATTACCCTTTATTAATGCCTAAACTGAAGAAAGTATTTCCGGATCATATCAATATTTTAACGCAGGGTGAGATTGTAGCTGAACGTTTGCTCGATTATTTAGAAAGACATCCGGAGATTGAAGAAAAACTGGCTAAGCAAAAAGAAAGACATTTTTATACCAGTGGCGATCCTGCTGTATTTGATGCACATGCTTCTATATTTTTCGGCGAAGCGCTGAAGTCTGGTAAGATGTGATGGATATGAATTGTTGAATGGCCAGATTGTTTGATTGCTGACAGCCAATCGCCGGCTAAAACCGGTTAACAGTTAACTGCAGATTACTAACTGGCAACCGATGTCTGGTTAGTACTTTTTGCTAAGATGAAATATTAACAAATTGTGGATGTTATGTGGCAAATCTATGCTCCTTTTTAAGCAGGTAGGAACGTGTTTAAACTATTCTTCAACAAGGGCTCTTCGTACCTGCTGGCGGTCAGCATCGGCCCTGGCTTACCTAAGAAAGTCCCAAAGCAGAGCCTGGCTTTACCTTTTAGGTAACCAAAAGGTAAAGAATAGGTAACTAAAGGGTTAACCTGGGGTTAACTTGGTGTAGAGAAAGGGTAAACAAAAGGTAAAGAAAGGGTAAGCAATTTTTTGTTGTCTTATACTAAATCTAGTTTAATTGCTTCCAAACTCCCAATTCAACACTCCAAACTAATTACTGTGGCAATTGCGCTACCCTGGTCAGCACTGTAGGCGAAGATAATGCTTCTAAAAAGGCAACAACTGCATCTTTTTCTGCTATACTCAATTTTAATCCCTTTAATAACTTATCGTTTTTAGGTAGTAAAGGATCATTTACCTGTTCCGGTTTCACACGTTGTACCGGCATGCCCACATTGTACATGTTCATCACGCCATCCATATCAGGGAATAAACCATTATGAAACCAGGGAGCCGTTTTCATCACGTTTCTCAGTCCGGGAGTTTTGAACTTGCCCACGTCTTCTGGTTTCTTGGTTACATTGTATAACCCTAGGTCTTCATATTTACGGCCATAATAGGTTAGACCATCATTATGAAATTCGTTATCAGTAAAAAATGGTCCGTTATGACAATTGATACAGCGGGCTTTTGTGCGGAATAAGTGTAAGCCCATTAATTGTTGATCTGTTAAGGCTTTTTTATCTTTCGCCAGGAAACGGTCGAAAGGGGTTCTTCTGCTTACAATGCTGCGCTGAAAAGTAGCCAGACTTTCGAAAATTCTTTTATTGGTAATTTCTTTTGAACCAAATGCAGCCGTGAAAAAAGGTTGATAACCTTTAATTTTACTAAGCTTTTTGGGTAAAACTTTCATGTCCTGGTGCATCTCATTATGTGCCGCTACAGGACTGCCGGCCTGCTCTTCTAAACTGTTTGCCCTGCCATCCCAAAACAGGCGTTTGTAAAACCAGACATTCTCCAGTGAAGGTGCATTTCTGATATTGGTCAAATGATCATGACCGATTGAAACCTGACGGCCATCTGTCCAGTGTAAATCTGGTGCATGGCAGCTCGAACACGAAATCTGGTTCGAACCCGACAAACGCGGATCAAAAAACAAAATTTTACCCAGCTCCACTACATTTTTTACCGAGTCGTTTTTTAAATCAACAGGAGAGGGTGGAAGTTCGCCCAATTCCTGAAAAACGGCATCTTTATCAACCGTAGGTTTTGGCCATTGATCGGTAGGTTTTGAATAAACTTTGCGCAGGCTATCTATGCTCAGTTCATCGTCGTCATTAAAGTCGGCTGATTGAAAAGAAAATAAGATGAGTCCGGTAAGGGCTAAAGCAAGAAGGGCAAAAATTTTATTCATGGGTTAAAAATACAGGTTTAGGCTAATATTAGAAGAAAAACGGTCTTTACCGGGGGTTGTGACAATTGTTCTATTTAAGCTTTTTTGGTTAAGCTTTTGTGTATAAAAGGCATTTATTTTAATGCTCGACAGCATCATTTTAAATAGTGGAAATCCGTATTCTGCTGTTACTCCGCCTCCTGCAGCAGAAGAAGTATTAAACAGATAGTCGTGATAGATCACATATCTCGTAAAATAAGCTTCATTGGCAGGCGCCACTGTAAAATGATCGCTCAGTGAAAACTGATGATGTGCAGAAAAACCAATGCCGATATAACCGTTGTTTTCTTTGATCCACCTTTTACTTGAACCTACCATCAGCATTAAGTGGTTAAAATAAACATCATTTGCCCTGATGCCATCAATCCTCTCTTCGTCAAAATAATTGGCTTTTATAAAATGGTTATATATACTTTTAGCAGATTGGGTAGTTAGAAATACTTTTGCCCCTAAGCTACTGGATAAATACTTGTAGTTGTTGGCACCAAAATCAATGTTATAATCAGCACCATCAACTGATTGATATTGTGCCTGCGTGCCAATGGTACCATGTGAAAGTTTTTTATTCCAAAGCAGGTTAACGTCAGTTCTTTTGAGTTTATATTTTGAATAATCAGTAAAACCAGAACCATTAGCAAAAAAATAACGCTGATTTTCTTCAATATAATTTCCAAACAAATAAAAGCTGCCAAAGTTGCCGGCATTCATGTCAAAATATATATCCAAACCATTGCGTTGTTGATCGTCATTATATCTTCTGTCGTTTAGTATTGGTTTCGTTTCTCCATAGCCATTTACCAGATGGTTATAATACATTGGAAAGCTTGAGCTTTCATAGTACCGGGGATTTTTGTATCCAATGGTTATTTTTTCCTGACCATAACCTTTTCGATAACCGAATCCCAATCTAACAAATGGCGATAATTTGTAGCCTAAAGCTGCATTCAAATTGAACTGGTATTCGCCTATTGATCCCCTCGGATCATTTGTTGAGAAATGATCTCCTACTTTATAATCAGTTCCAATACTCAGACTTAATTTTTCATTAAGGAAATTCTTATTGGCCATAGCCTGAAAACTGTAAACACTTCTTTCATAATGAACATAAGCTGGAGAACCAAAATAATATGGAGAAGAAGTATTGTTTCTGGTTTGATGTGAAAAACGTGTACTATCCTCAAAGGTTTTAGCATAAGAGAAACTCCCAAATAATTTAATACTGCCGAGTTTAACCGTACCTTCTGTTGATAATTTACCCGCATTAATTTTTGTGGCTCCTTGTGAAGGAATATAGGTGCCTTTATCAAAATTGTAGGTAAGGCTGATTTTGCTAAACCTTTCGGGCATCATCGTACTGAGGTAATAACTGCTCAATTTAGCAAATTTGAGCAGTTCCTGGCTAGCCGAATCTGCATAAAACTGATTGGTAGCCAATGCCTGCTGAAACTCTTTGTCAGTAACTGTTTTTTGAGCCAGGGCAGATAATGGGAGCACTAGCAAAAACAAATATTTTAGAATTTTTCTATTCATAGAAGGTTTAAAAAGCCGGTCGGATGAATCCGACCAGCAATTAACTTTTTATTTAAATCCTCTCGGATTGGCAACGTTGAAGTAATCGAAATCTTCAGTACTGTTATTGGTGTCTTTCAGGATAATCCTACCATTTATCGTTTTTTCTGTTTTCCTGACTACAGATTGTGAAGTATATGAACCAAGTGGTACAAAGGTAAAACCAGCATCAAGGGTTGCTCCAAATTTTTTCGGGATACGGTCAGTTGCTTCATTAGGTTGCACTTCTACAGCATCAATGATCCATTTTGCTGGTATTTGATAGTATTTTCCCGCTGATGATGATGGCGTGGCTTTGGTAGGATAGTTATATTGCGGCCAGTTTTTCGGCTTTTGCGTACCATCAACTTTCACTAATACATACCCATACCTCCCGGGATTATCAAATATCATATCAGTACCGAAGTATGACAGTACTTCAAGATTTGGCACACTGGCATTGTCGATGTCAGAAGCTAAGGGTTTGCTCAAAAATGGTGCATAATAAGCTTCGAAATCAGCTTTACTTAAATCAACGGTTAAACTAGGATTTAATACCGTAATTGCTTTTCCATCTACTCCAGTAAACGGACTTTTGTGGTTAACTGCGGTTTGGGCAACCACAATACTCTTACCTGGCTCAACAGGGTGCTGTTTTCCGGTTCCAGGGATCATGAATAATGCACGTGCATATACATAATCATTATTAGCGTCAATATCAGTAGGCATATTTTGTGATTTATTCCAGTCTAATTGCCCGCTTGGCAACAAATTATATGATCCTGATGTGCTTTTAGTGATTAATCCGGTCGTTTCTGCAAAGTATAAACTGTCGGCATAAAGTGTTTTATCACTATTGTTGTAAAACTCAATAAATTGATCCCTGTAAAGCGCTCCATTTACACGATCTGATCCTGCAAAATAGATCTGTTTGATCACCCAGTCGCCAAGACTGCCCGCAATCAGGTTTAAGTTGATGGTTTCAGAGAAGCCTACAGTAATCTGCTTATTTTTTAAGGAAGCATTAAATGTAACTGCTTTTTCCGTAACTGTTCCTGTGATAGTGGAATACTCAGCTGCGCTAAAGTTGGAGGAAGCGTCGATGTCGTAAAATCCAGGTGATAACTTAGAAATCAGAATAACACCTTTATCATTTACAGTAAATTCCTGCACAGTTCTGGTCTCAATATTGGTAATTTTAAGTTTAGCAATATTAAGCGGTAGTGTATAGCCACTGGTTGCCAGTTTGTAATTAATTTTGATATTTAAATCAACAGGCTCAATCTCGGTTGAGTTGTTTTTTTTACATGCCGCGAAGGCAAAGATAACTAGAAACAGGTAAAGGTACTTTTTCATGACTTTGAAAATTAGAGTTTTAAGGATATTTCTGCGCCAAATGATGGAGCAGAATTGGGATAAGTATATGTGCCGGATGAGCTGATGTAATAAGGCTGATAATTGAAAACATTAAATACATTAAAAGAGAACCTCAGCCTTTTCTTGATTTCTTTTGAAAGAGATAAGTGGAAGTTCGGAACAATTTTAGGCATATTGTCTTTATTAACTTCTGATAACGGTTTAAATAATTGCCCGTAATCTGGGTTTGAAGCATCAAAGTTGGTGATGGTAACATACTTGCCATTATTAGTGATGTAGGCAAATGGAATACCCGAATTAGGCGATTCAATTGATTTTTGGGCAATTGAAAAATCTGCAATAAAGCTAATCACAAGGCTAATCTTCGGAATGTGTGTAGCAGAACTGATACGGCCGTTACTTAAGTAAGAAATTCTTTTAAGTGGTTCATAAAAGCCAACTTTTGCATAATCATCTCGTGTGATGGTTTGATCGGAGGTGTTACCCAATCGTGGACTATTGGTTTGATAATTCGTTCTGAAAATACCACCACTGATGTTAAAGGATGTGGAAATGGCTTTAATTTGAGGTGTATTTAAGATCAGTTCTAGACCCTGGTTGTCAGAGCTTAGGTCGTTATCAAACCTATGGTACACAAAATAATAATTCTTGGTTCCGTTTGTGGTAATTAGTGGTTTCTGACCGGGTTGCGGAACCACGTTGTATGTGGGTAATGTTACAATAACAGGTGTAGCAATAGTACCAATTCCATTTCTCGAAAGTTTGCTAAACAAACTGAGTGAAAGATTGAAATCTTTAATTTTAACCTGTGAGCTTAATTCAATGGTTTGGCTATATGCTGATTTCAGATTTTCTGAATGATGATCGTAACGGTTTACGTATACTAAGTAAGTGCTTTCTAAGGCACTGCTATTGTTGTATGAATTGACTAAAGGAATTTCGTAATAAGTTGGCCCCGGAAAGCGTTGCGCAAGCGCCGGCGATTTAAACGAAAGCCCGTATGCCAAACCAATCTTTACCGACTTACTGAGAGCGTAATTTAAGTTAAGCCTTGGCGAAAATGATGGTAAGGCATTTTGAAGATCGTACCTTAAGCCCGCCCTTACATTCAATTCTTTTTTAAATAGCGGGAGTTTAAACATGTCTTCGGCGTATAAACCAATATTGTTTTGTGGAACCGCCAGGTTAAAATCGTAGTACCTTTCAGAACGAGATGGGCTTAACGAGGTTGTAGTAATGGCCGTCCCAAATCTTGGTCTATTTGGGTCGAGTACCTGTCCTAAACCATTATTAGCGCCATAATCGTAACTCGCACCAAAATTTAAAAAATGGGTAACACTTCTTGTTCTAAAATCTGCATTCAAATCAAGTTTTGCTGAAGCATTAACAGGCCTGCCATCAATCAGGGTTTGGGCTGTATAAATTCCCCTTACATAAGCACCCTCGAATATGCCCGTTGAAGTCGCATCGGAGATAATTACATAAGGCTCGTTTTTAAATTCTTCTTTATAGGTTACCTGATGGCCTTCTGAATAGCGTAAATTAATCGAAATGTTTTTCAGAAAATTATGGTTCACACGGTATGAACTTCTGTTGCTTACACTGAAATTCCAGCTGTCGAACCTCATCAGTGCTTTTTTAATATCATCTGGGTCGCTTTTTACCCCATCCAGATTTTTTCCGTAATCAAGGCTTAGGGTGTTCTTTAATCTGGCTTCCTGGCCAAAAGTATTAGAATACATTAAATTGCTGTTAATCCGCTTATAAGCTTTTAGCCTATCACGGTTGTCAGCATAAGAATTTACATAGTTTAGTCCAACATTTATAGCACCAGCCTTAGGGGAGATTTTAAAACCTTGAGAATAGCCGTAAGATGTGGCATCATTTCGGAGTTGCATGCGAAGATATCCTGGTGCTTTTCCTGCCTGCCTTTCCACAATAACTGCTCCGTCACTTAAATCTCCATATTTGGCGGGTGCAACTCCCGAAATCACCTCAATACTTTCAATATTATCTACAGGGACCTGCCTTAAATCGGTTCCTCCAAAAGCATAATCACCTGAGTAAGCTGTTCCTCTAGAACCATTTAACCCGTAACCTTCTGATGATAATAATGAATTGCCGGCCCCAAGCATACCTGGATTGTAACTCTGCATATTCATATTGTTGCTAATGGCATTACCATCAACAATAATGGCTACACCGAAAGCATTGCTAAGTTCAAATTGGCCTCTTTGATCGGTGGTGGGTTCGAATGAAGATCGCAGGTTTATGGTTTGCACGCGCTGTAGAGAGGGGGCTACAATTTTTCTGTTCGGTATCTGGTTCAGTAAATCGCTTATACTCAAAGCTGGGGTTTGCTCAATAACATCTCTTGAGATAATTAAAGAAGAGTTTGACTGCCCTTCATAATTGCGTTTTGCATTAATATCGATGGTTTCCAGACTTAAATTCAGTTCTTTTAAAACAATATTGCCCACATTAACATCACCAGCAAAAATTTTAATGTCTTTTGTTAAACGCTGATAACTAATAAAAGAAATTTCAAAAGTTAAAGTCGTATTGGTTAAATTGCTTAGGTTGAATTTAAAAGTCCCATCTTCAGTAGTGGTTCCATATTGATTAGTTTCGATAATTTTGATATTTGCAGAGGGGATAGGCCGGTTGTTTACGTCAACCACTTTTCCGGTAACAACGCTCTTGATTTGCGCCAGCGCACTGCCACAGATCGATAAGAATAATAAGGATATGTAAAATTGTTTCAATTTAGACTAAATCTTAATAATGCTGCAAAAGTGTTAATTTTAACTCTGGTTTGCAAGTTATTTAGAATTATTCTAATTAATCATACAGGTTTTTAACTCGGGAAATGCAGTGATAGTCTATTTGTATCATCTGTCAGATAAAACTCATCATCACAAAAGAAAACACTTTTGTTTAGGTTGTAATGGTTTAAAAGGATAACTTTGCGGCTTCAAACCCACACAATGAGTGATCAGATAAAACACGAATGCGGAATCGCTTTTATTCGCCTGTTAAAACCACTTTCTTACTACCAGCAAAAGTACGGTACAGCACTTTACGGCCTTAACAAATTATACCTTTTAATGGAGAAACAGCATAACCGGGGCCAGGATGGCGCAGGTATTGCCACCATTAAGCTGGATATGAAACCGGGCAGTAGGTACATTAGCCGATACCGGAGCATGGCATCAAATGCGGTAGCTGATATCTTCGAATATGTACAGAACAAATTTGTTGATATACAGGAAAACACACCTGAATTAATGCAGGATACAGAATGGCTCAAAAACAACATAAGCTTTATCGGCGAGGTGTTAATGGGCCATTTGCGTTATGGTACACATGGTAAAAACAGTATCGAAAATTGCCACCCTTTTTTAAGGCAAAACAACTGGATGACGCGTAACCTGGTAATTGCGGGTAACTTCAACATGACGAATGTTGATGAGTTATTGGAGCAATTGTACGAGTTAGGTCAGCATCCAAAAGAAAAAGCAGATACCGTAACGGTATTGGAAAAAATCGGTCACTTTTTAGATGATGAAAACCAGGAGCTTTTCGATCAGTACAAAAAAGAAGGGCATGATAACGTTGCAATTACACACAAAATATCTGATAATTTAGATATCGCGAATATCCTTCGCCGTTCGGCCAAAACATGGGATGGCGGTTATTCGATCTGTGGTATGGTGGGCAATGGCGATTCGTTCATTATGCGCGATCCGGCAGGTATCCGTCCGGCGTATTACTATTATGATGATGAGATTGTTGTAGCGGCATCTGAAAGGCCAGCTTTACAAACTGCATTTAATATTCAGTTTAAAGATGTTAAAGAGATCGATCCTGGTCATGCTTTAATTATTAAGAAAAATGGCGAGGTGAGCATGGAGCAATTCCGTGAGCCTACCGAAAGGTTATCTTGCTCGTTCGAGCGCATCTATTTTTCAAAAGGAAGTGATGTAGAAATTTACCGTGAGCGGAAACAGTTGGGTCGTTTATTGAGTGATAAAATTCTTCAGGCGGTTAATTACGATTTAAAAAATACAGTATTCTCATTTATTCCGAATACGGCTGAAGTTGCCTTTTTCGGAATGGTTGATGGTGTTCAGCAATATGTACGCAGGCACCAGAAAGATATCCTCTTACATAAAAAAGAAACACTTACAGATCAGCAGCTTGAAGACTTGTTGTCTTTAGCACCTCGTGTAGAAAAGCTGGCGGTTAAGGATGTTAAACTGAGAACTTTTATTACTCAGGACGCAGACCGTAGTGAAATGGTGGCGCACGTTTATGATACCACCTATGGTATTATCAATAACCATCAGGATACTTTAGTTGCACTTGATGACTCGATCGTTCGTGGTACTACCTTAAAGCAGAGTATCATTAAAATTGTGGACCGTTTACACCCTAAGAAAATCATTATTGTTTCTTCAGCACCTCAGATCCGTTACCCTGATTGTTATGGTATCGATATGAGCAGGATGGGACAGTTTGTAGCTTTCGATGCGGCTATTCAACTGTTAACGGAGCGTGGTATGTGGCAGGTGATAGAAGATGTTTACACGAAATGTAAGGCTTCGTTACTTTTACCTAAAGAGGAAATTGTAAACCACGTTAAGGAAATTTATAAACCCTTCACGCCTGAAGAAATTTCAGCTAAAATTGCACAGATCATTACCCCAAAAGGTACTGTTGCTGAGGTTGAAGTCATTTACCAAAGTTTAGAGAACCTGCATGAAGCTTGTCCGAAAAACAAAGGTGACTGGTATTTCTCAGGAAATTACCCTACACCAGGCGGTAATAAAGTGGTTAATAAAGCTTTTGTGAACTGGAAAGAAGGAAATAACCAAAGGGCTTATTAGTCCCTGAATCCCCTGTGGGGGACTTAAATAACAGATAGCTCATAGTAATATGGGCTATTTTTTTGCGCATACATTTCACCACAATGGCAGGAAGGCATAAAGAAGGTTTGTGCATTTTTTTTCCGCTCCGTGGTTCGTGTCCCCGCGAACCACTAATATATGTTCATCCTCCATGCCATCAATCGTAATCTTTGATTTAGATATCTTATCTGGTCAAAATGATAACTCTATTTTTTGTTCCCGCAGATTAAACAGATTAAAACGCAGATTTTTATATATAGTTCGTACCCTCATTGATCGCTCATGTTACATTCTTTTTGGCGTTGTTGCTCTTGCCTCCTAAACCTGACATTCGCGGAAAGCCCTGAGGCAAATTCTTCATTTGCCGAGGACTTGCAGCATTGGCAGGACTAACAACAATAGTTGTACTGCACCTGCTTTTTAAAACTTTTAACCATAAAGGCACAACCGCTTATGTTGATGATTCTAGTAGTTCGTGAGGACACGAGCCAAGGCGGGAGATATCTTATCTGGTCAAAATGATAATTCGTATTTTTTGTTCCCGCAGATTAAACAGATTAAAACGCAAATTTTTATATATAGTTCATACCCTCGTTGATCGCTCATGTTACATTATTTTTGACGCTGTTACTCTTGCCTCCTAAACCTGACATTCGCGGAAAGCCCGCAGGCAAATTCTTCATTTGCCGAGGACTTGCAGCATTGGCAGGACTAACAACAATAGTTGTACTGAACCTGCTTTTCTAAAAATATTTAACCACCTAAGACATGTAAGCGCATCTAAGCTGGGGAAGCAATATATTATGCGTAAAACTTCAGATAGGTTTTAATAATAAGCCAGAAGGCAAAAAAGATAATCACTACACCTGCAATTTTATTCAGTTTCTTAAGCGCATCTTCTTTTATTTTATACCGGAGCTTGCTCGAGTAAAAACTCTTAGCGCCATCAATACTGAGTTGTGTGGCCATGGCAATAAAAAAGCAGACTAATTTCTCATTAAGCATGTTATTGAGTTTAACGGAAATAATACCGCTCACTATAATCCAGAACATGAGGGTAGAAGGAGTGAGGATGCACATTAAAAAACCTTTAAGCACATAACCCCGTTTACTCACTTTTTGTAGTGTGGTACTATCATAATGCACGGTGATTTTAGAAACCAGGTAATAAATACCAACGGCAAGTAAAAATATACCGCCAATACTGCCTACGTATTTATCAAATTCGGCTTTATAATCGACAAACTGACTACCAAAAAGAACCAGACCGATCAAGATCACATCACTAATAATTACACCAACAGCTAAAGAAAAACCAGCTTTGAAACCCCTTTCTATGCTGGTTTTAATCATTGCAAAAAAAACCGGCCCTGTTAAAAACGACGAAATAATCCCTGCTCCTATACCTAGTAATATGGCTTCAAACATGCATTGTGTTGTTTAGAATATGCGAATATGCAATTTTATACCTAAACATATAACATTTATTTTTGTTGCATAGGTTGCATAAAAATACTGATTATTAGCTTTTTTTTATTTATGTTTAGCCCCAATAAAACTAGATTTATAATATGAATTCAGAACAAACGCAAACCAAGTGGGCGCAGTTTATCCCACTGGTCACTGTATTCTTCTTTTGGGGCTTTGTAGCCGCCAGTAATGACATTCTCATCCCGGTATTTAAAAAGGCTTTTGATTTATCGCAGGCCGAAAGTCAGCTGGTTTCGCTGGCATTTTACATTGCTTACACGGTGGGTGCTTTAATTTATAATGGTATTTCTGTTTTAATAGGACAAGATATTGTAAACAAACTGGGCTATAAAAATTCGTTGGCACTAGGTTTGGTTATTTCCGCACTTGGGACCTTGTTATTTTATCCGGCGGCAAACCTGCACTCATTTCCTTTAATGCTTTCGGGTTTATTTATTGTGGCACTGGGTTTCTCGTTACAACAAACGGTAGCTAATCCTTTAGCAATTGCCCTGGGCCCGATTAAAACCGGTTCGCAGCGTTTAACACTTGCCGGAGGTATTAATAACTTTGGTACAACCATTGGGCCGCTTATTGTAAGTTTCGCCATTTTTGGTTCTGCTGCAAACGCCAATACCAACATCAGCGTAGAAAGCGTTAAAATTCCTTATTTAATATTGGGAGTAGCTTTTATTGCAGTAGCAATTTTCTTAAAAATGTCATCTTTACCTGATAGACCTGCTTTGGTGGAAGCGTCAGCAGATGATACTAAATCGATTAAGGGGTCAGCTTTGCAATATCCACAATTGGTTTTGGGCATGATTGCTATTTTTGTTTACGTAGGTGTTGAGGTATCAACCGCGAGTAATTTGCCTGCTTACATGGAAAAAGATCTTGGTTTTGCCATTAAAGATATTGCTCCTTATATCTCGTTATACTGGGCTAGTATGATGATTGGGCGTTGGACAGGTGCTGTTGAAGCTTTTACTGATAATATCAGCACACAAAAAGTATTGCGTTTTATTGCACCATATTTAGCTTTTGGTATTTTCTTAGCTGTTAACGCCATTGCGAAACATGATTTGGCTCCATTTTATGTATATGCATTGATTATTCTGGTATTAATTGCTGCTGATATGGCGAGTAAAGGTAATCCTGCCAGAATGTTATTGATTTTTTCGGCAATTGGTATTACTGCGTTGTTAATCGGAATGTTTACTAAAGGAATGGTAAGTGTTTATGCTATTACCAGTGTAGGTTTATTCTGTAGTACATTATGGCCTTGTATTTTTACTTTAGCTGTAAGTGGCTTGGGTAAGCACACCAGTCAGGGAAGTAGTTTCCTGATCATGATGATTATGGGCGGTGGTATCATTAGCTGGGCGCAGGGTGCAGTATCAGAGTTTACAGGTATTCAACACAGTTACATCGTAGGAATCATTTGTTTTGCTTACCTGGCATTTTATGCCTGGAAAGTGGCATCAATATTAAGATCACAAGGAATTAACTTCGACCAGAAAATTTCTGGCGGACATTAATTTTTAATAAAGTAATTTAGCAGCCACAAAGATGAATTTCTTTGTGGCTTTTTTGATTTTTATATGGCAGATAAACCAAGTTTCGATTCGATATTTATGAACCTTGCCACCGATCTGGCAGCCCGTTCGCATTGCGTACGTGCCCATGTTGGTGCAGTGTTAACAAAAGATACCCGCATTATTTCTATTGGCTATAATGGACCACCGGCCGGCACGCACAATTGCGATGAGGAATGGCCAGAGCATGGTTGCGCACGCGATAGTAAGGGAAGCTGTTCATTGGCGTTACATGCAGAAGAAAATGCAATCCTCTATGCCTCAAAAAATGGATCTAAAATAGAAGGTTGTACTTTATATACAACGCTATCTCCCTGTATTGCCTGCGCAAGGTTGATTTTATCTTCAGGAATTAAATTGGTGTATTATTCTAAATCGTATGCAGCTTATAAAGGTTTGCCTAGCGACGAGGGTGTAGATTTTTTACGGAAGTTTGGTGTTGAGGTCGTTTTGATCGAATCGTAGAGGTTTATTGGTTCATGAGTCATTAGTTCATTAGTTGCTGCAAATCGTATATCAGCAAACGAAGTTTAGATCTAAAAACATAAGTCAATTTCAACTTGACAACTTGACAAGTTTTGTTTATATTTGATTATAAATCTATTAGCTATGAAAACAATGTCGGTTGGGGAATTTAAAGCTCACTTTTCTGAAGTACTTGAAGATGTTAAGGCAGGTATTGGTATTGCCGTAACTTATGGTAGAAAGAAAGAAGTTATTGGTTATTTTCTTCCGGAATCTGGCAAAAATAAAGGTAAAAGAAAATTAGGCCCTTTAGAAGGAAAAGCTCAGGTGATTTTCAATGACGATTTTGCCATGACAGATGAAGAACTTTTAGGGTTATGATTTATTTGTTAGATACTCATGTGTTTTTATGGGCAATAATTGATACAAAAAGACTTTCAAACGAAGCAATATCTATTATTGAAAATAATGAAAATACAATTCTTGTAAGCGCCATCAGCCTTTGGGAAATATCTTTAAAATATGCACTTGGTAAACTTAATCTTATAGGGTTAGAGCCTAATGAATTGTCGAGCCAAGCAAAAGATTTGGGCTTTGACTTAATGCCGGTTTCACCAGAGTTGGCAGCAAGTCATTATAAATTAAATGCCATCTGGCATAAAGATCCATTTGACAGGATGTTAATATGGCAGGCCATTCAGAATGATATTACTTTAATCAGCAAAGATGAAAATATTAATAAATACCAATCAGCAGGTTTAAAGATTATCTGGTAATTTTCTACTTTGTTTTTGTTCTGTTAATTTTTTAAAAAAGATTAATTAACGCCAAACACTATGCGCTAAGCGTCAAACTTTTTCCTTCAAAAATCTCAAATCTCCCCTCTCAAATCTCATATCTAATTGGTACCTTTGCGGATGCAAGAAAAAATCATTATCGTCGATTTTGGTTCGCAATTTACACAACTCATCGCTCGTAGGGTTCGCGAACTAAATATTTACTGTGAAATATATCCATACAACAATCTTCCTGAGATTACAGATGACGTAAAAGGTGTTATCTTTTCGGGTAGCCCATACTCTGTTCGCCAGGAAGATGCGCCTCAAATTGATTTATCAAAATACCACTTAAAATATCCTTTACTGGCGGTTTGTTATGGTGCACAATATATTGCACAACATTCCGGTGGTGCAGTTCAGCCATCTTCAACACGCGAATATGGCCGTGCTAACCTGAATTTTGTAAACCAGGAGAATAAATTATTTAAAGGCATCAACATCGATTCGCAAGTTTGGATGAGCCATGGCGATACCATTACCGATATTCCTGAAAATTTTGAACTGATTGCCAGTACAGACAGTGTTAAAGTTGCGGCTTACCACATTAAAGATTCTGATACTTATGCCATTCAGTTTCACCCTGAGGTAACGCATAGTATTGATGGGAAAATCCTTTTGGAAAATTTCTTAGTTGATATTTGCGGTTGCAGTCAGGATTGGACTTCAGCTGCATTTGTTGAAACTACAATTGCCGATATTAAAGCTACTGTAGGTAACGATAAAGTTGTTCTGGCACTTTCTGGTGGTGTTGACAGCAGTGTTGCTGCGGTACTTTTGCATAAAGCTATCGGCACAAACCTACACTGTATATTTGTTGATAATGGCTTATTACGTAAAAATGAATATGAAAGTGTTTTAGAGCAGTATAAAGATTTTGGCCTGAACATTAAAGGCGTTGATGCTAAAGATAAATTCTTAAGCCAGTTGGCCGGGGTAGAAGATCCTGAGCAAAAACGTAAAATCATTGGTCGTGTTTTTATCGAAGTTTTCGATGAAGAATCTCACCTTATTCAGGATGTTAAATGGCTGGCCCAAGGTACCATTTATCCTGACATCATCGAATCGGTTTCGGTTAAAGGTCCGTCGGCTACCATTAAATCGCACCACAACGTGGGTGGTTTGCCAGACTTTATGAAACTTAAAGTAGTAGAACCACTTAAAACTTTGTTTAAAGATGAAGTGAGAAGAGTAGGTACTGCCTTAGGCTTAGAATCGTTTATTTTAGGCCGTCACCCTTTCCCTGGACCAGGTTTAGGTATTCGCATTATTGGTGAGGTTACTGCAGAAAAAGTAGCTATCTTACAGGATGCTGATAAAATTTATATCGACAATTTAAAAGAAGCAGGTTTATATGATCAGGTATGGCAGGCAGGAGCCATCTTTTTGCCGGTTAGGTCTGTTGGTGTAATGGGTGATGAGCGTACCTATGAAAATGTAATTGCATTAAGAGCGGTTGAATCATTGGATTGAATGACTGCAGATTGGTGTCATTTGCCTTATCCGGTGTTGGCTAAAATCTCTAACGAAATCATCAATAAAGTTAAAGGGATTAACAGAGTGGTATATGATATCAGCTCTAAACCGCCAGCAACTATTGAGTGGGAATAATTCAGTTATAAGTTTTCAGTTTGGAGTTTTCAGTCCAAACTGCATAAAATAAATGTGATGCTAGCAAGGTGGAATAAACTTTGCTAGCATATTTTGTTAAAAATGATAGGTATGAATTTCAAGAAGGTTTATGGATTGCTGGTTTTGTTTACGATAGTTTTGGGTGCTTGTTCGCCTAAAATCAGGACACCCAAGCCCGAAACAGGTAAACCGGTTGAAAAAGAAAAACCTGCAGATAAAAAGCCTGTCAAAAAGTTTTCGCAGGCAAATGTTTCCCTGCTTGTTCCATTTAAATTGGATGAGCTGAATTTAAAAGCAGCTACAAAAGCCGATATCGAGAAGTATGCGATGCCTATTGATTTTTATCAGGGTTTTAAATTGGGGCTGGATTCTGCTGCCGCGCAAGGTTTAAATTTTAAACTTAATGTTTTTGATACGGAGGATGACAATGCACATATATCACTCTTGTACAAGAATGATCGTTTCAAACAAAGCAATTTAATCATTGGCCCCGTTTTTCCTGACGGATTAAAGTTTATCTCCAGTTATTCCAAAGAAAATAATGCAATCATTGTATCTCCATTGGCCGCCTCCGAACCTGCTGAGTTTAACAATCCAAATCTGGTATCGATTGTAAATAATATTGGCTTACATGGAAAAAAGATAGCCACATACATTGCTAAAAATTACAATCCAGCTAATACGATAGTGGTATTGATTAACCCTAAAAAAACAGAAGACGAGCAATTTGCAGCACTAATAAGGAACTATTTTCAAACCAATACCAAATTTATTGTGCAGGAGTATGCTTCGGCTTATGCCTTTGAAACAAGGATGATCAAAGGCAAACAATATGCGGTAGTGCTTACCTCCGCCGACCGGCCTTTTGTGCTCCCGACTATCGAAAAACTGTATAAATTAAAACATCTTCCGTCAGGTGGATATAACCTCTCGCTTTTTGGTCACCCGAACTGGGTTAAACAGAATTATCCCACCGATAAATTGCAAGATCTGAATACCATCATTAGTTCATCCTACAAAATAGACTATAAAAGTAGTGCCGTGATTACTTTTATCAAAAAATACCGCTATAAATATGGCTTTGAGCCTGGAGAATATGCTTTTAAAGGATTCGATGTTGGCTATTATTTTGGCAAACTACTGGTAACTTACGGCGAAGATTATAAAGATTATATTGTAAAGGATAAGTACAAAGGGCTGCATAATAATTTTTCATTTATCCATGATGAAAAATTAGGCTATATTAACACCAGTTTAATGCTGTTGAAGTTTAAAAACTTCGCTTTAAGCCCAGTTGAGTAATCTAAAATTTTTCTTCCATTTTAATTATTGCATGAGAGCAGATCATCAGTTAAGAGCCTTTGAACAGATTTTAAACAGTTATGATGGAAGTTTACCTTTACATCGCTTTCTGCCCGCTTATTTTAAACAGCATAAGCAAATGGGCTCGTCAGACAGGAGGTGGGCTACCCGTCATATTTATAGCTTTTTTAGATTAGGAAAAGCTTTACCAACGCTTCATCATGAAGCCCGTTTGAGTATTGCAGATTTTCTGTGCCACGATACTTTAAGCTTGCTGGTGGAGAAGAATTTACCAGATTTAAAGGAAAATATCACTTTGCCGCTCGGGGAAAAATTAGCGCTGATTAAAGTTAAATATCCTGACTTTAATATAGAAGAAGTTTATCCTTTCCATACAACGCTTTCTGACGACATTGATAAAGAAGCATTTTTTACTTCGTTCTTTAAACAACCCGATCTGTTTATCCGCGTGAAAACCGAAGATTCTGCAGCAATTATCTCTAAATTGGAAGGTGAAAGTATTGTAGTGAAAACGATTACTGATACTGCCCTGGCTTTACCGAATGGAACCAAGCTTGAAACCATTTTAAATGAGGGAAGTTATCAGGTTCAGGATTTATCTTCACAGCATACAGGTGAATATTTCAAACCAAATAAATGGGATAAATGGTGGGATTGCTGTGCCGCATCTGGTGGGAAAACCCTGCTTTTACATAGTTTGGAGCCAATTATCGAACTTTTGGTTTCTGATTTGCGCGAAAGTGTATTGTTAAACCTGGATGAGCGTTTCCGTTTAGCGGGAATCAGGAAATATCATAAAAAGGAAATCGATTTGTTGCAGAACAACGATCAGGTTTTGCACCATTATCAATTTGATGGCATTATCCTGGATGCACCTTGTACTGGTTCAGGAACCTGGGGAAGAACGCCTGAAATGCTTACTTTTTTCGAAGAACGTAAAATCAATCAGTTTGCAGGTATCCAAAAAAGCATTGTGCAAAACGTGGTGAAATACTTAAAACCAGGTAAGCCATTAATTTACATTACCTGTTCTGCTTTTGCGCAAGAAAATGAAGCGGTTGTGCAGCATATACTTGATACACTTCCGTTAGAACTGGAAAAAATGGAACTGATAAAAGGTTATGAAAATAATGCGGATACGATGTTTGTAGCCAGGTTGATTAAGAAGAGTCAGGATTAACAGGATTAAAGGATTTTAAGATCAGTGAATATCTTCCCAGACCGTCATTCCCGCGCAGGCGGGAATCCTAATGCTTTAAGATTTCCAATCAAGTTGGAAATGACGAATCTATTTAAAAAATAGAAATCGATTCAATGCGTACTAAGTATGTTCAAACCAGGATCTGAAATTCCTTTTGATGTATTTCACCGCCTCGACTAAAACGGCGATGGCTCCAATAATTAAGGTATATTCTTCAAAGCTGTTCATGATGTAAGCTTTATCTTTAGATGAATATACGAAATTATTGTTACAGATTGATTGGAGGATTGTCATTTTGAAGAGTACTTTCCTACGTTCGTCGTCTTGCTGAACTTGTTTCAGCATCTTTTTTACTTATTGGACCCTGAAATAAATTCAGGGTGACGAATCTTTGAAATGATCCCTAAAGCCCTGTATTATTCCTGAACAATTTAATCGCAATGGCCAATAAAATTACGCCAAAAGCCTTACGTAAGATGTTTAAGCCTGATTTTCCGAAAAGTTTTTCCAGCCTGTTGGTGTTCTTTAGTACGAAATAAACAAACAACATGTTGAGTATTATGCCGACCAGGATATTCTGGGTATGGTATTCTGTTTTTAACGAAAGTAGGGTGGTCATGGTTCCAGCTCCGGCAATTAACGGGAAAGCCAATGGAACAATGGATACCGTTTCGGGTGCTTCTTCCTTAAAAATGGTTAATCCCAATACCATCTCCATTGCGATAAAAAAGATTACGAATGAGCCTGCAATAGCGAAAGATTCTACATCTAACCCGATTACCTTTAACAGCGATTCGCCAACAAATAGAAAGAGGATCATTAAACCTGCTGCCACTAGTGATGCTTTTTCCGATTCGATATGACCTGCTTTTCTACGTAATTCGATTACAACCGGAATGGCGCCTAAAATATCGATAATCGCAAAGAGCACCATCGTTGTTGATAGGATCTGGCTTAAGTTGAACGTCATAAAATCGAATTTCATAGCGGGACAATTTTAAGCAAAGGTAGCGGAATTTGTATCAATTCCTCAATTGTGTGATTATTTATTAGAAATAGAACTGTGTTCTTAAAGTGAGCACATTGTCCTTCCTGTCAGCCGTATAATCTTTAATCTGCGTTGATTCGTTTTTAATAATATCGTAATAAATTACCGCCTTAAAGTGTGGATTAAAGTGATGTAAAAAGCCAAAACCAAAAGTATCAAAGCGAACATCTGCAGCAGAAAGTCCTCTGTCGCCTGAAACATCAAGTCCTTTCACCTTTGCATTCGGATCGTACCAATCATACTTTAAAATAAGCTGGTTATCGGTACTGTTTAATGTCTGCACAAAGGTAAGGTAGGCTCCGTTAAAATTTCTGGTATAATAAGGCAAGGCCAGCGATTTATTATCAACAGGATAGGAGCCTGGTGTGGTTGAGGTAGTTGAAGTGCCTGTTTGTAGCCCTGATACCACTTCGGCCCTTAATTCTGATTTCCAGCTTTTGGTTTTTGTAGCCAACTGAATATCGGCACCATAATATCTCCTTGGAGCTACCTTATTAATTGTTGAAGCGGATGAATCCTTAACCATTCTCCATTGATCGCTACTCCTGTCCATTTTATAGCTGAGTGGTAAACGATGGTTTAAACCGCCTTGTAGTGTGCTGATACCGCCCGCGATAGTAAATTTATTAAATGAATAAGTTTTATGGCTTAACCTGAAGATGAAATCCTTGCTGTTATCAAACTCACCCGGGCCGGCCAAACCCTGCCCATTGTAAATGCCGAAATCGAATACAAAGTTTTTAAGTGTAGCATCTTTCCAACGTGGATTTAGGGTAAAAGTAACCCCCAGATCGCGTTCTGTTTTCATTAAAATCTGTGACATCCGTCCACGCTCTGGTGCTTCTCTGACAGAAGAAGACAATTGCAGTTCGTTCCCAAACGGACGGCCCGAAAGACCAAGGGTTACTGCCAGTATCTTCCATTTGTTTTCGTAATAACGTCCCCAGAAATCGCGGATAGCCACACCTTGTTCCGTACCATCAAACTGAAGTACAAAATAGGTAGAAGGACTGCCATCTTCTGTTAACATCATGTAATCGGCCCTTAAACGACCTCTCCTCAATCTAAACCGATTATTGGTGAATTCGCCAAAATTCCCTCCCTGGTATTCTGCCTGTGTGCCGTTTGATTGTGCAACCTGAAATTGTGGCTGTAAATATCCACTAAACGATAATGAGCCATATTTCTTTGATATAATAAGCAAATGGTTTACCGTTGTAGAATCCATTACATCGTTAATTGTTCTTTGTGCATACCCTAATGTGGAAATAAAGAGTAAAACAACAGTTAAAGAGAAATAAACGCTTTTAATTTTAGCAGAATTGCGGTACATCTTATCAATTTTCTGCAAAGGTAGTTTTATTAACAATTATTTAACATAAAAAAAGCCCCGACTTTAAATCGGGGCTTTAATTTTTTTGAAAAATATGGCTTATTTAGCGTCTTTCAAATGTGAATTCTTTTTGCTGTATCCGAAATAAATGATAAAGCCTAAAGCTAACCAGCCAAATAATCTTAACCAGTTTGTCCAGCCTAAGCCAAGAATCATTAATCCACAGGCAACTACACCAAGAATTGGAATTAATGGTACCCAAGGTGTTCTGAACTGACGCGGAAGATCAGGATCAGTTTTTCTTAAGATAATTACCGCTATACAAACCAGCATAAAGGCAAATAAGGTACCAATACTGGTCATATCGCCTACCACATCACCAGGAATGAATGCTGCAAAAAGACCTACAATTACTAAAATTACCAGGTTGGCTTTGTAAGGTGTTTTGAATTTTGGGTGTAAATCGCTGAACATTTTTGGCAATAAACCATCTTTACTCATTGAATAAAATACACGACTCTGACCCAATAACATCACCAGGATTACAGAAGAAAAACCTGCCAGGATAGCTACTGTAACCAATTTGGCTAACCAGCTATAGCCTGTCATATATTCACTTATCGCAGCCACAACTGATGCCTCACCACCCTTAGTTCTGAAGAACTCAACTGGAGCAATACCGGTTAAAACGTGTGCAAATAAGATGTATAAAACTGTACATACTGCTAATGAACCTAAGATACCGATTGGCATTGCGGTTTTAGGGTTTTTAGTCTCTTGCGCTGCAGTACTTACGGCATCAAAGCCGATAAACGCGAAAAACACTGTTCCTGCAGCACCAATAACTCCCCAGAAACCACCAAAACTATGGCTGATACCTGCATGATCTACATAGGTAGTCGCTTTTGGAATATATGGATGGTGGTTCGCTTCGTGTATAAAGCCCCAACCTAATACAATGATCAGGATTACAATACCTACTTTTGTGATTACGATCACTCCGTTTACAAAAGCAGATTCTGATGTTCCTTTAATTAAAAGTAAACTCAATAAGGCTACAATAAATAATGCCGGAAGATTGATTATACCATTTACGGTTCCATCAGGGTGCGACTGGAAAGGAGAGTGGCACCACTCATACGGTATGGGCGAAGTATGCAACACTTCTACCAGTAATTTATTTAAGTATTCGCTCCAGGCAATACCTACTGTGGCAGCTCCAACGGCGTATTCCAACACCAAATCCCAGCCAATTACCCAGGCCATAAGCTCGCCCATGGTGGCATAAGTGTAAGTGTAGGCACTACCTGAAATCGGAATAGATGATGATAATTCTGCGTAGCATAAACCGGCTAATGCACAACCAATTGCAGCTATAATAAAGCCAATGGTAACAGATGGCCCGGCATTTTGTGCTGCTGCTGCTGCTGTTCTAACAAACAGACCAGCACCAATAATTGCGCCCACACCTAATGCCACTAATGCACCGGCGCTAAGTGTACGCTTTAAGCCTTTGGCTGAATCTCCCGCTTCTTCTAGCAGCAAATGCATTGGCTTCTTAGTAAATAAACCCATATTTTAGTTTTTGTTTAGATTATTTCAGCTCCAAACCTAAATAAAAATTACGAAAATGTGAAAGGGATTTAAGTTAAAAATCCCTTTTATACTTTTTCTATCTAGGTTTTTACAACTAATGCGCTAAAGTATCGGTTGTATTGATTAAAGTATCGGTTTTTGTGTTGCCCAAACCATCGGTTTTTTGCTCAATTCTGATTTCTTTGCGAACTTCTGTACGGTGTTCGCCTGCAATTGCCTTGACTGCGATGTAAGGAGCAATAACTAGTGAAACGATAGACATTAATTTGATCAAAATGTTCATCGAAGGGCCAGAAGTATCTTTAAAAGGGTCACCTACAGTATCTCCGGTTACAGAAGCTTTATGTGGTTCTGATTTTTTATAGTGCATTTCACCATTAATCATTACACCCTGTTCGAAAGATTTTTTAGCATTATCCCACGCACCTCCGGCATTACTCTGGAAAATTCCCATCAATACACCAGTTACGGTAACACCGGCCAATAAACCGCCTAAAACTTCTGGTCCAAAGGTAAAGCCCACAATTACGGGAGTTATTAAAGCAATAGCGCCAGGCATCATCATTTCACGGATAGAGGCTTTGGTGGAAATGGCCACACACTTTTCGTATTCAGGTTTAGCTTTGTATTCCATAATACCTGGGATTTCCCTAAACTGGCGACGCACTTCCTGCACCATATCCATCGCAGCTTTACCCACTGCCTGAATACATAAAGCAGAGAAAATAAAGGGGATCATTCCGCCAACAAATAAACCCGCCAGAACAGGTGCTTTATAAATATCAATAGCAGTAATGCCTGCAATACCAACAAAGGCAGCAAATAAAGCCAAAGAGGTTAAAGCAGCTGATGCGATGGCAAAACCTTTTCCGGTTGCTGCGGTGGTGTTACCCACTGCATCTAAATTATCGGTACGTTCACGTACTTCCGGAGGTAACTGGCTCATTTCGGCAATGCCACCGGCATTATCCGCAATCGGCCCGAAAGCATCTATTGCCAATTGCATAGCTGTAGTGGCCATCATGCCCGCTGCAGCAATAGCTACACCATATAAACCTGCAAAATGGTAAGAAGCCATAATTCCTCCGGCAAGTACCAGAATAGGGATTACAGTAGATTTCATGCCTACCGATAAACCAGCAATAATATTGGTGGCATGCCCGGTTGAAGATTGTTGAATAATCGAATTTACAGGGCCCTTGCCAATTGCAGTGAAATATTCGGTTACGATACTCATAATGGTACCCACTACCAAACCCACTATAATGGCATAAAATACATTGATGTTTGAGAATTCATATCCACGAAGCCTAAGCGTTTCCGGTAACATCCATTTTACGATAAAGAATGAAGCCACCGCTGTAATCACAATTGACGACCAGTTACCCAGGTTCAACGCATTTTGAACATTCGATTTTTCATCTTTAATGGTGACGAACCAGGTTCCGATGATTGAAAATATAATGCCTAATCCACAGATTACCATGGGTAAAAGGATAGGAGACATTCCTCCAAAATTATCTTTCACGTCAATCTCCTGTCCTAAAACCATTGTAGCCAAAATAGTGGCTACGTAAGAGCCAAATAAATCGGCACCCATACCGGCAACATCACCCACGTTATCGCCCACGTTATCGGCAATGGTAGCCGGGTTGCGCACATCATCTTCAGGAATGCCAGCTTCAACTTTTCCAACTAAATCGGCACCAACATCAGCGGCTTTGGTATAGATACCACCACCAACACGGGCAAATAAGGCAATAGATTCTGCTCCTAGTGAAAACCCGGTTAATACCTCAATGGCGGTTTTCATCTCTACACTATTTACCGATACTACGTTAAAATGCTTTAAGAATATAATAAATAAGCCACCTAAACCTAAAACGGCTAGTCCGGCAACACCCAAGCCCATCACCGTACCTCCGGTGAAGGAGACTTTTAAGGCTTGTTTTAAACTCGTTCTGGCGGCCTGCGTGGTTCTTACATTGGCTTTAGTGGCTGATTTCATGCCGATATAACCTGCGGTTGCAGAAAATACAGCTCCAATAATGAAAGAAATGGAGATAATCCAGCTCGAATGCATCGGGATACCATTTATTTCCGTAATTGTTCCCGAATAGGCCAGGAGTGCAGCCGTAAACACAGCAAAAATGCTCAATACCCTCCATTCAGCTTTTAAAAAGGCCATAGCACCATCGGCTATGTAGCCCGCAAGTTCCTGCATGTTTTTATCACCTGCATCTTGCTTGTTTACCCAGGCGCTTTTAATCATCATAACTATAATCCCAACAAGGCCCAGTGCCGGGATACAGTAAATTAAATTGTTTTGTAAAAAATCCATAGTTAATAAGTGGTTTTATATTTGGTTAGTTGTTATTGCTTAACTGTTTAAATCGGTCAATGGTTTAAGTTGTTTTATCGACTTCAAGCGCCCGCTCCAAACTCCGAACTTAGCTAATCCGTTAATTTACTGCGGACTTCGGACTTATAAGTAGCAAGTTAATAAAATATTCTTCTTGTGATTAAAAATTTCATTACCGTGTTAAATAAAATTTTGTTCAATTAAAATAATACAGGCGAAGCGCTCCTATTTTCTTTTTTTTAAATAAATTAGCCACAAACTAAACCAAACTGAAAAATGAAAATTGAAAAAGAAGATGAACCTTCCAAAAGAAAGTTAAGCCTTTTCGATGCCACAATGTTGGTAATGGGCTCAATGATCGGAAGCGGTATCTTTATTGTTAGTGCCGATATCATGAGGAATTTAGGTTCTGGTTATTGGTTAATAGTAGTATGGATAATAACTGGAGTAATGACAGTTGCAGCCGCAATTTCTTATGGAGAGCTTTCTTCTATGTTTCCTAAAGCTGGTGGGCAATATACCTATCTGAAAGAGATTTTTGGTAAGATGATGGGGTTTCTTTATGGTTGGGGCTTGTTTACCGTAATTCAAACGGGTACTATTGCGGCCGTTGCTGTTGCTTTTGGTAAATTTACAGCCTATCTGATACCCGCTTTAAACGATGCTGCTCCAATTTTTCAAAGCGGCGGTTATAAAATTACCTGGATCCAGATTTTGGCTATCGGCGTGATTCTGCTTTTAACTTATATCAATACAAAAGGTGTAGAGGGCGGTAAAATTTTGCAGAATATTTTTACAGGGTCTAAAATTGTTGCTTTAATCGGCTTAATTATTTTGGGCTTTCTTTTGGTGAAAAACAGTTTTTGGACAGGTAATATGAGTTTTGGCTGGAGCGCTTTCAATAATCTTAAAACAGACCCGAGCGGCAATTTTCTGAAATCGGGATGGGAATCTATCTCCGGAATGACAATAATGGGAGGGATTGCAGCTGCAATGGTAGGTTCTGTATTTTCGAGCGTTGCCTGGGAAAACGTAACTTTCGTTTCAGGAGAAATTGAAAACCCTAAAAAAAATGTAGTGCGTTCTATGGTTTTGGGCACCTCGGCCGTAATGATTCTTTATTTATTGGTTAATTTTATCTATCTCAATACCTTGAACCGGGATAGTATTGCTTTTGCCCTCAATGATCGGGTTGCTGTTGCAGCCTCAGAGCAAATTTTTGGTAGTGGGGCTGGCACCATCATAATTGCTTTGCTGGTAATGATTTCTACTTTTGGTTGTGTTAATGGAATCGTATTGGCAGGGGCAAGGGTATTTCAAACCATGGCAAAAGATGGAATGTTTTTTAAAGCAGCGCTTAAAAACAATAAAAACGGGGTTCCGGAAAAATCACTTTGGATGCAGGGCATCTGGGCTTCTGTTTTATGTTTAAGCGGGCAGTATGGTAACCTTTTAGATATGATCTCTTTTGTTATTGTGCTCTTTTATATGATTACTGTTTTTGGTGTGATTTATTTAAGAATAAAAAAACCTGATATAGAAAGGCCTTACAAAACCTGGTTATATCCGGTTACGCCAATTATTTACCTATTAATAGGGGCAGCGTTTTGCATTTTGTTACTCATTTATAAACAACAATATACCTGGCCTGGACTTGTGATTGTCTTGCTCGGGGTTCCTGTTTACTTTTTGATCAATAAAAAAGAGGAAGAGGTTTAGCCGTCTCATAAATATTGAATTGTCAATCCTGAGGGCTAATTTATTTTATAAAAATCAATATTAATGGACAGAAGAATTTTTAGCGAGCTGTAGACTGTGAGGAATCGTCATTGCGAGAAGGCTTTTTCAGCCGACTAAGCAATCTTACAATGATCGCTACTAGCGTTCGCATTAAGATTGCTTCGTTCATCGCAATGACGGTTTTACTATTGGCGTCTGTCAATGGTATCTTGTCGAAGGACGTTTTTTAAATGTCTTACAAGGCGGTTCGATACTTCGTCAAGCACAGTACAGGCTAAGCTCAACGTGACAATTCGATTGAATACAATTTATGATACAGCCTCTTTACACTAAAGGATAATGGCTGTCAACCGGCTTTTAGGTTTCAAATCTCATATCAACCTCTCCAAGTCTCATTTTTAAATTTTGAAAATCAGGGTTCTGTTTTAATCGGCTCCTAAAGTCCCGTTATACGCTTTACTCACCCGATAGAAAAAATCGGGTTCGTGTTCGCTGCTACCGGGTTTATTAACTTAAATCTGTGCATTAAACTCAATTTCTAAACCAGACACAGCGGATACCGGCCATGCGCCTAAGGCCTGAAGGCGTATGAGCATGTGGCGGGACTGACACAAAAAAGAGCCACAGGCTTTGCTTTTCTAAAAAAGAGAACTCAATTTTTAAACTCTGAAAGCAGTAGGGTGTTTTCCCTAAACCCTATGCTTAATCATTCATACCTTTTCTCAAAAAATTAAACTTTCTGCCTAAATTTTGTATCAGTTTTTATACTTATTTCCTACATTGTTGTATGCTTATAACTTCGTTGTAAATAGTTTTTCCACATTTATATAAAACCTAAAATATTAGTTCTAGCGTATTTTTAGGCTATTTTTTTTATAATTTTTGTTCTTTGATTAAAGGTTTATGGATTGTTAATGAATGGTATAGTGCATTATTGGCCTGATATTTGGTTTAGGGAAAGCGGTAGCTGCAGCAGCCTTAACCAAATTTTTAACCTTTAAATTTTAAAACTATGGCTTTCAAAGCTAGATTAAACTTTTCAGGCAAGGAGTACGATGTGCTTCACTGTGCCTATGCGTTAAACCGAGATGTAGATGCTAAAGGAAGACCTT
>Ga0157371_10000917_pt1 | contig 33160 bp, 32 predicted proteins | sample C45metaG_FD_113462 | JGI IMG/M metagenome (GOLD analysis project Ga0157371, IMG submission 113462) | Corn rhizosphere microbial communities from Kellogg Biological Station, Michigan, USA - C4-5 metaG | ecosystem: Host-associated > Plants > Roots > Rhizosphere > Soil | place: USA: Michigan... | reverse complement strand
CGGCGAACAAACTCTACGAAAAATTTGGCTTCAAAGAAACTGCTCCGCGATCGCTGGGAATGGCATATCGGGTTACTTCGGCTGAACCTTGAAACGAGCTTGCAAGACGGCCGCAATTGGCGCGAGGAAGACCATCGGCTGTTGCCGATGGTCATTTGCTTTAAAGCTCGATCTGCCCAGCGATCCTGAGCGCGTCATCAACTTCCACGCCGAGGTATAGGACTGTGCTTTCAAGTTCTGTGTGACCAAGCAGAATCTGGACAGCCCGGAGATTGCCAGTCTTCTTGTAAATTTGCGCCGCCTTCGTTCTCCGCATTGAGTGGATGCCGTAGGCGCTGGCTTCCAGCCCGACGGAATCAACCCATTGATGCACGATCCGAGCGTACTGCCTTGTCGATAGATGCTGCGATGTTTTTCTGAGACTGGGAAACAGATAGCTGCCACCATTGCTTCGAACGAAAGGAAGCCAGGCGGCGAGGGAATTTTTAGTCTGCTCGGTGACCTCAAATTGGTGGCGCGGTCCCGGATCGAACTACCCGACCACAAGTCCTCGACCCGAAGCCTGACGAGATCACAGGCGCGGAGCTTGCTGTCGATGGCAAGATTGAAGAGCGCCAGTTCTCGGTGCGCCCCGCTCATTTCAAGTCGAACGCGGATCGACAAGACAGTCTTGGGCTGAAGTGGTCGCTTTTGGCCGACCAAAATTCCCTTATTCCAAGGACGACGGGTACGCAGCACAATGTTCATGACTGCTCTGATCCCTGAAAACTCGACCAGTTCATACTTGGAGTTTTCCGCGATAACTTCCCGGTTGGGAAAAGGAGCGGAAGCATGAAGGCATCGAAGTTCTCGGACGCCCAGAAGTCGTTCATTTTTAAGCAGGGCGACAACGGCGTGCCGGTGGCGGAAATTTGCCGGATGGCGGGGATAGGCAACTTCACAAATTTGTCGGCTATGCCCTTAACTCGCTTGTCTTTCCGGGAAAGTTGAGAGGCTACCTGATCCGAAGCCATCTTGTGTTATCCGTAGCGGGCGCTCTCTACCTGTGGCCCGGTCACTCGAGGGGCTCGCCATCGGCGCGGTGCCATTCGAGATTCAGGCGCATATTGGTAGCGACCTTATAGAGGGCTGTCTGCAGCACGGACCGCATCCCGAGGAGTGTTAAAGGATCCTCGGCCTCCACACGAAGGTGGAGGCTACCGTCTAAGTTGGTGATGATGACTCTCCCGTCGTCAAAGGTAAGAAGTCGTTCGGAATGATTGGTGGTGGTTGAAAAAGACCAACTCCGCAGGGCTGCGCACAGCAGATCGATCGTCCGATCCGAATTCGGGATGGACACGAACGTTTCGGAAATGTGTTTGGCCATAAGAAATTCTCGGCGACTGATCAGAAAAACAATAAGGCTGGAGAAGCTGCAGCTCGTGACGAAAACACAGTTTTTTAATAAAGTGGATCATACACTTAGAGTTTTCCGAAAATGACAACGAGGATACTGCACGACACCTTCGATGCGACGCAACAGACGGTCAAAGTCACGTAACAACAGTTTGACGGTCATCATTCCTTCCCGGATTCTTCATTCGGAACTCCACCAATGCGCGGCTAATGAACGACAGTGCAGCTAGCCGCCAAGATCCACCACCAAGTTAAAGTTAATTTGGGAAAGCGCTTTAGCCCGCTATTCTTCAGCCACGCCTTCCTCGGCAATCTCACGACCGGCGTCTGCCTCAAGCCTCGATATGTGGTCGCGGCACACCTCATCCGCCAGACCAAGTAGTACCGTTGCTCGCTCGCCAATCCAGTCAAGCGCTTCACGACTGATTTTGTACTGGCTTGAGTAGCGTGCCTTTACATATGCTTCGTTGATCGTATTGAACCACGCTCTCTCCCGATGGTGATCGCGAGGGAAGGCCTCGATCAGTCGACGATCCCGTTCTTCTGCGAAGGATCGCAGGACCTTCAGGTTGTGAGACGCCGGCGTGTAGTTCGTCAGCGTTAAAAGAATGCTGGCATAGGCCTGCTCGATCGCCTGATGGAGGAGGAATGCAGCTTCACTGATCATGTCTTTTTGTAAAGCGGCTTCAGAAAGCGCCGCAAAGTTTCTTCCCGCGCCAAAACGCTTCTCAAAATGTTCTGTTGCCACTCGCAATTGCTCTTCCGGTGTCAACATCTTGGGTTCGGCGAGAGGTTTATCGTCCAGCTCGTAGAGAACGATGCCTTCCTTGCGGATGTCGGAAAAGAAATGCTGGCTCGCCTGCAAGGATGTGTTCACTTCTCGCAGCGAGTGGACGATGATCTGCACGGGTCTCTTTATCATCTTGTCACGGATCAACCTGTCGGCAGCCTTGTACCAATATTCCGCAAAATCCGTCAGCTTGCGGTTGTTGACGATCACAAGAAGATCGAAATCAGATCTATACCCCTTGGATGTGAACGGTTCGTCCACCTGCGTACCCCTGGCATAGGATCCGAAGAGGATGATCTTCAGGATGCGGCCACGCTTTTTGAATTTCGCCGTGCCGCCCTCCAGGGCATCCTCGAATTCTTCGTGAATAATCTCCAGCGCGCGCTGGAGCTCCGTTTGTATTTGCGGAGGAATATGATCGAGCGATGTTTTCATGGTCGGCAAATGTCTTCTCTTCTCCGCAACAGGCTGGGTTCGTCCGCCTCAATCTGTAGTTTACATCACACTTTGCTGGCAACAAATGTTGCTATCCGCAAAACCCGCCGCTCATTCTCTTCGCAAGACCGGCCTTCTGAGCGACTACAGCCTGATGCGGACTTACGATATTGCCTGGTCATCCATGATCTCTGACAGAGCTGCGCAAAGTCCCGTGATTTCCTCAGGTGTATGGTCCGAGGTGACACAAACGCGAATGCCGGCCTTCCCCTTCGCAACTGTCGGGAAGAAGATCGCCGAGCCGTAAATTCCCCGATCGAGCAGCGCCCGGGTCCCATTGACGGCACGCTCTTCGGTGCCAAGGTTCACCGTCCGAATTGGCAATGGAGCTCCGCTTTGCTCTGTCACCAACATCGAGTCCAAAAGTTCGATATTGGAACTGAGAGCCAGCTGTCTTCGCAAAAGCTCGTCGCTGCGGTGTATTGTCAACGAACCTGAAACTGCACCAATTGCCGCAACATTCAATGACGCAGAAAAAGCGTGCGCGACAGCAAAACGACGGAATAGTTCTTCCTGACGCGCCGTACCAAGCATCAACATTCCGCCCGAGGCGCCAAAACCCTTTCCGAGCGACGCGGCTATGATAGTTCGCTCGCCGAGTTCGTTTCCGTATTGTGACCTCACAAATCCTTCACCGTTCTTACCGCAGATTGATACGCCGTGGGCGTCATCGATATAGAGAAACAGACCGTATCGATCCTGCAAGTAGCGCAGATCCCGAATGGGCGCATTTCCACCCATCGAGTAGACGCCGTCGCAAACGTAAGCCACGGCCCTGTTGGACCGGCACAACTCCTCTAATGCATCTAGATCATTATGGGCCAACGTACGGACCTGCGTTTCCAGAGCAATTGTGCCCTTGTGAAAGGCGAGTGTTGCGTGCGCGTGGCGGTCAAAAGCCATCATCGGCCTGATGCCGCCGGTGAGGTGTCCGGAGGCGACGATAGGTAATGCTCCCATGTTCGCCGCCAGCACGGTTGTGTAGGTGATGACCCTCGCCTGGAAGAGATCTGAAAGCGAATTTTCCAAGTCGCGGAGGATTGCAAAATTCAGTCGGGTCCTTGCACATGACCAGTGCAGTGCCCGGTATTCCTCAATCGCCTTGATCGCGCCGTCTATGACGAGCGGGTGATTGTCGAGGCCCAGATATGAACAACGCACGAAATCAGTGATGCGTTGTGATGGAAAGCCGTCAAAAACGATGTCTACCTGCCTCGCAGCCCTTGGCCGAGCATATAGGGCCATCAAGCCCTGCTGGTGAGCCGCGTTGAAGTAGTCTTCGGCATGATCTATCAATCCCCCGGTGTTTCGGCTTGCGTGCTGCAGCGTTTTGTCGGTCAACATTTCTCAGGTCCCCTAACCAAAAAGATGCATGCAGGATCGGCAAATTATCGCAACGATCAACAAACGCTCTCGGAAGATTTTGAGAAATCTCTGTAAACCTTTGGCGTCATAAACCAGAACGGCGCTTACGCCGGCTGCGCGGCTACATCGATGGCGTAGCCGCTTGATCTCGCAGTTCTAATGATGTCGAAGCCCGCCGCTTTCTTCAGGTGCCGCCTGATACGGCCAATGTGAACGTCAACCGTCCGTGGTTGCACGTAAACCTCATTCGGCCACGCCGCTGTTATCAACTCGTCTCGACTGAACACTCTCCCGGGAGCCGTAAGAAGGTGTTCGAGCAATTTGAACTCGATCGGTCCCAAAGTGAGCTCGACGCCGCTAACCAAAACGCGTTTGCGTTCTGGCCAAAGCTCGATTTCGCCCAGTTTAAGGGATGCGTTTTGTGACGTTGTCGCGACTGGCTGTTGCCGTACAGGGTTTATGCCTTCGAGAAAGTCCAGCAGATGTGGCGGCCAGAATGGGCGGATCAGGCACTGATCCGCGCCTGCACGCATGAGTTCCATATAGGCTTCGGTGTCGCCGTTGGGAATGATGGCAAGTACTGGCAGTTTTTCCGTCTTGTCACACGATTTGATGCGTTGGCAGATGATGGCTGCCCCATGGTGATCGCGATCCACATCGAGGATCAGTCCGACGATGTCCGGCTGGGCAACTTTGTCGCCGATTTCGTTTCTATCGCAGAGAACCGCCCGCGTGCCCTCCGTAGAGAGAATGTTCTTGAGCATCGCAAAATAGTCCGCGTTCTCCGTAAGAATTGCGACTGCGGCTTTGGTTTCTATCCCGTGCTGCATCTCAGATCCTCAATACATAACGTCTGTTCGTAGCCGTCATATGATGTCACAAAAAATAATGCAATCACTGGTAGTCATTTATGTAAAATAGAATAATCAACAAATTATCCTCGATATTCCGGCAATTCGCTTGAAGTCGGAGCGTATTATGTGACATCATAAAGATGCTTTCTTGAGGCCCATTGCGCTTTATGGGCGGGAAAGCCGTGACCTGATCGAATAGCCATGGGCGAACATGCAGGCGCTGCGCTCTGCATCTCTGAAACGAGCCTGAACGCCCGGCATATTCGTTGTTCCGCGCCGGGTGGCTCGGAGGTTACATGCGTAGTTGGAAAAGTACAGGCATTGCCGATAGCGCCGGCGATGACATTCTCACGTCTTGCGATGAAGCCGACGCCACGGCAATTGCCAGAGTGATTTTCGGTACAGATGCCGCGCTCGCCGTCGCCTTCAGTGCTATTGATGCACGCCTCGACGGGAGGGATCGCGATTTTCTTTTTTGGGCCAGAGTTTTTCGGTCGCTTACTGACGTATGAATTGTGCGCCGGATTATAATTTTGTGGCCGAATATCCTGCGGAGCGCACGGTTCTGATGACGTTATGGCCGTGTCGGTTCAAAGACCGTCTTATTTTGCCGATGTGAATGTCCACCGTACGCGGTTCGACATCGGCATCCTCGGGCCAGCAATTCCGGATGAGTTCGTCACGGCTGACGACCCTGTCTGTGTTTCTTGCAAGATACAACAGGATCCTGAAATGCAGGGGCGATAGACTGATGTGCGTCTCACCCCGCCGGACCCGGACGGATGCAACATTGATTTCCACGTCATCGAGAAAAACGCTGACATCAGTTGGTGCGGTTGTGTTGCAACGCAGGCCAAACTTGAGAAACTCGAGCAGGTTGCCGGGGTCAAAAGGGCGCCTCACCAGATAGTCAAATACGGATGATTGAACGCCGTCTATCTTTTTATTGTCAAGTGGGAAGCCGACAACTCGGATGTCCGGCTGTTCTTTCTTTATAAGAACCGCTGAGCGGAGCAGATCGTCCATTGCAAGGCAGATCAGTACCGTGCGGCGTTGTGGCTGACTATTCGCATCATCCGGTAAAAACATGTCGAGGCTCGGCAGCAGGTCGACGTCGTGGCCGGCCTGCTCGAGAATGTAACGCAAAATCAGGTAGAGCTCCGGGTCAGTCGTGTGGATTAAGATCGAGTGACGCACGAGCATCTCCCTTCGCTTTGTTTTCTGCGTCTGACAATTTGTGGGTTAGGCGGGCGTGTACTCGCCGCCGTTGATGTCTATGATCGCTCCATTGATGAAAGCGGCTTCATCGGAGACTAAAAAGCCGACCAGCCGTGCCACTTCTTCAGCCTCTCCTAGTCGCCCGGTGGGTATTCGTTTTGCTGCGTCGAGATTGACTGGCGTCGCCGCGGTTCCCGCCATTGGCGTCAAGATGCGACCCGGAGCGGCGACATTGATTGTGATACCGTCGGCTGAAAATTCGCTGACGAGCGCACGGGCCAGGCCAGCGAGCCCGGCTTTTGATGCTGCATATGCCGCGCCGGCGATCATAGGCCGTGTTCGACCTGCAAGCGAGCCGATGAGGACAATCCGGCCAAATCCCTTGTCGACCATACTTGGTAAGGCTGCTTGACAGCAGAGCATGGCGCCCGTCAAATTCACGTCCAGCACATCATTCCACTCGTCCAGGTCAACCGAGGTAAATCGCTTGGCCACACCGTCTGTTGCTTTCGGCGAAATGCCCGCGCAATAAACCAGTAGCGCAGTGGACGACCACAAGGTTTCGACATCGCGAAAGAAATCGGCAACCTCGCCTGGATTTCTGACGTCGCAACAACCGACCAATAGCTGGTTAGATGTTATCTCAGCCTCGAAGGACGAGCGCGCGGCCTTCGCCGCGCTTTCTGTCTGCCCAAAAACCGCGACTTTGTGGCCAATACCGAGTAAATGTCGTGCAACCGACAGTCCGATACCTGACGTGCCTCCGGCGACCACTGCGACTCGGCTCTGGCGATCCCTCGTCATGCCGCACGGTCCATCTGAGCGAAGAGAGAAAGTGCCGGGTGAGCTTCGGGATCGGTCATAACCTCTATCAGCAACGGCAACTTTCTTTTCTTGACCTTTTGCATATGGGCCTTGAGGTCCTGCGGTTGCGTGACCCGGACCGCATCGCATCCGCACGCGTGTGCAATCTTGACGTGATCGACCTCTGCAAAATGGCAGGCGGTTGTGTACCTTCCGAATTTTACAGTTTCGGCATCACGCTGGAAGCCAAGAATTCCGTTGTTCAGCACGATGATCGTGATCGGAATTTGCATGCGGACCAGTGTTTCAAGCTCGGCCCAGCTGTGCGCAAATCCCCCATCTCCCACCAGCGCTACAACATCGCTCTCAGGTGCGGCGACCTTGGCTCCGATTGCAAGGGGAACTCCCCACCCAAGTCCTGCAAGACCCCGGGGAGTGAGCACACGTGTCCTTTCGGAAGAAATTCTGAGTTGTCCGAGGACCCACATCGATGAATAACTTGCGTCCGCCACCACTGTGGTGTTTTCATCGATAACTCCCTGAAGTTCGGCCATAATCCGTTCGGGACGAAGCGGTGAGGCCTCAGAGCTGTAATAGACTCGGCGATCATCATTGAATTTCCTCCAGCTTTCCCGAAGACGGTTGCAGACGGCCTCTCGGGAAACGGTTCTGAGGCGCAAGTCACAAAGCCTGATCGTTTCGCGTAGGCCGGCCAAGGTCTCCCGTGCGTCACCAACAAGACGAATTGCCTCAAAATTTCGGCCGACCTCCTGTGGATCGGTATCTATGTGAATAATCTGGGCATCGGGACTATACTGGCGCCAGTTGTCTGTTCCATTCTGGTTCGTCCTCGTGCCGATTAAGACGACAAGATCCGCTTCGCGAACGATCTCGACCGTGTGTTGACCCAGTGACTTCGGACCGACAAGAGATGCCAGTACGCCTCCTGAAAGAGGGTGCCACTCATCAACTGCGCCCTTGCCCATATTCGTTGTGAACACAGGTATTGAGCATTCGTCCTGCAGCAGTCGCAACTGCTGGGCAGCCCCGGAGGCGTGGATGCCGCCGCCTGCTATCACGACAGGTGCGCGTGCGTTCGCAATCGCTTTCGCAGCGATATCAAGATCTTTGTCGGCGGGACGTGATCTGTCGAGCGGCCAATGGCCGAGATTGTTCGTTCTTCTCCTTGAAGGGGTAGTAGATACGGATCGCAAAAGATCCGCAGGAAGAAGCAGGACTGCGGGACCTGCTCTGCCAGACGAGGCGGCGGTGAACGCGGCATCGATGTAATCGTCTACCCGCTCTTCCACGGAAACACGACGAACCCATTTTGTGCATGACTGAAAGAGGCTGATGTGATCGAGGTCCTGAAACGCGTTCCGATCAGTCTGATCACGCTCCACATCCTGGACAAGTGCAACGACCGGGACGCTAGCCTTGAGTGCTTCAGCCAGCGGAGCAACCAGCAGCGCCGCCGCGGGCCCGTTCTGGGCTGCCACGATCCCGATTTTGCCCGAACGCCTGGCGTAACCATCGGCCATGGCGCCACCCATGTTTTCCTGACGATAGGCAATCTGCGTTATACCGATCTTTTCGGCCGCCAAAATGACCGCCGACGGAAGGCTTTGTCCAAAGATCACCTCCACATCATGGCGCCTCAACGCTTGGGCAATACGCTCAGCGACGGTTGTTTCATGAACTGCAGTATCCATTATGCGGCCTCCCAGGCATGTCGATCGAGAGTTACGAGGAAATCGTCAAAGACGGAAACAATGTCACCCATGTCATTGTCCGTCATGGGCGTTGATAGCGACGCAGCGGCGCCGTAGGGCATCAAGATCCCATTGTTTGCAAAGTGCCTGCGCAGCAGTTTCAGAACGACGTCTTCCGAAGCTGTCGGAATGCTGTCCTGGTAAGAAGCCGGCGCCACTTTCTTGGCGTGTATTCGAAAGAGCGAAGCCGCTCCCGTCACGCTCAGATTTGCGCCGTGACGTTCGATGCGTGACCTCAACCCCTCGCGAACCAGGTTGCCCATATGTTCGAGACGTTGGAAAGCATCTTGCGTCAGGGCTTCCATCGCAAGACGGCCAGCGACCATCGACACGGGATTTGCAGAAAAGGTTCCGCCTTGCATCAATGGTGCCTTGCTTCCTTGCTTGCCAAAGGCCGACATGATCTCCTGACGTCCACCGACTGCCCCTACTGGAAAGCCACCGCCGATGATCTTCCCCATTGTGACGAGATCCGGCTCCAGACCGTAGCGCGCTGACGCTCCAGCGAAGCCCTGGCGGAGGTTCAGTACTTCATCCGCGATAATGACGATCCCATGTTGCTTCGCCACCTTGTTGATTGTTGCGATGAACTCCTGTGTCGGCTCTATGAGACCTGCCCGGCTGGGCATCGGATCGATAAGAATAGCGGCAAGGCGCCCGGCATTCGTCGCGATCTGTTGCTCCAACTGCGCGGGGCAGTTAAATTGGAGGAGCACGACGTCATCTATGACGCTTGCTGGCATGCCTGGATAGGCGGCGCAGGGCGTATTCGACGATGCGTGCTGGCCCGCCTCCGCCCAGTCATATGCGCCGTGGTACGCACCCTCCACCCGAGCGATTGCGACCCGGCCGGTCGTTGCTCTAGCGGCTTTGATGGCAAACATGACGGCTTCCGTTCCACTCGCGACGAAGCGGACCTGCTCAACAGCCGGAATCCTGCCTACTAGCAATTCGGCCAGATCGATTTCATGGTTCATCGGATTAGCAAAGCAACTGCCTGTTCTTAGTAGTCCGGCGATCGCTTCAGTTATTGGGGGATAGGCATGTCCGTGGATCAGGGTCGTGAAGTTATTGTTTAGATCCAGCATACGGTGTCCGTCGACGTCGGTCACAAACGCGCCTTCCCCGTAGGCAACAAAGATCGGGTGGGGATCCAGCTCAATTGTCGCGCGTGTGACACCGCCTGGAAAAACGGTGGAGGCGCGTTCAAAGAACGCGATGGACGTTTGCCGGTCGGTGGGACCTGTTAGCGGGGTATTCGACGATGACAGCATTGAACCATAAAACCCTTGTCCTGGAGGAAGACAGGCACACTGCGCCCGTCATGTGCAATTTTGTTGCAACAAAAATTTGATGAGTCAATATGTGACGTCAATTTTACGTTCAGGTTATAATTCGTCTGTCACCGATACGGCGTTGCGAAGTTTGCGGTAACCCTCCCTGATATCGTTCTCTATCGCCGCCCGCACGCCGGCCGGGTCTTTGTCAATAAGAGCCTCAATCGCGACCATGTGATTGTGGACACCCTGGCGGTTTTGCGCGTACTCGGGGTAGAGGTTGAGAAGTGTAGGGCCAATGCGCGCCCACAGAGTTTCAATCATGCTGAGCAGGCCGGTCAGTCCGGATAGATTATAGATGGCAAAGTGGAATTCCTTGTTGTGCCACAGAGCATCGTGATACCGGCCCGCCGCTAAATTATCGTTTATAACTCTTTGTATATCAATGAGTTTTCTATTTGTCGCTTCGTCGGGATTCCTTGCTCCGTATTCCGCGGCGGTTCCTTCTAGGGCGATCCTCGTAACGGTGATATCGCGTAATTCCGCCTTTGTGAGCGTCGGAACGATGAGCGTCTTGGGGCCGGAAAAAACAAGTACCGATTCGGTTGTCAGGCGGTTCAACGCGTCGCGCGCAGGCGTCGTGCTCACGTCGAGTTCGCTGGCTATCCCCCGGACAGTAAACTTGTGCCCGGGAGGGTAGCTGCCGCGGATCATTCTCTCCCGTAGCACGTCATAAACCATGCTCCCCATTCGCTGGCCTTGGGCGCCGGTATCGCTCTCATCACGTAAAATGTCGATCATTTTCCCCTCTTGTTCCGTTGACTCACCACATTTTTGATGTCACAAAAATGGAATGCAAAGTTTTTGCGAACGCTATGTGACATCATAAACGCTATTAGCATCCAATCTGTTACGCGTCGCTGGCTTGGCAAGATAATCTTGAAAGCTGCTCCGAGCACTCGTTTTCACGCTCGTCGCGGCATTAAAAAACGGAGGGGTGAGGTATTGATAGGTGAAACTCTAAATCTTGACGGGCTCGCGAAGAGCTATGGCAACGTCGTTGCAGTCGCTGGTGTTGACGTGCGCGTGGAGCCAGGCGAGTTCGTGTCAGTGCTGGGCCCATCTGGGTCAGGCAAGACCAGCGTCCTGACGATGATTGCCGGTTTTGAGCGTCCCACGGCAGGCAGGATCGTGATCGGCGACCGAGACGTGACCGACCTTGCGCCGAATAAGCGAAATATCGGGATGGTCTTTCAGAAATACGCGCTTTTCCCCCATCTCACTGTCCGCCAGAACATTGCTTTCCCGCTAAAGCTTAGATCGCGGTGGCGCTCCGGATGGAAGAGGCGGGCAGACGACATGCTTGACCTCGTTCACCTGGCCGGTTTTGCTGACAGGTTTCCTTCTGAACTGTCGGGTGGCCAGCAGCAGCGTGTGGCGGTCGCAAGAGCGCTTGCGTTTGAGCCGCCCGTTATGCTGATGGACGAGCCCCTCGGCGCGCTAGACAAGAAATTGCGTGAAGCCATGCAGTTCGAAATCAAGCGCATCCAGAGACAGGTGGGAGCAACCGTCCTTTATGTAACGCATGATCAGGAAGAAGCGCTGACGATGTCCGATCGCGTTGCGATAATGCAGGGCGGAAACATCGTTCAGATAGGGGCTCCTTCCAGTCTTTACCACGCGCCCGCAACCCGTTTTGTCGCTGATTTTGTCGGAAAAATGAGCTTCGTCGGAGGAGAGATTGTTTCTTTTGAAGACGACGGGATGCTCGTGCGATTGGCCGACGACGTATTTGTCCGGACCGCTTCTGTCGATGCGGCACGGGCGGCACTCCGGCTTGGTGACGAGGTAATTCTTGCTATGCGTCCCGAGAGGATCGCATTGAAAAAACGAGGTCCTAGAGGTTTTGGGGCAATACCAGCTGAGATCGAGAGTCTTGCATTCGTTGGATCATTCCATGCGTTCATGGTCCGTCTGGACCTGCCTGGATCACCGCTGGTGGAGGTTCAGGTCGTGACCGGAAGTGAGGTAAATTTCCGCGCCGGTGATACGGTCGATCTCGTACCCGACCCGCAGGCTGTCAGCTTTTTTTCAAAAGAGGAGACGTCTGCGGCATGAGCGCTTCTTCACCCGCTTCCAGAGCACTCGCCAATTTACAAAGTGTGATGTTTTCTACGCCCTCTGCAAAAACATATTCCCATGCAGGCGCATTGCTTTTGCTTCTGCCAGCTGCACTCATGCTTTTGATAGGGTTCGTTTATCCTCTGGCAAGGCTCGTCGCACTCAGTATGCCGGACATGAGCCTCGAGCTGTACATCCGCATCTTTCGCGACCCGCTTTATCTAAACGTCCTGTTCTCCACGACGGTCGTGGCACTTGCGGTTATGTGCTGCTGCCTGCTCCTAGGCTTTCCTGTAGCCTACGCGATGGTCCGGATCAAACACCCCTGGGCCCTCATATTGACGGGATGCGTGCTCATTCCGCTCTGGACATCGGTCCTGGTCCGATCATATGCCTGGATTGTGCTGCTTCAGAGAACCGGCATTATCAACCAGGCACTTCTCTCGAGCAAGCTCATCGACGAGCCCCTGCGCATGATCTACACACAGGGTGCGGTCATCGTCGCAATGACCCATGTCCTTCTTCCCTTCATGATCATGCCTATTTTTGCGGCACTGCGGGCTATCCCTCCGGAGTACGTTCAGGCGGCAATGAATCTGGGCTCAACTCGATTGCACGCTTTTCGCGCAATCATTGTTCCTCTGAGCCTTCCTGGGATATTTGCGGGCTGCGTTATCAGTTTCGTTCTTGCACTTGGTTTCTACGTCACCCCGGCGTTGGTAGGGGGAGCAGGATCGCTCATGATGGCAACGCTCATCGGTCAACAGACGACTGTCCTGCTCGATTGGCCTTTTGCGGCTGCGCTCTCAACCTCACTGCTGGTCGTCACGCTTGCCGTCGTAATCATATTTCGAAGAACTCTTTCGCTAAGCAAGGGGCTGAACAGTGGCATCTGATAGTTCAACATTTCCGGTCCGGCCTTCTTTGGCGCGGCCACTGCGCAATGCCGTCGGACGGTATCGCAATATCGTACGGATCTATACCGCAGGCTTCTTCGTCTTCCTGATAACGGTATTCTTGATCCTGCCGACATTTCTCGTCATCCCGATGAGCCTGAATGACGGCAGCTACCTTGCGTTTCCACCGCAAGGCCTCACTTTAAAATGGTATAGGGCGTATTTCTCCGATCCTGACTGGATGTCGGCAACATTGTTCAGCCTGCAGGTCGCCTTCGCGACAGCTATCGTGGCAACAACCATTGGCACGACAGCAGCGCTCGCGCTCGCAAAGAGCAGATTGCCTTTTAAGGGGCTTCTGCAGAGCCTTGCGCTTGGACCAATGATCGTCCCGCACGTGGTTCTGGGTGTATCGCTTTACCTGGTGTTCTCACCGTGGAGAGTAACGGGGACGTTTGCAGGCTTTGTTCTCGCGCACACGGTTTTAGCCATTCCCTATGTCATGATCGTGGTGGGTGCTGCGGTGCAGAAGTTTGACCCTTCGCTCGAACTCGCGGCTCTCAACTGCGGCGCAAATCGATTTCAGAGCTTTTTCCTCGTGATGCTGCCTAATATTGGCCCGAGCGTCGCCGCGGCTTCGGTCTTTGCATTTCTTGCGTCGTTCGATGACGCGACGGTTTCGTTCTTCATCTCTGACATTGGCGGGAAGTCGATTGGACGCAAGATGTTCGAAGATATCGATTTCAATCTCACGCCAGTGATCGCCGCCGCGTCAACCGTGCTCGTCGCGATTTCGCTCGTGCTCATGACGGCGGCGCAACTTCTGACTACTCGAAGCAGACACTAACTCCACAGTAACTGAAGAGGATTTGAAATGATCAGATCGGATCAGACGCCGAAGGCTTGCCTGAAATCCGCGTTTTACGTGTTCGTCGCCTTTGCTCTGATGTTCTCTCTTGGGCTTGAAAAGGCGAGTGCCGAGCAACGTGTGGTCATTGCTACGACGGGAGGTACCTACGAAAAGGCCCTGCGTGAAGCGTGGTTCGAGCCCTTCACGAAAGCGACAGGAATAAAAGTCGTCACTGTTTCTGGAACAGATGCCGAGAAGCGGGCGAAGGTCACTGCTATGGTTCAAACAGGCAACGTCACCTGGGACCTCTATCTGGATGGCGAGATTCAAGCTGGATCCGACGCACACTTCGCCATAACGGAAGACCTGTCAGACTTTTGCAAGCAGTTCATTAACAGCACGGACCTGCTGGCCGACTCTTGTACGCGCGGCGGGGCAAAATTGCAGTCAACCTCCACCCTTTTGGCTTACAAACTGAATGAGAACGGCAGCAACCCTCAAACTTGGGCTGACATGTGGGATCTGGCGAAGTTTCCGGGTGCTCGAAGTTTTCCTAATTTTGACGATCCATGGCGAGTGTTGGCCGCAGCATTGCTCGCGGACGGAGTGCCGAGAGAAAAACTTTTCCCACTTGATGTAGATCGAGCATTTCGCAAGCTTGATGAAGTCAGGGACAGTGTACAGGTTTGGTGGAGGACGGGAGATCAAAGCGTTCAGGCGTTTCGCAATGACGAGTATCGCGTTGGACAGATCTGGTTGACGCGCGCGAAGGCCTTGAAAGCAGAAGGTTACAAGATAGGCTGGAGTTACGATGGCGCATTTCTTGTGGGCGATCGAATAGCGCTCGTGCGTGGCGCACCGAATCGGGAAAATGCGCTGAAGCTCATTGAGTTCTGGCTAAGGAATCCTGCGGTGCAGGCCAAAGCCTGCGAAACGCTTTCTTGCACTCCTCCAAGTCAGAAAGCGATTTCGCAGATGTCATCTGAGGCTCGCGCCACCCTCCCATCTGCGGCAGATGTTGAAAACCGGATCATCGTCCCCGATGCACAATGGATCAACGCGAACATGGGCATGCTGGTGCAGCGCTGGAACTCATGGATACGCTGAAAAAACCGAGGGAGCCAAGGCACCTTCCTTGAGGCTGCGAGCGGATGCGCAGACGGCTCTCTTTGGGCGCCTGCGCCGACCGCGTCACCGCATTCGCAAGACCACAGCAGAGCAAGAGCGGGTTCAGACGTCGCATCTCTCTTTTATGCAGAAGAGATTTTCGCGCGATGAACCCGTCATTGTGCAGTCCGCTGTCCGGATGGTGCCCGGCTCAGAAATGATCTAAGGGGCCGCGACATACACCGTCACGTTGATCATGTAGTTCGTCGGTCAATCCGGCCCCCTGGAGCCGCCATGACTGTCGGAAGGCTACGGCGAGTGTTTTTTGTGTCGGGTGCCATCTCACGCTCGGAACGGGAGGGGGGAGACGCCAGAGGGGAGGGCGACTTTACAGGCAGAAACGGTGCGGTCGTTTAGGCTGCGCGTCGAATATCGGTATCTAAACCGGTTGAGATCCGCCAGCATATCGGTCCATATAGGACGAAGCAGAGATCGAAGAGCCATGGTCCTTTCACTTTCCGGCATCAAGAAATCCTACCAGACAGCCGAAGGCATTATCCCGGTCCTGAACGGCGTCGACCTTTCACTTGAAGCCGGCGAAAGTCTTGCCCTGACGGGGGAATCCGGCAGCGGAAAGAGTACGCTTTTGCATCTGGCCGGCGGCCTTGATTTGCCCGACAGTGGCATTATCACGGTGAGGGGTCGGAAAATAACCGATCTCGACGAGGCCGGTCGAGCGAGCTTCCGACGCAGGGAGGTGGGCTTAATCTTCCAGCAGTTCAATCTCATTCCGAGCCTCGATGTCGGATCCAATATCTCGTTTCACGCCCGGCTGGCGGGCCGATTCGATCCGGTCTGGGAAAAAAGCCTGGTCGAGGCGCTGGGGATCGGAGAGCTGCTTGCACGCTATCCCGAACAGCTCTCCGGCGGTCAGCAGCAAAGGGTGGCGATCGGACGTACGCTTGCGGCAAGACCGCCCCTCATTCTTGCCGATGAGCCGACAGGTAATCTCGACGAGGCGACTGCTGATATCGTCATCGATATCATGTTGAGACTGACAAAGTCCGCGCAGATCACACTCCTCCTGGTGACCCATTCCAGCCGGTTGGCGGTAAAACTCGATCGGCGTATCGCACTGAGTGGTGGAAAGGTTTCGCAATGAACTGGACCGCTTTCCGGGCGCTGCTCTCACACTGGCGCTACCGACCACTCCAGCTTCTCACCCTCATTGTCGGCGTCACGCTTGCAACCGGCCTCTGGTGCGCGGTCCAGGCAATCAATGCCGAAGCCAGAGCAAGTTATGACAGGGCGGCCTCGGTCCTGTCGCAAAACCAGCTGGATCAACTGGTGGCAAAGGACGGCGGCAGAATTTCCTCGCAAACATATGCCCGGCTTCGAAGGGCGGGTTTGCACGTCTCTCCGATCATTGAAGGCGATTACAGGTTTGGTACGACGCGTATCAGGCTTATCGGCATCGACCCCCTGACCATGCCGTCGGACGGAATGGTGCCTGCACCATCTGATCCGTCCGGGCTGGTGGAATTCATCCAGACGCCCGGACAGATGATCGTTTCGCCTGCAACGGCTGCCACATTGAAAGATACCTCTGGCCTTTCCCTTAAAACACGAGCGGATCTCCCCGACGGCGCAGCATTTGTCGATATTTCCACGGCTGACCGCCTGTTGAAACGCAATGGTGACCTGAGCCGGCTTATCGTTTCGCCATCGCAAGCCCCCGATCTTCCGACGACCGGAAACATTGCCCCTGAACTTTCCCTCGAACAGGCAAGTAGCAGGCCCGACGTTGCAAGGCTCACGGACAGTTTTCATCTCAACCTGACGGCTTTTGGTTTTCTTGCCTTCGTTGTCGGTCTCTTCATCGTGTATTCCGCAACGGGCCTGTCGTTCGAGCAACGGCGTGGATCGTTCAGGACCATGCGGTCGCTCGGGGTCTCGCTTCGCTCCTTAACCGCGATGCTGGTTATCGAAACCGCGCTCTTTGCACTGGTATCGGGAGCGCTCGGCATTGTTGTCGGATACGTGGTCGCATCGGCTCTGTTGCCGGGCGTGGCCGCGACCCTGCGCGGCCTTTACGGGGCCAGTGTTGCCGGTTCACTCTCGCTGCGCCCTGAATGGTGGATCGCCGGCCTTGCAATGGCGCTGGTGGGGACCGGGCTCTCCTCGCTCCAACATCTCCTCCGCGTCTGGCGGATGCCGATACTGTCCACGGCACAGGGCAGGGCGTGGGCGATGGTGTCCACGAAAAGCCTCCTCCATCAGGCGGCCGCCGGGTTGGTTCTGCTTTTTGTATCTGGCTCGCTTGTCCTGCTGGGCGGCGGGCTCATTTCAGGTTTCGCAGTGCTTGCAGCGCTTCTTCTGGGCGCTGCACTCATTCTTCCAACCTTGCTGGCACTGGGCATGAGAGCGGCCGAACACATCTCCGGACACGGACTGACCCGCTGGTTTTTCGCCGATACGCGCCAGCAACTGCCGGGTCTTTCCCTGGCGCTGATGGCATTGCTGCTCGCTTTGTCGGCCAATATCGGGGTCGGCACCATGGTCTCAAGCTTCAGGCAAACCTTTGTGGGATGGCTCGATCAGCGCCTGGCCGCAGAGGTCTATGTGACGGCCCGTGACGAGGCTGAAGCTGCGCGTTTGCGGCAGTGGTTTCCCCACCACGCAAGGGCGGTTCTACCCATCTGGAGTACGGAAGGGGAAATTTCGGGGCAGGACGTCCGCATCTTCGGCGTCGCTGACGATGCGACATACAGGGATCATTGGCCGTTGATTTCGGGTGCGCCCGCAACATGGGACGAGATTGCGAGCGGGAAGGGTGCACTGGTCAACGAACAGTTCTGGAGGTCAGGAAAGGCGTCGCCCGGCGCAGAGATAGAAATGCCAGGTGGCTGGAAAGCCCGGGTCGTCGGGGTGTTTTCCGACTATGGCAATCCGAGGGGCGAGATCATCATTGGTCTTGATGCCCTCGTCCAGCACTACCCGGACATTGAAAAGCTGAGATACGGCCTTCGCATGGAGCCAGAGGAGGTTGCGGGCTTCAGACAACGCCTCATGACTGAGTTCGGCCTGCCCGAAGCCAATATTGTAGACCAGGCCTCGCTGAAACGGCAGTCTGCTGCAATCTTCGAACAGACGTTTGCGGTCACCGGCGCGCTAAATGTGCTCACGCTCGCGGTGGCGGGTTTTGCCATGTTTTCGAGCCAGCTTACGCTCGCTTCGCTTCGATTGCCGCAGCTTGCTCCTGTCTGGGCACTTGGACTTCGTCGCCGCGACCTTGCGATGCTGGAGGTGCTGCGAACTCTTGCACTATGGCTTGTGACATTCATCGCTGCCATTCCTGTCGGGCTGGGACTGGCCTGGGTTTTGCTGGCAATCATCAATGTGGAGGCTTTTGGATGGCGACTGCCGCTGATCCTGTTTCCGCTGGACTGGCTGAGGCTGGGTCTTGTTGCCCTGCTCGCCGCCATCATTTCGGTCCTGATCCCTGTTCGACGGCTTGCTAAAACCGCGCCGGCCGATCTTTTGAGGATATTCGCCAGTGAACGCTAAAGCTGTCCTCCTGCTCCTTTGCGCTTCATGCACTTCCTTGCCCACGCCGGTCATAGGGCAGGGCTTTGCGGGCCTCGGGTCAAATGCCGAAGGCTTCAGCATTCCCACACGAGGCGTTGAACTCGTCTTTCCAAAAGACCACAAGCCGCATCCGGATTTCAGGATCGAGTGGTGGTACGTTACTGCAAATCTGCAAACGGTCGATGGACAGCGCATGGGCGTCCAATGGACACTCTTTCGTTCTGCGCTTGAACCTGTCGAGCGCCCCGGATGGTCCGACCCTCAAATCTGGATTGGCCACGCAGCCGTGACGACTGCCAGCCGTCACCATGTTGCCGAACGGCTGGCGCGGGGAGGCGTGGGGCAGGCGGGGGTCAAAGGCGAACCCTTCGACGCTTGGATTGACAATTGGCAAATGAAGGCAGGGACTGACGATGCACGGGACGACCTCGATCAGATCGATTTGAACGCCAATGGCGAGAGCTTCCGATATCGTCTGAAACTTCAGGCCCACGGGCCTTTGGTGCGTCAGGGGGACAAGGGCTACTCGGTTAAATCGGCAGAGGGCCAGGCAAGCTATTATTACTCTCAGCCATTCTACCGTGTCAGCGGCAGCGTCTTTCTTGATGGTGAAACTCATGAGGTAACTGGCGAGGCGTGGCTCGATCGGGAATGGTCGTCGCAACCGCTAGCCTCGAGCCAGACGGGATGGGACTGGTTTTCCCTTCACCTTGCATCCGGCGAAAAACTCATGGCCTTCCGTCTGCGTGACGACAAAAGCGGCTACATCTCCGCCAACTGGATTTCCGCCGATGGCAGGCCGTCTCCCGTCGATCCGAAAGACGTTTTGCTCAGTCCGTTGCGAACCGCGGATATCAACGGCAAGAGCATTCCGGTCGAATGGAGCGTGAAGATACCCAGCCGTGGCCTCGACATAAAAACGAAGCCCCTGAACGAGAAAGCCTGGATGGCGACGTCAACCCCCTACTGGGAAGGGCCAATAGAGTTTGATGGAAGCACCTCAGGACAAGGTTATCTGGAGATGACCGGATATTAGCCAGTTCAACTGCGTTTGCCGAGATATCGGCTGGAGCAAGGCCTGAGCTTACAGACGCCGCCTTATCCGGGCCGGCGCGACATCCCGGACAAGCTCCGAAGGAGTCGTCTCGAGTTCCTCGATCTCACGATAGGCATCGTTTCCACTCTTGCCAGGTTTCGCCGGGTAGAGAACCTACGGTCTGCCTTCTGGCGCTGCAATTGCCGAGAAATTATTGGCAAGTTCGTCGAGACGCGCACGCAGGTTTTCGCCCCGTCCCCGACGGCCATTACCTGTGATGACAACCGATTGCTCGGCTTCGTCCCAATCAGGAATAAGGCAACGCGGTGGATCGTGCATCTGCGGACCGAGGTCTTTTCCCTTGGTGCTCAATACATCGATGATGTCTTTTATGTTCTCGACCCGAACTGCGCTCGGCGCAGCCGTACTCGGGACAGGGGCTAGCTGGGGTATCGGTGCACTGGCGCATACAGCAAAGCTGGGCTCGTCGGCATCGACCATACCCCGACAGGTTACGACTAATCTTTCTGCGATCGGTACCCAAGCTTTTCAGAAAGCGCGTTGGCAGTGGTGCGAAGCTCCTCACCAAGGCTAGCGATTTTTTCGTCGCTGGCTTCGCTGCGGATCAGACTGATTGCAATGCCGGCAGATGCGGCTCCCGAGTAATCGCGTATGGCAGCCCCAATGCAAAGCATACCTTCGCGGATCTGACCATCGTCGATGGAGTAGCCGCGAGCGCGCGTCAAAGCCAGTTCCTCTTCAAGCTGCGAAAGGCCAGCAACGCTCCTTGATGTCAGAGGCTGTGGAAACTGAGAGAACAGCATCCTCAATTCACCAGGCCCCAGATCGGACAGGAGGATCTTCCCGGTGGCCGTAAATGGCGCCGGCAGACGCATACCGATCCGAAACGTGTGTCCAAGAGGCTGAGCCGAGTTGCGACAGCCGATGTAAACGACTTCGCCACCCTCGCGGACGGTGAGGGTCACCGTATAGGGATCGAGGTCGTGGCGCTGGGCGAGATGGTCGTTGAATGTCGATACGATATCGAGGTGCGACAGAAAGCCGTTCGCCCATCTGAGCGAGTGGGGTCCAATACGCAGGGTTCCATCGGCAGATCGCGCCAGAAGATCAAGCTCAGTCATCACCGCAAGCAAGCCATGCGCGCTGCTTTTGGGCAAATCCAGAAATCGTGTCAGCTCGGCGGCTGTAAGGTCGCGCGGGGAACCTGCCACAAGATCCAGAATACGCACAGCGCGTCTGAGTGCCGGTACAGTGTCTGATATTTGCGACGATTGTTGATCTTCAGCCATGCACCTTCCTTGACACACTTGGCCGCTTTGGCCCATAGTTCACTCTAATGATTCAGGTTCAATTAGTTGAACTCTAGTGCGGGAGAGGTCGATGATCAAGCTAAAAAATGCGGCGCTGTTGCGTGATGCCTGCCTGGTGAATGGTCGCTGGCTGAAAGCTGCGGATGGCAAGACGATTGCGGTGGAAAATCCCGCCAACTCGATGATCATCGGTCACGTTCCTTCATTGTCGGCAGATGAGGTTGAAGCTGCAGTCGAATCAGCAGGCAAGGCATTTTCCGAGTGGAGCCGCCGTGCTGCGAAGGACCGCGCTGCCATATTGCGTCGATGGTTTGATCTCATGGTGGCGAACGCTGACGATCTTGGTGCGTTGATGACTGCCGAGCAGGGAAAGCCGTTTGCGGAAGCAAAGGGCGAAGCCCTTTATGCGGCATCTTTCGTGGAATGGTTCGCGGAGGAAGCCAAACGTGTCTATGGCGATACCATTCCTTCGCCGACCACGGACAAGCGCATTACCATCCTGAAGCAGCCGATCGGCGTCTGCGCCGCGATCACGCCATGGAACTTTCCGGCCGCGATGATCACCCGCAAGGCGGCCCCGGCACTTGCCGCAGGCTGCACGATGATCGTCAAACCGGCTGAGCAGACCCCTCTCACCGCACTTGCTCTGGGTGTTCTTGCCGAAGAAGCGGGCGTTCCCGCCGGCGTCTTCCAGGTGGTGACGGGCGCCGCACGCGATATCGGCAAGGTGTTTACCGAAAGCGACACGGTGCGAAAGATCTCCTTTACCGGATCGACCGAAGTTGGTCGTCTGCTGATGGCGCAGTCGGCCCCGACGATCAAGAAACTGTCGCTGGAACTTGGTGGCAATGCGCCTTTCATCGTCTTTGATGATGCCGATCTGGATGCGGCCGTTGAGGGTGCGATCGTGTCGAAATACCGCAATGCCGGACAGACCTGCGTTTGCTCCAACCGGATCTATGTCCAGGATGGTGTTTACGACGCATTCGCGGAAAAGCTGGTCAAAAGGGTCGAAAGCCTGTCCGTCGGTGAGGGCACCGAACCTGGTGTTCTGATCGGTCCACTGATCGACCAGGATGCCGTGGCAAAGGTCGAGGATCACGTTGCTGATGCCCTTGGCAAGGGAGCAAAGATCGTCACCGGTGGAAAGCGCCATGCTCTTGGAGGCACATTTTACGAACCAACGGTTCTGACTGGTGCAACCCAGGCCATGAAGGTTGCCCGTGAGGAGACCTTTGGACCCGTCGCCCCGCTCTTTCGGTTCGGGACGGAAGACGAAGCGGTCGCCATGGCGAACGACACCGAATTTGGTCTGGCGGCCTATTTCTACACCGAGAATGTCCGCCGGACATGGCGTGTCGCAGAAGCGCTCGAATACGGCATGGTGGGCCACAATACTGGCCTCATCTCCAACGAAGTCGCACCATTCGGTGGCGTGAAGCAGTCCGGCTTGGGCCGCGAAGGCTCGCACTACGGCATCGATGAATATCTTGAAATCAAATACCTGTGCTCGGCCATCGGCTGAGATCACGCTGGGAGGATCAGATGACCATCAACCCTTTCGAATTCCGCACCGTTCCCTCCATGCAGGTTGCCTGGGGTGGCGCCCAGCGCCTCGGAGAGATTCTTTCCGGCAGGTTTCAGGCGCGCAAGGCGCTGCTGATTACCGATGCAGGCCTCATCAAGGCCGGCCTCATCAAGCCGATTGCTGACGCACTTGCGGCCAGCGGCTTTAACGTCACGATCTTCGACAAGGTCGTTGCTGATCCGCCAGAGCACATCGTTGCCGACTGCGTCGAGTCCGCAAGGCAGATCGGCGTCGATATCGTTATTGGTCTTGGCGGGGGCTCATCGCTCGATATCGCCAAGCTCGTGGCTGTCCTTCTGGTCTCCGACCAGACGCTTGCCGACATGTACGGGATTGGCAACGTAAAGGGATCACGCCTGCCGCTCGTGCTGGTGCCGACCACGGCCGGTACAGGTTCGGAAGTCACAAACATCTCGATCATCACCACGGGCGAAACCACCAAGATGGGGGTCGTTTCCCCGCAGCTTTACGCTGATTTCGTTCTTCTGGATGCTGAACTGACGGTGGGACTGCCGCAGGTCCATACGGCTGCCACCGGTATCGATGCCATGGTGCATGCCATCGAGGCTTACACCAGCAAACACAAGAAGAACCCGCTATCAGATGCTCTGGCGCGCGAGGCACTACGTCTGCTCGGTGCAAATCTGATCGCCGCCTGCAAGGACGGCACCGACCGGAAAGCCCGTGAAGGCATGCTGTTGGGTGCGACATTGGCAGGTCAGGCTTTCGCCAACTCACCGGTGGCCGCCGTCCACGCGCTCGCTTATCCGCTGGGCGGCCATTATCACGTGCCACACGGGCTTTCCAATGCCCTGATGCTGGGGCCGGTTTTACGCTTTAACGCGAAGGCTGCAGCGTCGCTTTATGCGGAGCTTGCCGACGTGCTGGGTGTTCCAGGTGAAGGGGATGCGGCAACCCGTTCGGATGCGTTCGTTCAGCATATGGAAACGCTGATGGACGAAAGCGGCGCGCCGCGGCGTCTGCGCGATGTCGGCGTGACGGACAACACGCTCGCCATGCTTGCGTCCGACGCAATGAAACAGAGCCGGTTGTTGGTCAATAATCCAGTCGAAGTCCGCGAAGAGGATGCGCTTGCGCTCTACCGCGAGGCGTTCTGACCCATTTCTTACAGCACTATCTTCAGTCCCAAGGGAGGAAAACGAGTGACCGATATCAGACTTTACATGCTTCAGTCGGGTACGCTGAAATGCAAGGTACACAACATCAAGATGAACCAGGGGAACGGTGCGGACTATGAGATCCCCGTTCCGTTTTTCCTGATTACCCATCCGGCTGGGCACACAGTGATCGACGGCGGCAACGCGATTGAAGTTGCAACGGATCCGCGTGGCCATTGGGGCGGCATCTGCGATGTCTATTGGCCAGTGCTGGATAAGGACCAGGGCTGCGTTGACCAGATCAAGGCGCTTGGTTTCGATCCGGCCGATGTCAAATATGTTGTGCAGTCGCACCTGCATCTCGATCATACCGGCGCCATCGGTCGCTTCCCCAACGCAACCCACATCGTGCAGCGCTCTGAATATGAGTATGCCTTTACGCCCGACTGGTTTGCTGGCGGCGGCTATATCCGCAAGGACTTCGACAAGCCGGGTCTGAAGTGGCAGTTCCTCAACGGTACGCAGGACGATTATTACGACGTTTACGGCGACGGCACACTCACCACGATCTTCACGCCCGGTCATGCACCCGGCCACCAGTCCTTCCTGGTGCGCCTGCCAAACAGCAAACCGCTTCTCCTGACGATCGATGCTGCCTACACACTGGACCACTGGGAAGAGAAGGCTTTGCCTGGCTTCCTTGCCTCGACCGTTGACACGGTCCGTTCTGTTCAGAAGCTCCGCACCTATGCCGAAAAGCATGATGCAACAGTCGTCACCGGCCATGATCCGGACGCTTGGGCGAACTTCAAGAAGGCTCCCGAATTTTACGCGTAAATAGAACGCGCAAGTCAACGGCCAGATACGGCGAGGTTGCATGCAGCCTCGCCGATTTTTATCATATGAGCCAAGGGCACCGAGCCGAGCGGGACCGTGTATTTCGGCGCATCGGCCTTTTCCGGATATATGCCTTCGTTCAGGTCGCTCGCGTTGTCGCTTCAAGTGCCTGAAAGCTATCCTCTAGCTGCGCGAGTGTGCTCATACGACGTTTTTCGCCCCGGCGTTACGTTGAGCCATCAGGGTTCCGGCTGACAATTTGCCAATACCGGATGGCTTGGAGTAAACTTGTCTTTTTGGTCCAAACTGTCTGCAAATGGAGCAGATCATGGCGCTCACTTAGCGTTCCCCACGTGTCGGGCCAGCCATGCTCCCCAAAACAGGCTTGCAAAAAACCGAAGCGGTTGGTTGAAACCAACGCCTTCGAGCAATGAAATGACCTCGTCTTCCGATCGGGGTGGCTCCGCACCCTGCAGAATCTTGCCCATTTTGGCCTGGACCTCTTCTGGCCCGGCGCCGTTCATACGCCAGCGTGCTGCCCATGCTGCCATGAGCAGCGGCTGCGACGCATACGCCCGATAATTCCCCGCCACAATCAGGGGCGCGTCAGGATACAGCCGCATTGCAATCTGCGCCAGAACATCCTGCTTTGCGGCGTTCCCTGGCAAATGGTGCAGCACGCCGATCATGATTGCAGCGTCAAACGATGGAGCTCTATCCAGATCGGAGACGGTTCCGAGGACGGTCTCCACCCGGTCAGACACTTCGGCCCTGACCAGATAATCGCGTGCAAGGTTGAGCATCGGTGCTGAACGATCGACGGCGACAAAGGACCATTGCGGTTCCAGCCGAGCGGCGGCGATGATTTCGCCCGCCGTACCGCCGGCCCCGACAACCAGAACCCGTGCCGCCGTTCCTTCGCCCAGAGCTGCCGACAGCATGCAGGCGGAAAGCTCGTGGCAGGCGTCATATCCCGCCAGCGCTATCCTACTTTGTCGTGCGTATTCCCCTGCGCGGGAGGCGTCAAATTTAGCTGCAGAATCCTGTGTCATGCTGTCTCTTGTCTGTTTAGACGTGCTGGCGTGCTTCGCTCAAGAAGGATACAAGATTTGCGATCAGGAAAGGGAGGAAATACATGACTGAAAGTTCAGATTCCGGGCGAAAACATGATCGGTTGACGGCTTTCCTGAAAGCCTTTCATCTTGGCGCATCACGTTGCGATTGTGCTGAAGCCGCTAACCTCCTGATCATCAATGTCCATGGCGCAGGTGAACCGACCCATCTGCTTTATCGCGCCAGATCCACGGCGTCGCTGCCGGATGGCGCAGCTATATGCGCTGGCGCCACAGTGGATTTTGGCGGTAGTGCCAATCCGTTGGTCGGTGCACTGCCAGACGAATTGTGCCTTTCACTGGCCAACGAACCGGAATTGCGCGGTTTGTGTCAACTGATGGTGGCCGAGGTCGAGGTCGCCCGCTGTGGTGGCGGTACTATCGAGGCGCGTCTATGCGAGATCATCGTCGTGCTTGCGATCCGCAAGGCAATAGCGATCGGCACGGTCGATGCGGGATTACTGGCGGGTCTGGCGCACCCCGGACTGCATCCCAGTCTTGTGGCCATACATGACAATCCGGCGCGAAATTGGCGGATTGCGGACCTTGCCGCCGTAGCGGATATGTCGCGCGGACAATTCATTTCCACCTTCACGCAAACCGTTGCCCAGTCGCCTATCGCCTACCTCAATGGCTGGCGCCTGGCGCTCGGACGAGCAGAACTGCGAGCCGGACGAAGTGTCAAATCGGTCGCCGCCGAGGTCGGCTTCGGCAGCGCCGCCGCATTTTCCCGCGCCTATTCCCGCAAGTTCGGCTCACCGCCGGCCCAAAGCAAACCACGACCATGAGGCAAAGGATCTTAATTCCCTACAGCGCTTCGGCCCTCTTCATGGCGCGTCGAGCAGCGGCAAGTCAACCATTGCGAGGGCATTGCAGAAACGCATCGAGAAACCATTCTGGCACGTATCGATCGATCATCTGCGCGACGCTGGCGTGCTTCCGACCGAACGCTTCAAGAGTGGTGATTTTCGCTGGACTGACGCTCGCATGGCCTTTTTCCACGGGTTCCATGGATCGCTGCGGGCATATGCCGATGCGGGTAACCATCTGATCCTTGAACATATTCTCGATACCGAGGGATGGCTGGAAGAACTCGTTGATCTTTTGGCGGAGCACGATGTCTTCTTCGCCGCCGTACATTGTCCGCTCGAAATTCTGGTCAAGCGTGAAGCCGCTAGAGGTAACAGACCGGTGGGTAGCGCCAAGAAGGATTTTGAGACGATTCATTTCGGCAAGCGGTATGACATTGAACTACAGTCCGAGGACGGCGCTGATGCAAATGTCGAGAGGCTGCTCGTCGCCTGGAGAAAAAGCGACCGCTCGTCAAATTTCGCGAGCCCCGAAGTTCCCTTAGGCCGGCTGCCGTTGTGACGTAGATGCGCCAATAGGGGACATTGCGGATGCAGCAAAACTTCCTATGCTGCGGCTTTGCGGAAGTCAGTAGAAGCTCGCGTTAATCGGGATTCTCGCGACACGAGGGGACCCATTGGATCAAGCAGCATTTATAGAGCGCATCGCCGCTCTTTTAGGTGACGAGCAGAGTTTTCGTGGTCTTTTCCTGGATGGCAGTTTTGGGCGAGGCACAGCCGACGAGTTTAGCGACGTTGACATGATCGCTGTAGTTGACGCCGACGCTATAGGTGCAACGGTTGCGAAGTGGCGAAGCTGTTTGGAGAGCCTCACGCCGATCGTGTTTTGGAACCAACGGGGCCAAGGCACCGTCTTGCTGAACGCGATCACTGCAAACTGGCTACGGTGCGATCTATCAATCATGCCAGCCTCAGCTTTTACTGGGCGCTACCGCGACACTGTCAAGCCTCTGATCGACAGAGACGGTCTATATAGTGCTTTGCCAGAAGCGATGCCGGCAACAATGGCGGATTCCAACAAGGTGAAATTCCTCATTAGCGAGTTCATCCGGGTTCTCGGTTTGCTTCAGGTCGTCATCGGTAGAAAGGAATACCTTACAGCCGTCGGCGGGGTTGGTATGCTCCGGGATCATTTAATGAACTTGATGTTGGAAGAGGTGAATGTCGCTGATCGCGGAGGCGCTTTACATTTGAGCAAGGTGCTTCCCAATGAGGATATGGACCTACTGTTGTCTCTACCATTCCCCAAACCAAAAAGGGACGAGCTCATCAGGGCCCATTTCGATATTGCGCAAAAATTCATGCCACGCGCTTACGCGTTAGCCGCTAAGCTTGATCTCCACTGGCCGGACGAATTCGAGAAAGCAACACTGCAAGCACTCACCGCCAGCTTGGGGCCGTCTCCAGACTGGAACACACTGTCCCGTAATCAACCGACTTGCTGAGATCGAACTTCTTACGAAACCTTCGCTACGAAACTCACTCTAAAAATCAGTTTTTGCTAGCAGTTCGCGACGGTCAACCACCGGTATGGTCCACTCGCGGTCTTCCGCTGAGCGCGCATAGCTGCCGTAGAATGTAGTTCGGTGCCATGACTGGTTTCGGCGCAATCTCTTTCGTTCGAGAGGACGTCACGATCCGAGAGCAGACCTTCGGACGGAGAGAGATCAGGCGTCGAAAGCTCCCGCACGAACAAGGACCTGCACCGCTTGTGCTGTGCTGCTGACTGCCAGGCGATGGCGAATGCGACGGAGATGATTTTCTACTGTACGCTCAGATAGCCCCAGCAACAGAGCCACATCAGCCTGCCGGCGGCCCGAAGCGATCCATCGGATGACCTCCAACTCGCGCGCAGATAGCTGCGTGGCAGAGGCAACTGCGGCGAAGCGAGACAGGCGCAGGCCGGCATGGAACGTCGCGGTCGCGATCAACGAGAGCGCGAGCCTTGCCTCGATGCCACTGTCTATCGTAGTGCCGCCGAAGCTCATTGCACCTATGAGGCCCGCGTGGCCAAAGATTGGTACTTGTAGTCCCTTGATGCCAGGTCCAGTCGGACGCGCTATAACGCGATAGGTGTCCCGCTCCCCGTTCCCTCTCTTGATCCAAAAGAACGGCAGTTCTGTTTCCAGGACATGGCGATTGACTGGGCAGCGGGCCATATAGGTTTCTGGAGTAACCGGATCGCCATTTCCGAACCAGTCGCCCTCGACCCATAATATTTGCTCAACGAGCGCGTCACCAGCTGGCGGCGCGGTGTAGAGAACGAAACGGTTGTAACCCAGCGGGCGGGCAAAAGCGCGGACGGCCTGAAAGACGGTGGCCATGTCATCGCTGCGCTCGATCGTAGCGACTGTTACGGTTATTTGCGCTAATGCCGGCCCGCCTGTGGTCATCCCTCTGTCACTTCCGCAAGCAGCGTCTTGGCCGCCAGCTTACCAAGATTGTTCGCTGCGAAAGGGCTCGCCCCAGTAATCAACTTGCGATCCAGATGGGTGGACTTGTCCGGCTCAGTATTAGCGATTGTCACACCCAACGCTTTCAGTTTCTCCCCGAAATGCCAAGTCAGATGGCCGGGCATATAGCCGATCTCGGGCGTCATGCGGTCTGCCGCGTCGGGAAAGGCGGTGATGCTATATCCTGCGAAGGGGAATTCCTCGCCATCAACCTTGGGCGTGCAGGCAAGCAGTGCGGCCGGGCCGTGGCAGATCGAAATGATGTGGCGGTCATGATCGAGAGCCCAGCGCAGAACTGCGCCTACTTCATCGCTGAAGGGCAGGCCGGCCAGTGGCCCGTGCCCGCCGGGAATGAAGACGGCGACATAATTGCTGTCCGGACCAAGCCCTGCCACGACATTGGAAAGCTTCAATGGGTTTTGGAACTGTTCCAAATAGCCTTCGTGGAGGCCGGTAATTTCCTTATCTTCCTTTGGCATTGCCCAGAATTCAAATTTCACCGGATTGCCCGAAACGGTCGCTATGTCGAATTCGAACCCTGCCTTATGCAGATGGTACATTGGTACCAGCGTTTCAATTGGGTGGTTGCCGGTAGAGAACAGCGTGCCGTTCTCCATCTTCAGGTAGCGCTCATCGGTCCCAATCACGAGGATGCGCCCAGTGCCCGTATAAGGTTTTGGATAATCGGCATCCTCAAGATCGCTTTTCGCGCTCGTAAATTGTGAGAGCGAAAATTTGGAGGGGAAGAAGGCGTTGAACTCCGCCTCATCAGGCTGCGGGTCTTTACTAATGGGAAGAATGCTCATTATAGGTCTCCTTTCTTGCGCAGAATAGAAGCCGCCTGACAGCTTTGGAATGAGGGTTTTCCCTCAATGTACGAAGCGACGCCGGGTTCCCCCAACACGAGCGGATTCCGGTTTGTCGCTAAGGGACGCCAAAGAGGGGGCATCACTAGAAATCTGCAACACTGGAGTTCACCGTTTCGAAGACTCTGTGCAGCGATGTCTGGTATGTGGGCGCGAAAGCGACGCCGAAGGAGATCATCCTTACGACCGCTTTGGGCCAAGTAGCGACGAGATATGCTACTATTGGTCGGCCTGATGGAGGCGACGCGGCCGGAGGAGTGGCGGAGGCTTCGGGATGGATACCGCCGCAGTACGTAATCGTTCTCCATAGAACAAGGGAATTCTGGTCGGACAGAAGCGACCACTGCAGCCAAAGAACGTTTGGTCGATCCGCGTCAGGCTCGAAATGAGTGGGGCGACCCGAGAGCTGGCGCTGTTCAACCTTGCCATCGACAGCAAGCTCCGCGCTTGCGACCTGGTCAAGCTGAGGGTTGAGGACCTATTGTCGGGTAGTTCGATCCGGTACCAAGCGACCATCATCCAGAAGAAGACGAGCGACCCGTGCAGTTTGAGGTGACGGAGCTGACGAACACTGCGCTCGTGGCATGGCTTCCCTTCGTTCGAAGGAACGGCGGCAGCTATCTATTTCCAAGCCGTTGGAAGACGTCGCATCATTTGTCCACGAGGCAATACGCTCGGATTGTCAACCTTTGGGTCTCGTCTATCGGACGTGATGCTAGCGCCCACGGCACCCACTCCGTGAGGCGAACCAAGGCAGCGCAGATTTACAAGAAGACAGGTAACCTCCGGGCCGTCCAGATTCTGCTCGGTCATACGAAGCTGGAAGCACCGTTCGCTATCTCGGCGTCGAGGTGGATGATGCCCTCAGAATTGCCGAGCAGATCGAGCTACAGGTTCTTGACCATCGGCAATAGCCGGTGGTCTCTCTCTCGCCAATTGCGGTCATGGTCCGTGCGGCGCTAGATCAATGGCGAGAACAACATTCGGCACCTGGATGCCTTCGAACTCGAACAAGAAGTCGCCAGCTTGGTGGAAGCCGTGGGACTCGTAGAAGGCCAGCGCGTCTCGATTGGCATGATGTACAGTGAGATACATGCTCCGGTGTCCGCTCTGGACCGCCACATCCATCGCGTGGCGCAGAAGCTCCGCTCCGATACCCTGTCGCTTGTGATGCCGACGCACATACAGCGTCCCCACCTCTACGGTACCATATCGCAGATCGAGAGCCAGCGGGTCTGTGACGACCTTGAGAAAGCCTTTGACGAAGTTTCCGTCCGTATAGACGAAGATGTGGATGCTCTCATTCAGCAAGGTTTCCGTGAATGCTTTGGGCGAGTACTCCTCCAGCAAATGCGCCGCGAAGGCAAAGGAAACACCCTCCGTCGCATAGGTGTCCAGCCACACCTCGGTCGCCAGCACCGAAAGTATCCCCGCATCTTCGACATCGGCCTCTCGAATGGCCGGATTCATTCCTAACCTCCATTATCTGCTCTGCCGAAGGTTGAGGGTAACTCATCGCCGACGCGATAGGCAATCGTCATGGCGCGAAAGCGCCAGAAGCGGTCATTGGCGCACAAACACTCGCCAAGCCATCATAAAAACCATTCATGGCAGCGATAAAGGCGGCACGGTGTCTTCCGTGGCTTGGAAGGGATATCATCATTCCGATCACGTCAATCCAGCCTACTCAACGCGCCCGACCTCGTGTTGCGTGGGAATGGGCATTCAAAGGTTCACCATGTCGCTCCTCGATCCCGATGCAATCCATCCCATCACCCTGCCTGACGGCAGGGTTTATTCGGACACGGTGTATCTAAAGAACGTCGTCGACCATCCTCGTATCGAGGTCGGCGAATACAGCTACTTCACGCATTCTGGAACCCCAGAAGAGACAGCCCAGATACTGGCCCCTTATCTCGGTCACACATGTCGCGAGCGGCTGCTGATCGGCAAATTTGTACAGATTGCTAAGGGTTGCTACTTCATAACCAGCTCGGCCAATCATCCGATGACTGGTTTCACAACATATCCATTTCGAATCTTCAAGCCCGAGACGTTTGGCTACAAGGACCTGCCGGTCAAAGACACGGTCGTCGGTCATGACGTTTGGATCGGCCACAACGCGGCTATCATGCCTGGTGTGCGCATTGGCGCGGGTGCTATCGTGGCCGCAGCCTCGGTCGTTGCTCGCGATATCCCGCCTTACGCCGTGGTTGGCGGCAATCCCGCTACCGTGATTAGAATGCGTTATCCCGCTGAGGTGATAGATGTCCTGCTTCATATTGCTTGGTGGGACTGGCCAATCGAGAAGATTGAAGCCAATTTAGCATCTCTGAGTAATGGTGACCTTGACGCTCTCAAAATCGCCTAGCGCCGGGCTCGCCATCTCGTAATGTTCGCAATCGGCCCAAGGATGTCATGTCGCAGAAGCGCCATTTGGGGACCTTGACGGTAGGACATCCCGCCGTATCCTCACCCGCAGTTGCAACGGGGTGACCGCCATGGCTGAGGTAACAGAACACACCATAGATCGGGGCGATGGCGCTCGTGTTCAGCTATTCCAGGCGCGTGCTTCGGATCGACGAAACGGAGCGATACTGTTCGTTCACGGTAATCAGGGAGGACTTCTTTTAGGTGGCCAGGAAGCGGTCGAAGATGGATCGCTCGTCCGATTCTCCTCGCGCCTCGGCATAACAGCGGCCGCCGTATCGCAGCCTGGTTTCGGCACGTCGGACGGCCCAGCGGATTTCTGCGGACCGTCGACACAGAAAGCGATTGTCGCGGCGTTGGATTTCCTCAAGCGGCAGCCATCGGTCGATCCAGAGCGTATCGTACTTTATGGCAACAGCCGTGGGGCTGTCGCCTCTGCCATGGTGGCAACCAAGGTGGCCGATCTCAAAGCGATCATATTGACTGGAGGCGTCTATGACTTGAGAGACGCCTACAAGACAAGTGCACGAGGCCTGCAAGAGGCTATCCGAAACGAAGCAGGTATCTCAGACGAGGCCTTCCTGGATAGATCCGCACTCTATCATGCTCATAGCATCCGATCAGAAACCCTACTTCTCCACGGCAAATATGATGATCGTGCATCGGTCGATCAGGCTGAACGATTTTCCGAGGCTCTTGCAAGGTCGGGGGTCCCTGTACGTTTTCACGCGCTTGATGGCGGTCATCGGCTTCCCCGCGATCAGGTCACTCCCATTCTCCGCGATTTCCTTACCCGAGTGTTCGCACCGATGGCGACTATTCATTGATGGTCGTCCGCTTAGGGCCGACTGCCGTCTTCCGCTTTGCGCCAATTGCGGCCGTCTTGCAAGCTCGTTTCAAGGTTCAGCCGAAGTAACCCGATATGCCATTCCCAGCGATCGCGGAGCAGTTTCTTTGAAGCCAAATTTTTCGTAGAGTTTGTTCGCCG
>Ga0157371_10000914_pt1 | contig 33270 bp, 35 predicted proteins | sample C45metaG_FD_113462 | JGI IMG/M metagenome (GOLD analysis project Ga0157371, IMG submission 113462) | Corn rhizosphere microbial communities from Kellogg Biological Station, Michigan, USA - C4-5 metaG | ecosystem: Host-associated > Plants > Roots > Rhizosphere > Soil | place: USA: Michigan... | reverse complement strand
GCGTTTTGGCCCGTATGCACAACTCGCCGCTGGCACGGATCAGCGCCAGGTCATGCAACGCGTCGGCGGCCAGACCGCTGCGGGCATTGGCCAGCCATGACGGGCAATTCGGATCCTGCCGATAGGGCGCGAACCCGGCGTACTGCCTTAACAGACTCTTTTGCAGTTCATCCAGGCGCGGGCGTATCTGTTTCGCCAGGTCCGGGCGCGGAGTGTCCGGTGCCGCACCTGCCGCCTGCCATTGCGCGAGCAGACCGTACTGCACCAGTTTGTTCGCTTCCATCTGTGCGGCGATCAGCTGCGCGACATCGTCCGGGTCCAGTTTGTGTTCGGCGGCCAGCGTTCGGGCGTTGTCGATGACTTGCGCCTCACGCGGGCTGTCCTGAATCGGTTTGCCGCTGTCCCACTTGGTCAGTGCAACCAGATCACCGATGTTCAAGCGTTCGTTCAGGGTGGCAAGTAAAGGTTTCAATGAGTCGGGTGCCGCTGCAGGTGCGGCGGCCTGAGTACACGCGGCGAACAACGCGAGGAGGGTAGTGACCAGAAAATTTGCAACCTTACGCATGAGCCGAGCCTCAATAAGTACCTGTCGGAAGAGCCTTGATTTACCACAGCCGCACACTGACACAAAGCGATCTCTGGCATTTACACAAATGCAAAGCAGGCGATCAACACCGATTGGAAATGTTGATTGCACGCTGCACGCAACTCACCGAAGCTATCGTCAATCAGGCCTGCCGCCGTCGAGATGGACCTCCATTCAATGCAAAGCGCCACCTTCGCCAAGCCCCTCTGGCAAACCTATCTGCTGTTTCTCGCACCGATGGTGCTGTCGAATTTTCTGCAGTCGATGTCCGGCACGGTCAACAGTATCTACATTGGCCAGATGCTCGGCACTCAAGCGCTGGCGGCAGTGTCCGGGATGTTCCCCGTTGTGTTCTTTTTCATTGCCCTGGTCATCGGCCTCGGCGCTGGTGCGGGCGTGCTGATCGGCCAGGCGTGGGGCGCGCGTGAAACGCATCTGGTCAAAGCGATTGCCGGAGCGACGTTGCTGTTGGGAGTGTTGATCGGCCTGGTCGCGGCAGTGCTGGGCAGCGTATTTGCGCGACAGGCGCTGACGGGGCTGGGCACGCCGGCGGATGTGCTCGACGATGCGGTGGACTATGCCCACGTCATGCTGTGGATTTTGCCGTCACTGTTGGTATTCGTGCTGTTCACCCAATTGCTGCGCGGGGTCAGCGATACGTTGTCGCCACTGCTCGCACTGATCGTCTCAACCGCGGTGGGGCTGGCGCTGACGCCGGCGCTGATTCGCGGCTGGCTTGGTTTGCCGCCACTGGGCATCCAGAGTGCAGCCTATGCCGGGCTGGCCGGCAATCTGGCAGCGATGGCCTGGCTGGCATGGCGGCTGATCCGCAACGGCCATCCGCTGGCGCCGGACCGAGAATTCTTTGCAGCGCTGCGCCTGGACCGGGTGATCCTTGGCAAGGTCTTGCGCATCGGCCTGCCGACCGGAGTGCAGATGATCGTGCTGTCGTTGTCGGAGCTGGTAATCCTGGCATTGGTCAATCAGCATGGCTCGCAAGCGACAGCGGCCTACGGCGCGGTGACGCAGATCGTCAATTACGTGCAATTCCCGGCGCTGTCGATTGCGATCACCGCATCGATTCTCGGCGCCCAGGCGATCGGCGCGGGACATCTGCAGCGTATGAGCCCAATCCTGCGCACCGGGTTGTTGATCAACGTGTGCCTGACCGGCGGCCTGATTGTGCTGGGCTATCTGCTTTCGCACTGGTTGCTGGGCCTGTTCCTCACCGAAGACTCGACCCGGGCCATGGCCGAGCACCTGTTGCACATCATGCTCTGGAGCCTTCTGGTATTCGGTTTCCAGGCGATCATCGGCGGCATCATGCGCGCCAGCGGCACGGTATTGGTGCCAGTGTTCATTTCGATTATCTGCGTGGTCGGCGTGCAACTGCCGGCGGCGTACTGGCTGGACGGGCAGTTCGGTTTGCAGGGTGTCTGGATGGCGTTTCCGGTTGCCTACCTGGGGATGCTTGTTTTACAGACGCTGTATTACCGACTGGTCTGGAAGCATCAGAAGATCGAGCGGTTGATATAGGGGCTGGCACAACGGGCGGTTGTTTGCTTAAGTCAACCAAGGCCCTGGACGGCGCGCGACGCCCGGAGAACTCCATGTCGATGCGATTGCTGCTGGTTGCCGCGTTCTGGCTCTGTGCCACGGCCGGCGCGCAGGCTGCCCAATATACGCGCGTCAACACCAGCGCCAGCCAGATCAGCTTCACCTACCAGCAGATGGGCTCGCGGATGTACGGCACCTTCGGCAGGTTCGAGGCGATGCTGGATTTCGACACCGACAACCTCGCCACCGCCCGCACCATATTGCATATCGACCTCAGCAGCATCGACGCCGGAAGCGAAGACGCCAATACCGAGCTGGTTAAACCGGCCTGGTTCGACACCGAGAAATTCCCGCTTGCGGTGTTCGAATCCAGCCGTTTCACTCAGGTGGCCGAGCACCGTTACCAGATCGCCGGTCAGCTCACGCTCAAGGGAATCACTCGCGAGGTCGAAGTTCCGGTTGAGCTGAAACCGGACAACGCCATCGGTATTTTCGACGGCGAGCTGGTGCTCAATCGCGACGAGTTCGGCCTCGGAGCGGGGGAGTGGGCGGACAGCGTGGTGTCCAGGGATATCAACATCAGATTCAGAGTGGTGGCGCCGCAACAGTGACCGTTCAGTAGTACCGGTCTTGTTCCTTCATCGCCTGAATCTGCCAGAACGTCCGACCGGAAATCAGCAGGAACAGCAGGGAGAGGATCACACCGCCGGTCATGATGTAAAAACCTGCGCGGTAGCTTTGCAGCTGGGTGGCGATGGCGCTTTTTTCCGGCATCCATGGCGAGACCAATAGGGCAATCGGGCCGTTGAGTTCGTACTGGGTGTGTTCGGCGTAGCGTTCGTCGACGAAATCACCTTCATGAAGCTGGCCGTGTTCGTCGGCATAGCGATAGTGAATGATCTTGCCGTTCTTGTTCATCATGATCTCTTCCAACTGCGTGACAGTGCCGTCGGTTTGCGCGCCGTTGAAATTCAGCAGCGCATACAGAATGCCCTGATGGCGCGCCATGCCGGCCAATAACAAGACCACGCAGCAGGCGACGGTGAGCATGACGATGCGGTTGTAAAGATGATCTTTTGCGGCTTCGCGCGGGTAATACATGGCCCGATCCTTGGTGGTGAAATGAAGGGTGATCGTTACATCGGCCTTCGGCACCGGATCTTTAAACGGCGACCGATCCTGTCACGGTATGATGTCGCGGTTCGTCGACGGCTCTGATCATCGGCAACGTTTTTTACCGCCGGAGTTTGCTCATGCCACGCATCACCCACTACACCTCCCCATGCCCCGAAAGCGTCAACAGCCAGATCCTGCAAATGGTCGTCGACTACCTCACCGACATCAGTGCGGTGGGCCTCGGCCCGAGCAATCTGCTGTACAACGTTTATCAGTACGCGGTCGGTTACGAGGTGCATCTGTATCTCGAGGCCTTGAATGGCCAGAAGGGTACCGAGGTGGAGTTGCTGGTGGCCACTGACGATGAGGATCCGGAGCAGGTCATCGGGTTTCTCATCTGTCTGCCGGTGCAGGGCGATTGGGAGGCGTGTAGCGTCGCTTATATGGCGGTGCGGGAGGGGCATCGGCGTCAGGGTGTGGCGCGGGCGATGCTCGCGCACATGGTCGGGCGCTATCCGCATGCGGAGCTGGCCTGCAGCATCGGCAAGGTGCCGTACTTCGAGGCGCTGGGGTTTGAAGTGATCGGCCAGCGCGAGACGCAGGTGCTGATGAGCACGCGGCATTATCGCAGCAACGGCTTGCGCGGCGTTATCGACACCACGCCCATCTACCGTTCGCTGGAAGTGCAGCAGATTCACACCTACCTGCTGCAGAAGAATGGCAAGCGCGCGATGCTCGATGCGGAAAAACAACGCGACCGGCATCTGGATCAGACCAGTCGCCACGTAGAAGAATTTGTTCGCCAGCGCCTGACCCTGCACTGATCAACCGCCAATAAACAGCCCTTGCCGCGCACTCCGCAGCAAGGGCTTTTTTGTGCCTGCAATCTCAACCGAGCTTGACGTTCATGGTGATGCGCGCGGTGAAGACTTTCTTGCCCTCGGTATCGTGGATGTCGACGTTGACCACCTTGTCGCCATCGCTTTGCCAATCCACGCCTTCAGCACTGGCCACGGCGGTGACGTCGGTTTTCGCCTTGGCCAGGTATTCCACGGTCATGCCTTTGGGAATCCAGCGCGCGCCGGCCGGGATGGATACGTCGGTCATCATGCCGCCGGCCAGTTCCGCCGCATTGCACATGGCGATCGCATGCACCGTGCCGAGGTGATTGGTGATTTCCTTGCGGAACGGCACCTGCACCGTGGCGGCATTCGCACGCAGCTCGGAGATCAGCGGATTGATGCTGCTGAAGTACGGAGCGAACTGGCAGGCCATTTTGCTGAATGCATCAGGGCCGACACTGTTGAACATGCTGAGAGATTGACTCATGGAAAGCCTCGTTTAGGTTTTTACAGAATGATGTTCGGTTACAGAATAATGCTCTGTAGCGGAACGGTATTCTGTTCGCGGCAAATCTGTCAACCTAGGCGCGATTTATTCGCGGGCACTCAACGCCTTATTCGAAATTTGTTCTCGGACCACAAGCAGCATGGACACCGCCGATCTACTCGAACGCAGCTACCCCGGCCGCCGCGCCGAACTCAAACGCGATATCTTTCGCAAGGCCCTGAGCCTGTTCAATGAACAGGGGATCGAGGCGACCACCATCGAGATGATTCGCGCCGAATGCGACACCAGCGTCGGCGCGATCTATCACCATTTCGGCAACAAGGAAGGGCTGGTCGCGGCACTGTTTTTCACCGCGCTGGAGGATCAAGGGCGTTTGCGGGACGCGTATCTGGACGCGGCCGATACCACCGAAGAAGGCGTGCAGGCGCTGGTATTCAGCTATGTCGACTGGGTCGAGCAACAGCCGCAGTGGGCGCGATTCCAGTACCACGCACGCTTCGCCGTAACCAAAGGCCCGTTCAAGGACGAACTGGCCGAGCGCAACAAGACGCGCAATCTGCGCTTGCGCCAGTGGCTGGCCGAACCGGGTCGCGCTGCCGAGCTTCAGGAATTGCCTGCCGAGCTGCTGCCATCGTTGATCATCGGCCAGGCGGACAGCTATTGCCGGGCCTGGCTGGCAGGGCGGGTGAAAGGCAGCCCGACGGACTATCGCGAAATGCTTGCGCAGGCGGCATGGCGGTCGATTCGCGCTGAGGTCTGCTGAGCACGTCCCCCTGTAGGAGTGAGCCTGCTTGCGATAGCGGTGTGTCAGTTAACCATTTGCTGACTGACACACCGCTATCGCGAGCAGGCTCACTCCTACAGGGGATTGCTGTTGTGTCAGCTGATGCGCTGGAAGACCAGGGCTTTCAGGCCACTCTCCGGGTCGATATCGGGGAACTCCGGCGGATTTTCCAGTCGTTGTTCGAAGCGCAGGCTTGGCGCTTCCTGGGTTACGCCGTCAATCAGAAAGTCCGAACCGAACGACGGATCGTTCATGCACGCCAGCACCGTGCCTTGCGCGGTCAGCAGCTCCGGCAAGCGACGCAACACGCGCTGATAGTCTTTGGTCAGCAGGAAACTGCCTTTCTGGAACGACGGCGGGTCGATGATCACCAGATCGTACGGGCCGCTGTTGATCACCTTGCCCCAGGACTTGAACAGGTCGTGACCGAGGAAGCTGACTTTGCTCAGGTCGTGGCCGTTCAGCCGATGATTGTCGCGACCACGGCTCAGGGCCGCGCGGGACATGTCGAGATTGACCACATGACTGGCGCCGCCCTCGATCGCTGCTACGGAAAAGCCGCAGGTGTAAGCGAACAGGTTCAATACCCGCTTGCCCGCCGCTTGTTCGCGCACCCAGTTGCGGCCGTAACGCATGTCGAGAAACAGACCGGTGTTTTGCTTGCGGCCCAGATCGACGCGGTACTGCAAGCCACCCTCGACGATGGTCATTTCCTCGATTTCCTCGCCGATCAGCCATTCCGCTGTGCTTTGCGGCAGGTAACGATGCTGGATCAGCAGAGTGTGTGCGCCGGACTGCTGCCATTCGCGCGAGGCGGCAAGTTGCAACAGTGAATCCCTCAGATGTTGCAATTGATCAGGCACTGGCTCCTTGAACAGCGACACCAGCACCACGCCCTGCAACCAGTCCACGGTCAGCTGTTCCAGCCCCGGCCAGCAGCGCCCGCGGCCATGAAACAAACGGCGGGTTTCGCTGGGTGCCGCTGCCAGCGCGGGCAGCAAATGGGCGTGGAGGGTGGCGAGGGCTTCAGGGTTCATGGATTACGGTTCGGCCTTTCAAAGGGCCGGCATTTTAACCACAAATGAGGGTTGCAGACGGCCGCTGCACTTCGAAAAACAACACCTTGGAGAAATCTGCTGTATCAAAAATGAATTTCTACAACACGCGCTGCTCATACCAGATAAGCAGCGGATTCAAAACCGCTATTCAAAAAATGTAATTCGGGGGAGTGCTGTTCATGTGCCCTACATCTACGTCGAGCGCGCACCTTCCTGGCGGGTTGATTCTGGTTGTCGAGGACGATCCGTTGATTCTGGAGTTTCTCTGCGAAATTCTCCAGGAGGAAGGGTTCAAGGTCGAACCGCAAACCAGCGCCGACGCCGCCTCACTGTATCTGGAAGAACACGCGGCGAACGTCGCACTATTGCTGACCGACATCACCATGCCCGGCAAGCTTAACGGCGCCGACTTGGCGAATCTGGTCGGCGATCGCTGGCCGGAAAAGCCGGTGATGGTCATGTCGGGCTATGAAACGCCGGAGACCTCCGGGGTCAAGCATTCGGTGGCGTTCATCAAGAAACCGTGGGCGATCGGTCAGTTGCTCGACTGTGTGGAAAGTGCGTTCAAATCCAAGGCTCCGCATCCGCAGCTACATTGACAAGTGCTACATTGCCGGGCCTGTCTGCCCCGGCCATCTGTCAGAGGATTTGTTCTTTTGTCTGCACAAGCATCGGTTTTTGATCGCGCATTCGCTGCGTTTCTGTTCGATATGGACGGCACCGTCCTTAACTCCATCGCCGCCGCCGAGCGCATCTGGTCAGCATGGGCGGTGCGCCATGGCGTGGAGGTCGAGACGTTTTTGCCGACCATCCATGGCGCGCGGGCGATCGACACGATCACCCGCCTCAATCTGCCGGGTGTGGATGCCGAGCAACACGCGGCGTTCATTACCGCTGCGGAAATCGAAGACGTTGAAGGCATTGTCGAAATTCCCGCTGCTGCGGCATTTCTCAACGGTCTGCCAAAAGAGCGCTGGGCGATGGTGACGTCGGCGCCGCGGGATCTGGCTCTGCGCCGGATGGCAGCGGCGGGGATTCCGGAGCCGGCAGTGATGATCACGGCTGAAGATGTGAAGGCCGGCAAGCCTGATCCGTCGGGGTATCTGCTGGCGGCGAAAAAGCTGGGGGTCGAGCCGGCTGACTGTCTGATTTTTGAAGACGCGACGGTTGGTATTCAGGCTGCGGAAGCAGCGGGCGCGGCGTTGATGGTCATCACCACTACGCATCAGCATCCGATTGAAACGGCTCACGCTACGTTGGCCAGTTACGATGCGATCAGCGTCAGGGTCGACAGCGAGGGTTTGCTTCGCCTGACCGAAATCTGATCTTTTCGGAAAAGCCCCTCACCCTAGCCCTCTCCCGGAGGGAGAGGGGACTGACCGGGGGATATTCAGGTAATACGCCGACGTGAAAGGTCTTCTCTGAATCCATAATCGCTATGGTCTTTCAGGTCGACGGCAAATTCAGCACAACTCGGTCGGTTCCCTCTCCCCCGGGAGAGGGCCAGGGTGAGGGGCTGCGTTCTGCCAGGCGCAGAAAATTCTCGAACCAGGCAACATCCCCGTCACCGGTCGGCAGCTCAACCATGCCGGCAATATCGCAACTACGCTGATCCATGCTTCTGAAATCGTCGCCAAAGTCGAGCGCGGTGAAACCCCTTGCCAATGAGGTAAACGCATGAAGATTGATCTGAGTGGAAAACTGGCCATCGTCAGCGGCAGTACCGCCGGCATCGGTCTGGGCATCAGCCAGTCGCTGGCCGAAGCCGGGGCCACGGTGGTGGTGATCGGTCGCGACACGGCCAAGGTCGAGCAGGCGCTGGCGAGCATTCGCCAAGCCGTGCCGGGCGCGCAGTTGCGCGGTCTGACCGCCGATCTGGGCACCGCCGAGGGCGCGGAAAAGCTTTTCGCTGCAGAGCCGCGCGCGGACATTCTGGTGAACAACCTGGGCATCTTCAATGACGTCGATTTCTTCGAAACGCCCGACAGCGAGTGGACGCGCTTCTACGAAGTCAACGTGATTTCCGGCGTGCGCCTGGCGCGGCATTACGCGCCGGCGATGGTCGAGCAGGGCTGGGGCCGGGTGATCTTCCTGTCATCGGAATCCGGCGTGGCGACGCCGGCGGACATGCTCAATTACGGCGTGACCAAAAGTGCCAACCTCGCAGTGTCCCACGGCCTGGCCAAACGTCTGGCTGGCACCGGAGTCACGGTCAATGCGATCCTGCCGGGGCCGACCTTTACCGATGGCCTGCAGGACATGCTCAAGGACGCGGCCGCCGAGTCCGGGCGCGACCTGCGTGACGAAGCCGACGCCTTTGTGCGCAAGGCGCGTCCGACCTCGATCATCCAGCGCGTGGCGGATGTGTCGGAGGTGGCGCATCTGGTGACTTACATCGCTTCGCCGCTGTCCTCGGCCACCACTGGCGCCGCGTTGCGCGTCGATGGCGGTGTGGTCGACAGCCTGACTATCTGAATTTTTCAAAAGAGAGGTTTTATGCCAACAGCATCCGCAACCATCGACATCCCGGTCTCGGCCGATCAGGTCTGGCAATTGATCGGCGGCTTCAACACGCTGCCGGACTGGCTGCCATTGATCACCAACAGCGAACTGAGCGAAGGCGGGCGCGTACGCACCCTGAAGACCGCTGACGGCGGCGTGGTGGTCGAGCGTCTGCAGACCTTCGATAACGCCGCTCGAACGTACAGCTATTCGATCGAACAGGCGCCGTTCCCGGCCAGTGATTACCTGGCGACGATCAAAGTTGAAGCCCAAGGTCAGGGGACGCGGGTGACGTGGTCGGGGCGCTTCAACGCGGTCGGCGTGAGCGATGAAGAAGTGGTGGCGTTGTTCAACGGCATCTATCAGGGCGGGCTCGACGCCCTGCGGGCCAATTACCCAACCAGATGACACCGCAACCCCCTGTAGGAGTGAGCCTGCTCGCGATTGCGGTGTGTCAGTCAACATAGGTATCGACTGGGACGACGCTATCGCGAGCAGGCTCACTCCTACAGGGGGTTGCGTTTCAAGTTCGGAATCGGGAGTTTTCAATCAAACTCTGCCGGCAATCCAGCACCAGTTTCGCGCCACCCAGATCACTGCCGCCGACCTCAAGACTGAAGCCGTGCAGGCTGACAATCGCCGCGACGATCGACAGCCCCAGGCCAAAACCACTTTGCGGCTGGCCACCTTCAGTGCGATAGAACCGCTGAAACACCGCCTCACGTTCAGCCTCGGGAATCCCCGGCCCTGAATCATGCACCTCGATCCGCGTCTGCCCGTTCGCATTGACCCCACGCAGCATCACCGTGCCGCCGGGCGGGGTGAATTTGATCGAGTTGCTCAGCAGATTCGCCAGCGCTTCGAACAACAACGCCCGGTCGCCATTGAGCGGCGGCAGCGTCTCCGGCATGTTCAACTGGAAACGCAGATCGCCTTCCTCGGCCAGCGGCAGGTAGAACTCGTGCAACTCTTCCAGCAGTTGCACCGGATCAAGCTCGACAAAGCCGGAACGACGCTGGCGATCTTCCAGTTCGGAAATCCGCAACAGACCACGAAACCGCGCCATCAGCGTATCCGCTTCAGCCAGCACCAGATCCAGTTGCGCCGCTTCCTGCGAGCCTTCGCCGGCCTGTTGCTGCATGCGATACAACTGCGCGCGCAAGCGGGTCAGCGGGGTGCGCAAATCGTGGGCGATGTTGTCGCAGACACCTTTGACCTCGTTCATCAAGCGCTCGATGCGCTCGAGCATGGCGTTGACGATGGCGGCGAGCATGTCCAGTTCATCGCGGCGATTGGACAGCGGCAAACGGTGCGTCAGGTCACCGGCAACGATCGCCTGGGCGCTGTTCTGAATCGCCCGAATGCGCTGCAACGGCCGGCGCCGCAGCAGATGCCAGCCAGCGATGCCCGGCAGGATCGTCAGTGACACGCCCCAGAACAACGCGTGCAAAATGATCCGCGTGACCGCAAACAACGAGCCATTGTCGCGCAGCAACACCAGCCAGCGCCCGTCACGGGTTTGTGTGGCCACCGCGTCGCAGCTGTCGCTTGGCAGGGTCGGGTCGTCGGAATCGGCGCACTCGGCGAGCATGTGGATCTTGCCGTCCAGCGGCAGTCCTTCGGGGATTTGTTGCAGCGCACCGCCCAGGTAATTGCCCTGGGCGTCGAACAGACCGTAGGCGTCGATGCCGCGAATGTCGAAGGTCATGCTGGCGGCGAGGGCGTCTTCCAGCTGCTCGCCGCGAAAGTGCGAGAACAGGTGCTGACGTTGCATCAACGAGTGTTTGGCGAGCTTGTCGAGGTAGCCGGACACCTCGTAGTACATGACCCCCATGAGGATCGCGCTCCAGGCCACGAACAGCGTGCTGTACAGCGCCAGCAAGCGACTGCTGGAGGAGCGCCAGCCGTCAGACGGGTTCGGCAATGACATAGCCCGAGCCCCGTACCGTGCGGATCAGCGGAACATGGCCCGCAGCGTCGATCTTCTTGCGCAGACGGCCGATGTGCACGTCGATCAGGTTGGTGCCCGGATCGAAGTGATAACCCCAGACCTCTTCGAAGATCATCATTCGCGAAAGAATCTGGCCGCTGTTGCGCATCAGAAACTCGAGCAGTTTGTATTCGGTCGGCAGCAGCGTCAGCACTTGCTCGGCGCGGCGGGCTTCGTGGCTGATCAGGTCCAGTTCGAGGTCGGCGACTTTTAGCGTGGTGGCCTGGGTGGCAACACTGTTCTGCCGGCGCAGCAACACTTCAACCCGCGCGGCCATTTCATCGGTGGCGAACGGCTTGGTCAGGTAGTCATCGCCGCCCGCGCGCAAGCCGCGCACCCGCTCATCGACGTCGGAGAGGGCGCTGATCATCAGAATCGGCGTCGCCACGCCCATGGTGCGCAGGGTGGTGACGATGGCCAGGCCATCGAGCTCGGGCAACATGCGATCGAGGGTAATCAGGTCATAGTTGCCGCTGACGGCGCGGTCGAGGCCTTCGCGGCCATTGTCGACCCAGTCGACGTCCAGCCCGTGGCTGCTCAGTTCGGCAACGATTTCCCGCGCGGTCACGGCGTCGTCTTCGATGGTCAAGATACGAGTCATAGGCAGGCCTGCTGATCGGTTCAAACGGAATGGCAGCATTTTGCCAAGAAATTACCGTTACGCTTTAAATTAACTTTCATCTTGGTCGCCCACGCAAATCAGAACTGATCGGATTTGCCACTCTGGCGTCAATGCAGAAAACCCGCAGCAGTTCGCCCTTTATTGCAAATTGCACGGGCTTAGGAAGTTCAAGTTTTATAAGTCATTGAAAAATATCGATTTATTAAAAGGCTGTAACTGGCACGGTCACTGCAATTCCTCACTTGACGAGTTGTAACACCATTTTTCATGCCTGGAGCAGCACAACAATGAACAGATCCCCTGATGGCTATTATCCTGCCGTGGAAGAGTCGAGCAGTGTCTCAGGCGTGTCCTGGGGCGCGATCTTCGCGGGTGCAGCGGCTGCCGCAGCACTGTCGATGATTTTGGTACTGCTCGGCTTCGGCCTGGGCTTTTCGGCTGTTTCACCGTGGGCCGGAGAGGGCGTCAGCGCCAAAGGCCTGGGCATTTCGACGATTGTCTGGCTGGCGGTGACGCAGATCATTGCTTCCGGCATGGGCGGCTACATTGCCGGTCGTCTGCGCGTGAAGTGGGCCAACATGCACGGTGACGAAGTCTACTTCCGCGACACCGCCCACGGCTTCCTCGCCTGGTGCGTCGCTACGCTGGTCACGGCTGTGCTGGTTGTCGGTTCGGTGAGCAGCGTCGTCAGCGGTGGTGTGCAGGCCGGTGCCAATGTAGTCGGCGGTGCTGCCGGTGCGATGAGCCAGGCCGCCGGTTCGGCTGCTGCCAACACTGACAGCGATCAGTACGGCTACTTCGTCGACAGTCTGTTCCGCGATGATCGTCCTGCTGCAGTCAGCGATGACGCCGCACGCGGCACCGTGACCCGCATCTTCGCCCAGAGCCTGGCCAACGGTCAGCTCAGCGCCGAGGATCGCACCTACCTCGCACAACTGGTGTCGCAACGTACCAACCTGAGCCAGGCCGATGCCGAGCGTCGTGTCGACGAGATCTACGCCAACACGCATAAAGCCATCGCCGACGCCAAACTGAAAGCTCAGCAAGCGGCCGACACCGCCGCGAAAGTCGCTGCCTACACCTCGCTGTGGATGTTCGTAGCGCTGCTGGCCGGTGCGTTCTTCGCCAGCCTCGCAGCCACCTTCGGCGGTCGTCGTCGCGATGCGGTCGAGTACGTCGAAGTCGACACCTACACCACTACCACTCCGGTTCGTTAAAAAGGAGAGTCACCATGCGCTCATTACTGCTGTTCTTCCTCGGCGTACCGATCCCGATCATCATCCTGATCGCCCTGTTCGTACACTGATCCCTCTGAGGCAGGATGCCTCTGCCGCTTTCATCTTCGGGTGAAAGCGGCTTTTTGCTTTCTGCGGGGCCAAAAGCGAAAATCCCTGCGCAAAGCGGGCGTTCCGTTTTATCACTTTAAGGATGAGTCAGTTGGACAAGAAGGAAATCAAACGCCAGGTCGCCGAAATGCTCGATGCCGGGCGCTCGAAAACCGAAATTTTCAAGGCCTTCTCCGGTGGTGCGCTGAAAGACAAGGCGCTGGCCTATCTGATCGGTTCGCGCCCGGATCCGGATCTGCTCGAACGCCACGCCGGCAAGATCAAGATCCTCCTCGGACTGACTTACGTTCAGGCCCTGATCGGTCTGGTGGGTGGCTATCTCCTCGGGCTGACCCTCAGCACCGGTTTCGCCATCGGGCTTGGTTTGTTCGCCGGTGGCGTGCCTTTGCTCTTTGCCTGGGGTTTTTATCGCAACGCGGCTCATGCTTACACGGTGTACGTGGTGCTCTCGATCAGCCAGGTTCCGCGCATGTTCAAGGAATACGGGGATGACCCGACCGGTACGGTGATCGGCGTGGCAATCACCCTGGCGATGATTTTCTACGTGGCCTGGCTGAAAAACCTGCTGTTCCCCGACCTTGGTTTCTTCGGCGCAAAGAAGATCAAAGGCCAGTTCGTCTTCTCCAACTGATCATGTCCGTCCCGCCATTTTTACTGGCCTGGATCAATATTTCGCCTGGCGATATCGCCTACCGTAAATGACCCAGGCCTTTGCTGAGGTATGAGCTACAGTGCTTGTCGCGCACCTTGTTGCGCTGACGAAGTATCCGCGTCGACGTTGAGAACAGAGCTATAAAAGCGTCGACGAGGCGTAGTGCAGCAAGGAGCTGACACAACCTCAACCGAATCTTCACGGACGAACACCGTAATGAACTGCCTAGAAAGAACCTTCGATATCCAGCCCTTGGTGCAGGCGGACATGACCGTGCACATCAATGGCCAAGCGGTCAGCGCCGCTATCGGCGAAACCGTCCTCAGCGTCATCCAGTCCCTCGGCGTGCGGCAGATCGCACGCAACGATCACGATCAGATCAGCGGCGCCTATTGCGGCATGGGCGTGTGCCAGTGCTGTCTGGTGAAAATCAACGGTCGCCACAAGCGCCGCGCCTGTCAGACCGTGGTGCGTGACGGCATGCTGATCGAGACCCAGGTCAACCGCGTCGTCGCGCAGGAGGTCGTATGAGCCTGCAACCGTTGATTGTTGGCGGCGGGCCGGCGGGGATGGCGGCGGCCATCGAGCTGGCGCGCCATGGGGTGCGCTGCACCTTGCTCGAAGAGGCCTCGCGCCTCGGTGGGGTGGTGTATCGCGGGCCGTTGCGCGATGGCGTGCAACTGGATTATCTCGGGCCGCGTTACTCGGAAGCGCTGGACAAACTGCACGGTGAATTTCAGCAGCAGTCGGGCCTGATCGACGTGCGACTCAACCACCGCGTGGTCGGCGCCGAAGGCACTCGCGCAATGGTGGTGCTTGACGGCGATGAACAGCTGCACGAGATCGCTTATCCGCAGCTGCTGCTCGCCGCCGGTTGTCACGAACGCAGCGTGCCGTTTCCCGGCTGGACGTTGCCGGGAGTGATCCTGCTTGGCGGTCTGCAATTGCAGATCAAGAGTGGCGTGGTCAAGCCGCAAGGGCCGGTGATCATCGCTGGCACCGGGCCGCTGCTGCCCTTGGTCGCGACGCAATTGCATGCCTCCGGCGTGCGCGTCGCCGGGGTGTACGAGGCTTGTGCGTTCGGCAAGATCGCCCGGGAGAGTCTGGCGCTGCTGAACAAGCCGCAACTGTTCCTCGACGGCTTGAGCATGCTCGCTTATCTGAAGTTGCACGGCGTCCCGATGAACTACGGCTGGGGTGTGGTGGAAGCCCACGGTGAAGGCGAGTTGAAAAGCGTCAGCGTCGCGCCGTATTCGGCGACCTGGGAGGCGGATCTGTCGCGGGTCGAACGCTTCGAAGCGCAGACGCTGGCGGTCGGTTACGGTTTTATCCCGCGCACGCAATTGAGCCAGCAGATGGGCCTCGATCATGGTTTCAGCGACGACGGCTACCTGCGTGCCCACGCGAATGACTGGCAACAAAGCAACGTGGCGCATGTGCATCTGGCCGGTGACGTGGGCGGGATCCGTGGCGGCGAAGCGGCGATGCTCGCCGGCAAGATCGCCGCCACTTCCATCCTGCTGCAACGCGGCGTGCTCGACGCCGAACTGGCCGGCGTGCGCCGTGATCGCTACACGAGCAAACTCAGAGCCATCGTGCGCTTTCGTGCGGCGGTGGATCGCTACACCGAGCGCGGCATCGGTCAGATCGCTCTGCCTGCGGCCGACACGGTGATTTGCCGCTGCGAACACGCGACCCGCGCTGACATCGACCTGGCGCTGGAGCAGGGCGTGCAAGACATCGCCAGCCTGAAAATGCGCACCCGCGTGAGCATGGGCGATTGTCAGGGGCGGATGTGCGTCGGCTATTGCAGCGATCGCTTGCGCCAGGCTACCGGACGTCAGGATGTCGGCTGGCTGCGCCCGCGCTTCCCGATTGATCCGGTACCGTTTTCCGCGTTCCAGTCCCTCGCCACTGAGGGCGCTTGCCATGAGTAAGTTCTACGACGTGGTCATTGCTGGTGGCGGCGTGATCGGCGCGTCCTGCGCCTACCAATTGTCCAAGCGCAAAGATCTGAAAGTTGCGCTGATCGACGCCAAGCGTCCCGGCAATGCGACCCGCGCTTCGGCTGGCGGTTTGTGGGCGATTGGCGAGTCGGTCGGCCTCGGTTGCGGGGTGATCTTCTTTCGCATGATGTCGGCCAATCGCAAGCGCGCAACCCAGGGCGCAGCGGTGGCGGTGGACGCCAGTACCCCGCATATCTTGCCGGAATCCTTTTTCGATTTTGCCTTGCAGTCCAACGCTCTTTACCCGGCGCTGCATCGCGAGCTGAAAGACAACCACGGCATGGATTGCAAGTTCGAAAAGACCGGGTTGAAGTTCGTGATCTATGACGACGAAGACCGGCTCTACGCCGAGCACATCGTCGGCTGCATTCCGCATCTGGCCGATCAGGTGCGCTGGCTCGATCAAGCGGCGTTGCGCGCGGCGGAGCCGAGCGTCAGCCATGAGGCGCGCGGGGCGCTGGAGTTTCTCTGCGACCATCAGGTCAGCCCGTTCCGCCTCGCCGATGCCTACATGGAAGGCGCGCGGCAGAACGGCATCGATATCTTCGTCAACACCAACGTCACCGGCGTGCTGCATCACGGTACTCGCGTCACGGGTGTGCAGACGGCGGAGGCGGGGGTGTTTCATTGCAAGACGCTGATCAACGCCGCCGGCGCCTGGGCGGCGGATCTGAGTGAGTGGGCGACGGGGATTCGTATTCCGGTGAAACCGGTGAAAGGCCAGATTCTACTGACCGAGCGAATGCCGAAAATCCTCAACGGCTGTCTGACCACCAGCGATTGCTACGTGGCGCAAAAGGACAATGGCGAAATCCTCATCGGCAGCACCACCGAAGACAAAGGATTTGACGTCACCACCACCTACCCGGAAATTGCCGGGCTGGTGCAGGGCGCGGTGCGCTGCCTGCCAGAGCTGGCGGACGTCAACCTCAAGCGCACCTGGGCAGGACTGCGTCCGGGGTCGCCGGATGAGCTGCCGATCCTCGGGCCGATGCGTGGGGTCGAGGGGTATCTGAATGCCTGCGGACACTTCCGCACGGGGATTCTGACGTCAGCGATCACCGGGGTGTTGCTGGACAAACTGGTGAATGACGAACCGCTGCCGCTGGATATCACGCCGTTTCTCGCGGATCGGTTTGAAGTGGTACCGGTCAAACCGACACTGGAATTAGAACTGGCCTGACACCGATCCCCTGTAGGAGTGAGCCTGCTCGCGATAGCAGTGTGTCAGTAATGAATAAGTCGACTGACACACCGCCATCGCGAGCAGGCTCACTCCTACAGGTTTTGTGCAGGGCTCAGGTGTTGCGGGATTCTTCTTCGAGTTGATCCGATTCGAACAGTTTGGCCAGTTCCGCCCGGGCTTCCTGGGCGGTCTGCAGGACTTTGGCGGCGTCGTCGTAAACCGCGTGTTGCGCCTCCAGCACCTGTTCGTCGTGATGCTTGAAACGCTTGATCCGCGCATCGGCCTGGGCTTGCGTCAGACCAAGGCCGACCAATGTACGACGGCTCATTTCCAGACTCGAATAGTAGGTCTCACGAATCGCCTCCGCGCCCACATCGATCAAGCGATGCACGTGCTGACGGTTACGCGCGCGGGCAATGATTTTCATGTGCGGATACAGCTTGTGCACCACCTCGGCAGTCTTGATGTTGGTCTCCGGATCATCCGTGGCGATGACAAAATATTCCGCCTCGCCGACCTTGGCCGCGTGGAGAATTTCCGGGCGCATCGGGTCGCCGTAGAACACCGGCACACCGCCGAAGCTGCGCGACAGTTCGATGGTTTCCACCGAGGTGTCCAGCGCGACGAACTTGATGTTCTGCGCTCGCAGAATCCGCGCCACGATCTGGCCCATCCGGCCCATGCCGGCAATCACCACCCGCGGCGCTTCGGTGTCGATCTCGCGGAATTTTTCCGGCACTTCCACCGGCTGCACTTTCGGGCTGACCAGCCGCGCGCAGATCAACAGCAGCAATGGCGTCAGCGCCATCGACAGGGTGATGGTCAGCACCAGCAGGTCGTACAGACGCGGCTCGAACAGGCCCTGATCGCGACCGATCTTGAACACCACAAACGCAAACTCACCGCCGGCAGCCAGAACGATACCGAGGCGAATTGCGCTGATCTTGTTCAGCCCGCCGGCCAGACGCCCGACGACAAACAGCAGCGGCAATTTCAGCCCGATCAGCAGCAGGGTAAGGCCCAACACGGTGATCGGCGCGCTCAACAACAGGCTGAGATTGGCGCCCATGCCGACGCTGATGAAAAACAGCCCGAGCAGCAGGCCTTTGAACGGTTCGATCTGCGCTTCCAGCTCATGGCGGTATTCCGAATCCGCCAGCAGCAGACCGGCGAGAAACGCCCCCAGCGCCATCGACACACCGACCAGATCCATCAGCCACGCCGTGCCGATCACCACCAGCAACGCGGTGGCGGTGGACACTTCCGGCAGGCCGGTTTTCGCCACCACGCGGAACACCGGACGCAGCAGATAACGCCCACCGATCACCACCACAGCAATGCCGCCGAGCACCTGCAGGCTGTGGCGGATATCGTCGGCGGTGCTGGTGTGGTGATCGACGCCAGCGAGCATCGGCACCAGCGCAATCAACGGAATCGCGGCGATGTCCTGGAACAGCAGAATGGCAAACGCCAGACGCCCGTGGGGACTGGTCAGTTCCTTGCGTTCGGCGAGGCTTTGCAGGCCAAAAGCGGTAGAAGACAGCGCCAGACCGAGGCCCAGCACAATCGCGCTGTTCAGCGGTTGACCGAACACCGACAGCGCCAGCCCGCCGATCACCGACGCGGTCAGCAGCACCTGCGCCAGGCCAACGCCGAACACCGATTTGCGCATCACCCACAAGCGTCGCGGCGACAGCTCCAGGCCGATGATGAACAGCAGCAACACCACGCCCAGCTCGGAAATATGCGCAACGCTTTGCGGATTACCGATCAGGCCCAGCACTGACGGGCCGATGATCACCCCGGCAAACAGATAACCGAGCACAGCGCCCAGTTGCAGACGTTTGGCCAAAGGCACGGTGAGCACCGCCGCGAACAGAAACACGACAGCGGCTTGCAACAGATTGCCTTCATGGGGCATTGGAACGACTCCTGACTACGGGTACGGCGGGGGGGCGACAAGGATAAGGGTTGACCGGATTTCAGATCCACCAAAGATCCCTTGTAGGAGTGAGCCTGCTCGCGATCGCGGTGGAACAGTCGACATCATCCGTGACTGACAAACCGCTATCGCGAGCAGGCTCACTCCTACACTGGATTTCCGGTGTCGCTGTAATAATTTGCATCAACTGGTTACATTTATAACCCCTGCGCATCAATTTCCGGAAACGCCATGGCCATCAACTTCGACCTCAACGACCTGCAAGCCTTTCGCGCGGTGGTCGAGCAGGGCAGTTTTCGCAAGGCTGCCGACACCGTGCGCTTGTCGCAGCCGGCGCTGAGTCGGCGCATCGAAAAGCTCGAAGACGCCCTCGGCGTGAAACTGTTCGAGCGCACCACGCGCAAGGTCAGCCTGACCCAGGCCGGACGCGGCTTCATGCCCAGCGTCGAGCGGTTGCTGGATGATCTCGACATCGCCTTGCTCGGCATCAGCGAAGTCGCCTCGACCCGTTTGGGGCATGTCACCGTCGCCTGTGTGCCATCGGCGGCGTACTACTTCATGCCGCGCGTGGTCGCGCGCTATCACCAGCAATTTCCGCGGATCAAAGTCAAAGTCCTCGATTCCAGCGCGCATGATGTGTTGAGTGCGGTGGTCAATGGCGAGGCGGATTTCGGTTTGAGTTTTCTCGGCACGCAGGATGCCAAAGTCGAGTTCGAACCGCTTGTGCAGGAGTGCTATGTCGTCGCCTGTCGCCGCGATCATCCGCTGGCCGGGCGCAGCAGCGTCAGCTGGGACGAGTTCTATCAGCAGGATTACATCGCGCTGGACAAGACCTCGGGCAATCGCTTTCTGCTTGATCAGGCCTTGGGCGGGGTGGTGCCGCAGCGTCAGAGCATCTGCGAGACGCGGCACGTGACGACGATGATCGGCCTGGTGGAGGCGGGTTTGGGCGTGGCGGCGGTGCCGTTGATGGCGATGCCCGGGCCGGACCATCCGATCCTGACGCGGGTGCCGCTGACCGAGCCGCAAGTGATGCGCAGTGTCGGCATCATCAAGCGCCGGGATCGCACGTTGACCCCGGCGGCATTGGAACTGGAGCGGCTGGTCGTCGAGATGCGCGTCCAGCCGCCAACGATCAGCGCTTGACCGAATCCAGTCCGGTGGCCTGTACGTCAGCCTGAGCGGCCGGTGCAGCGAGGTAGGCGAGCAGGGCTTTGGCCTCTTCCGGATGCTCGGCCTTGACCGGAATGCCCGCGGCAAAACGCGTCACCGACTGCACCGATTCCGGAATCTTCGCGACGAAGCTCACGCCCGGTACCGGCAGCAATTCACTGACCTGCTGGAAGCCCAATTGATAGTCGCCCGTGGCAACCACCGAACCGACCGGGATCTTGGCGATCATCTTGGCTTTCGGTTTCAGCTGATCTTCGATACCGAGTTTCTTGAACAACTGCTGCTCGATATACACGCCGCTGGCGCTGTCGGAGTACGCCACCGATTGCGCGTCGAGCAGGGTCTTCTTCAGGCCGTCAACGCTGCTGATGTCCGGTTTCGCTGCACCTTCACGCACCACCATACCGATCCGCGAATCCGCCAGTTCAACGCGGGACGCCGGGTCGACCTTGCCCTGTTTGATCAGTTCATCAAGGGCGTAACCGACCATGATCACCACGTCGGCGTGCTCACCGCGCGCCAGACGATTGGGGATCGCTTCCGGTGCCTTGCCCATCGACGGGCCGAGGCTGGTGGTCAGGGTGTTGCCAGTCGCAGCGGCGAATTTCGGCCCGAGGATCCTGTAAGCGGCAGTGAAGCCGCCGGAGGTCATCACGCTGAGTTCTTCGGCCTGGGCCGCGACGTTGAAGGCGAGACCGGCGAGCAGGGCGGTGACAGTAAAGAGTTTTTTCATGGCGAGTTTTTCCTCAGGCCGCGACAGGTTGCAGACGACCACCGGCACGGCGGTACAGATAAAGCGTGGCGCACAGTGCGCACAGGGCACCGATGCTCATCCAGTAACCCGGCGCGGCTTTGTCGCCGGTGTACTGGATCAGGAAGGTCGACATCGCCGGGGTGAAGCCGCCGAAGATCGCCGTGGCCAAGCTGTAGGCCAACGAGAAACCGGCGACGCGCACTTCCACCGGCATGATTTCGGTCAGCGCCGGAATCATCGCGCCGTTGTACAGACCGTAGATGAACGACAGCCACAACAACGACAGCAGCATGTTGGTGAAGCTCGGCGCCTGCACCAGGAACGACAGCGCCGGATACGTCGTGGCCAGGGCCAGCAGGGCCATGCCGATCAGCACCGGGCGACGGCCGATGCGGTCCGACAACGCGCCGCCAATCGGCAGCCAGAAGAAGTTCGACACACCCACCAGCAACGTCACCAGCAGCGCGTCGGAAGTGCTCAGGTGCAGCACGGTTTTACCGAAGGTCGGCGCGTACACGGTGATCAGGTAGAACGCGGTGGTGGTCAGCGCGACCATCAACATCCCGCCAAGCACCACGCCCCAGTTCTGACCCAGGGTGCGGAATACTTCGCGCATGCTCGGACGATGTTTGCGCGCGGCGAACTCTTCGGTTTCCGCCAGGTTGCGGCGCAGGAAGAAGATGAACGGAACAATCATGCAACCGACGAAAAACGGAATGCGCCAGCCCCAGGCCGCCACTGCTTGCGGCTCCATCCACTGATTCAGACCGTAGCCCAGCGCAGCCGCCACGATGATCGCCACTTGTTGACTGGCCGACTGCCAAGCGGTGAAAAAGCCCTTGCGGCCCGGCGTGGCGATCTCGGACAGATACACCGAAACACCCCCCAGTTCCGCACCTGCGGAGAAGCCTTGGAGCAGCCGGCCGATCAGCACCAGCGCCGGTGCGAACAAGCCTATGGTTTCGTATCCGGGCACCAGCACGATCAATATCGTGCCGCTGGCCATGATCGACAGGGTGACGATCAGACCTTTGCGCCGACCGACATCATCGATGTACGCACCGAGCACGATGGCGCCCAGCGGGCGCATCAGGAAGCCTGCGCCAAACACCGCGAAAGTCATCATCAGGGAGGCGAACTCGCTGCTCGCCGGGAAGAACACCGCCGCGATCTGCGTGGCGTAGAAGCCGAACAGAAAGAAATCGAACTGTTCGAGGAAGTTGCCCGAGGTCACCCGGAAGATGGCACCGGCCCGCGAGCCATTGGTAGGGATTGAGGCTGTCATAGAAAAGTACTCCACCGCTTTTATGACGTGCGCTACGGAGAAGCGGCGCACGGTTTTTATTGAGGTGGATGGTGGCGCAGATGTAACAATCTGTTAATTGCATTGTTGGCATGGATTGATGCGTGTTGCGGATCAATCCGTGACGTGGCGCGCTGTCAATGTGGGAGCGAGCCTGCTCGCGAAGGCGTCTGGTCAGGCGGTGATTTTTGCAGGTCGACCGGGTACATATCCGTTTCTGCGGGTGTTGCTGATTACGGTTCCGCCCTTACGGCGGGTCACCTTTTTCAAACGCCGGAGTGCCGGCCCAGCAAAAAGGTAACCCAAAAGGCTTGCTCCTGCGTTCGGCCCTCGCAGGCTCGGGTTCCTTCGCTGCGGGATCGATCCGGGCGCAGCGGCTCCGGTTTGCTTCGCTGCACCTACACTCGCTGTGTCCGACTGCGTCGTACGGTCGCTGCGCTCCCACGCCCGGATCAATCCCTCCACTCAGCCTTCCGACGTCGCCCGTGGATCAAGATCAAAAGCACTCGAGCTAACGCTCATTGTTGAGTGGGGCGGCTTCGCCGCGAGCAGCTGCGCTGCCTTGCTTTTCTGTGGGAGCGAGCCTGCTCGCGAAGGCGGCCTGACAGCCGAGCTGATCTTGAGGTTGTGCCCAATCCAACTGTAGGAGCTGCCGAAGGCTGCGATCTTTTGATCCTGCTCTTGCTCTTGCTCCTGCTCTTTGTAGGAGTGAGCCTGCTCGCGATAGCGATATGTCAGGCGAAACCGATGTTGGACGGTCGAATGCCATCGCGAGCAGGCTCACTCCTATAGGGGCGGGTTACCACTCTGCCTACGCCGTAGCCGCCACTGCACTTGGTTCGCGAGCTACCTCAGTCGCGCCGTTCCCAACCTGCACAGGCATGCTCAGAAACGGCGGAAGCGGGCAATCGAGCAAGTCGGCGACGGCCCGGAACAACTCCGCTTCGGCCACGGTGATCACGCCGTCGTGCATCACGCAGCGGGTCATCGCATCGAGCAGGGCGGGGCGCTCCTCCGGCATGAGATGGCGCAGACGGCTGAGCGCGGTTTCCAGCCCGATTAGTTCTTCCAGATCGGCGCGAATCTCTGGTGGTCGCTCGAATGCGAGCCCTTGCCACCCAGATTCCAGCGCCTGCGCCACCGTCGCTTGATCATTTTGACCGGCGCGGGCCAGCGCGCTGAGCAGTGCCAAGAGTTCTTCGGCGCACTGGAACAGACCGAATTTGAACTGCACCGGCGCCGCGCCCAGCACATTGCGTTCGACGATGCGCAACAGCGTCCACTCAAGCAGTTCGGTCTGGTTGTCGGCTTCAATCAGCGCGATCAGGTTGGCATCGACCCTGGGGAAACTTTTGCCGAGCTGTTGCAGGCTTGGTGTCGCCAGATCGAGCAGTGGCAAACGCAGGCCCGGCTGTAGTGACAACAGTGGATTTTGCAGCTGTTCCAAATGCTCGAACACCGCGTCGTCGACGGATCCCCTCAGTATGTCGAACTGCATGCCCAGCACGGGCGCCGAGCGTGACAGCAAAAACCCGTAAACGATGGCTTGAGCGCCATCGACGCTGCGCGCAGCGTCTCTGAGTACCTGCGGAATATCGTCGAGCAAACGGCGCGCCTCAAGCAAATGTTCTGCCTGCGGCGCGCCGATCGCTGCGACTGAGGCTTGCGCCGCACTGAAGTCGTAAAGCACCGCCATCGCGGCAGCCGGGACGCCGCCAAATGCATCCGCCATCGGCAGGTCGGGTTTGGCCGGCAGCTCTACGCTCGGTGCGGCGATCTTGACGAAGCTGCCATCCCATTGCGCATCGACCCGGCGGATCCGCTCGCTCAAATCCGGATGCGAGGCCATCAGGTCGAACGAAGAAGTGCCCGAGCCGAAATACAGATGGCTGAACTCGGCAGCACGCGCGGCATTGAGCGTGGCGCCCAATTCATAACCACCGATTTTTTTCAGTGCACCGGCAATGCTTTGCGGGTTGCGCGTGTATTGCACAGCCGTCGCGTCAGCGAGGAACTCGCGCTGCCGCCCGATCGCTGCCTTGATCAGGTTGCCGAAATACGACCCGGCAAATCCTGCAACGCACAGGACAAAACCCACCAGCGCGGTGAGCGCGACAAACTTGCTGCGACGCGCGGCTTCTTTGCCCACCGTTTCGGTGCCACGCAGGATGTAGCTTCCGGTCAGGCCGAGCACGAGGATGCCGTGAACGATAGCGATCAACCGGGTATTCAGGCGCATGTCACCGTTGTAGATGTGGCTGAACTCATGGGCGATGACACCTTGCAACTCTTCGCGAGTCAGCAGATTGATCGCGCCCTGAGTCACGCCGATCACCGCGTTTTGCGGCGTCATGCCTGCGGCGAAGGCGTTGATGCCCAGCTCCGGCAGCAAATACACCGGCGGAACGGCCGTGCCTGAGGCGATGGCCATTTCTTCCACCACGTTGAGCAGGCGCTGCTCTTCAAGAGTCTGCGCGTTATGGTTGATCAGCCGGCCATTGAGGCTACGCGCAATGACTTTGCCGCCGGCGGACAACTCCGAATGCTTCGCCGTACTGCCCAGCAGCACGACGCTGATAACTACCGCGGATACGGTGCCGACCAGCTCCCAGCTCATTTCTAGATCGAAGAGGACATTGCCGTCGCCGTCTTCCACCGGAATGATCATCATCAAGCAGGACGCGGCGATCAGGCTCAGAACGGCCAATCCCATCAGAACGATGAGCAGCAGAGTGCGGCGCTTGGCCTGGCGCTGTTGTTGGAAAAAATTCATGGTGCCATCCGTTGGCTGGGGTCAGAACGAAACCTGTGGCGCTTGCTGAATCGCCGCGCTGTCGGCGAATGTCAGCAGCGACGCGTCGGCAGCATGGCCGAACAGCGGGGCGAACACTACAGCCGGAAAGCTCTGTTTGAGGGTGTTGTAGCTCATCACCGCATCGTTGTAAGCCTGGCGAGCAAAGCTGACTTTGTTCTCGGTGCTGCTCAGCTCTTCGCTCAATTGCTGCATGTTTTGCGAAGCCTTGAGATCCGGATAGGCTTCGACCGTCACGTTCAACCGGCCCATCGCACTGCTCAGTGCGCTGTCCGCCTGCCCGAGCTGGACGATGTTCTGGGCATTGCCCGGCTGCGCCTGAGCTGCCTGCAAGCCTGCAACCGCGTGGTTGCGCGCTGCGATCACTGCTTCCAACGTCTCACGCTCATGAGCCATATAGCCCTTGGCGGTTGCCACCAGATTGGGGATCAGGTCGTAGCGACGTTTGAGCTGCACCTCGAGTTGCGCAAACGCATTGTTGATTTGATTGCGGCGGGCAACGAGGCGGTTGAAGAGCTGGATGGCGTAGAGGGCGAGGAGGCCGGCAACGACCAAAAGGATGATGAGAGTGCTGTTCACGGTGATGTCCTTATTCACACGGCAGAAAGGGGCGCGGCATCTTAGCGCAAATCCGACGGGCGTGTGGCAGCGGGCCACCTTTCGCTGCGGGCCAGATCGGCAGCGTCAATTTCTCAGCCTGCCTGAGCACAAAAACAAGGAATGTTTCCCGCGCCGCGCAGTCGGAGTTCAGGTACTACTCATCTGAAAGAGGTTCACCGATGAACAGCAAAACCCTAATCGCCAGTCTGGCCCTCGTTGCCGGTATTGCCGGTATCACGCCCATTGTTCAAGCGGCGCAAACCTCCAGCGAACCCGCCGTGCAATCGCCGACGAGCGACCGCCAGCTGAAGGTCAACGACCGCGCGCCGGAAATGTACCAGCGCGAGGACAAGGCTTTGAAGAACTGGAAAGCCAAAGGTCTGAAAGCACCGATCGAACAGGCGCAGTGGGTGCAGATCAATGACAAGTACGTGATGGTGATGATCACCAACGGCACGATTGTCGAGATGCAGCCGGTCGAGCGATAGGCCCGGTTTTACAATTGGCCATGGATGGCTGATTGTATTCGAACGGCGTTCCGGTAAAACAGCGGGCGTTTGAATGAGGAACAAGGGATTGGACAAGAAACTTCTTTACCGCAAAGTGAATACTCGTACGTGGGGTGTTCGTCGCAACGAATCAGTTGCGCATTACCGCGATCAGCGCAACAGCAAAGCCGCAAGCCGTCACGAAGCCATGCGAAGTTCGATGCATCCGGGCAAACAATACGGAAGAGACTACACCCCGCTTTTTCGCTTCCTGTTGTCTCGCGTTGGCGGCCCTTGGGATTCCATTTTCGGTGAGGCTGTCGCGCGACTTGATCAATCCGCCCCAGTGTTCTGGATGGTTGCCATCCATGAAGAAGATCGCCAGGACATCGTGCGACTAGGTGAATCCAGCTATTTCAGCGGGCTGTATGTCGATGAGCAAAATCGACTGCAAATGATCAATCCGAAACTGACGCCGCAGGACATGACGCCGCATTGCGAGTGCTGTACGCACACATTCAACGGTGTGGTCTTTGGACAAACCGCAGGATTTGGCCCACGCACATCGTCAGTTGTCGACGCAGAAGACCCGCCAGCATGAATCAGAGCAGCTCTCCCTTGTCCCACAGACTCACCAGCTCCCCGGGCGCCTGGTTCTCCGGCACTTTCAGCACCATTTCTCCGGACTGATAGCGCACTTCAATCTGAAAGAAGCGTTGATCCCCACGTCCGGATTCGCTGCTGTCCAATGGCAGACAGCCTTCCAGCACCGAGCAGATTCTCGAACGCTGATTGATGTCGCATTGCGCGAATTCGATTTCCCGTGGGCGGCTCAGGCTGTGAATCGCTGCAACGCCACCCTGGCGAGATACGCGCAAAACGGAATCGTCATCCAGCTCGGGTAGCGTTTTCATACAGCCTCCTCGGATTATTCGATACCGACCTGTGCCCAGGCTTGCTGAACTGCGTCGGCTGCTTCGGCGCCGAAGCGCTGGCCGGCATGGTCGATGGTCAATTTTGCGAACGCGTCGAACGTTGCCTGCTGGCTCAAGCGGTCATCGCACAGCGTGTCATACCAGATCTTCCCGGCCTTTTCCCAGGCGAAACCGCCGAACGCCTGGGCCGCGAGATAAAACGCACGGTTGGGAATGCCGGAATTGATGTGCACGCCGCCATTGTCTTCGCTGGTGATGACGAACTTGCGCATGTGATCCGGTTGCGGATCCTTGCCCAGCAGCGGGTCGTCATATGCCGTGCCGGGGTGTGACATCGAGCGCAGGCCCTTGCCTTGGATCTTCGGCATCAGCAGGTCGGCGCCGATCAACCAGTCGGCCTGCTCGGCGGTTTGCCCGAGGGTGTATTGCTTGGTCAGCACACCGAATACGTCCGAGAGCGACTCGTTCAGCGCGCCGGACTGATTGGCGTAAATCAGACCGGCCTCGCTTTCGGTGACGCCGTGGGCCAGTTCATGGCCGATGACGTCGAGCGAGCGGGTGAAGCGCTGGAAGATTTCGCCATCGCCGTCCCCGAAGACCATCTGCGCGCCGTTCCAGAATGCGTTCTCGTAACCTTGCCCGTAGTGCACGCTGCCAATCAGGGCGAATCCCTTATTGTCGATCGAGTCGCGACCGAGCACTTTCCAGAAGAAATCATAGCTGGCGCCCAGCGCATCGTAAGCCTCATCGACCGCCGGATCCCCCGACGCCGGCTGGCCCTCGAGGCGCACCGGCATGCCCGGCAAGAGCATTTTGTTCTGCGCATCATGCACGCTACGACGGGCCAGGCCGGGTTTGGTTGCCTCCGGCAGAATCGCCCGCGCCGGCGGCTGCGAAGGGCGGCCGGGATTGGGCAGCAGGCTGCGTACATGGTTGAGTGTTTGCATCGCAGCGTTGCGTTGCGGCTCGGAGCCGTGGGCAATGATGCGGTTGAGGATGTAGGGCGGAATGAAACTGCGCAGCAATCGAGAGTCGGTCATCAAAGCATCCTTGTCGTCATACGATGTCGATACACATGTGAGCGGCAACGCGGGTTTTCGGTTCCATGGATTGCCATCGGCGACGGATTCTGCGAAAAACCCCGCCTGCGAAAATCTTTCCAACACCTACAGCACCCATCACAACCCCTCCAGCTTATATTTCCTCGTGCAAATCCAAGCTCACAAAGAATGCTGCCCAAAAAATTCTGGGCGGGTTTGGTTTCTGTGTGGAAAACACCCCTCCTTATTTCCTGTCTGGCGTGTCAAAACTCCCCTTGAAAAAGTGATTCCCGTTTGGCGGCGGGGAAGGATTTTGTACGGAAAAAGGTCTGTGCTCCAGCTGCGTTTTGCTCTGGTAGAATGGCGTTTTGACACGATAGGAAGAGCTTAAATTGAAGGGATTGCACAAAAAGATAATTGCAGGGGTGATTGCCGGTTTAGGCCTCGTTGTAGCTGGCTTGATTAACTATGCCGTCGAGCATGGAGAGTTGCCCGCTTGGTCGTCAGGCGCCTTAAGTTGGCTATCAAGCCTAATGTTGATTCAGGCGCCTTGGGCTTTATGGGAAATATTGCTGATCCTCCTAGCACCAAGTGCAGTTTTGGGCGTGCTGGTTTTTATGCTGTTGCAGAAAAACTCCGTTGATGTTGATGATTATAACGAGCAGCTTGTGGTGTTGCGTGATACCAAGGCTACGAATATCAAGTTGAAGAAAAAGTATTCTGATCTAAACGACGCACATGAAAAGCTTGCAGCTTCAGCTGAGGAAATAAAAGCTTCTAATTCCGATTTGGCGTCAAAGAACGCGGAGCTTAAAAAAGAGATTGCAGAGATGTTGGCTGCTGTGGTTGCGCCCAAAAAGTCCGAAATTAACAATTTATGCTTGAATGTGCTCAAGGCTGTTGCTGCTTTGACTGAGCGTGATTTAAGGGCTGATTTGGATAATGTTGACTCTATAGTTAAGCTAGGGAAGATACAAACCCACGCTGCTTTAGACGTGTTAAAGGAAAACGAACTGATTTCTGTGTCTGGCAATGTTCGTGGAATACGTTATCGCCTGACAGCTCAAGGTCGTGTGTACTATCTGGAGCATCAAGATTAATAGTCGGGGGGTAGCTTGATGTGTGAAACTTTCACATGGAAGAATTGCATGGCCGATGTTTACACATATCGGTATGGGCCGATTGCAAAGGACTTCTTAACTCTGGTTGTAAACCCGTCACTAGATGCTCTTGATGCTCAGGTGAAGCACTGGCAGGAGTCTGAAGACCCAGTTTCTGAATTCATCATTTCTGACCTCAGTGAGTTGATTCTCAAAACACGTATGGCGTTCTGTCTTTCTATCCAGTCTCTCTGGGAACAACAGATACGAACCTATTTAGCAGGTTGCCAACAGGAGTTGGGCATCAATCCGTTCCCTGTGTCCAATCGACGGGGTGCGAACTCTGTACAGACTGTGTATTGGGGTGATGAACTGAATGCAGTGTTTGAGAGGTTGCGGGATATCGCTCTACCTTCGTTCGCATCATTTGAGTCACTTGACCTGCTTATGCTGGTAGGCAATGTGTGTCGTCATGGTGATGGTAACTCTAGTGTAAAACTGTGGGGTGTTCGCCCTGATCTTTGGCCCGCCTACCACGAACCTGATAACGAGTTTCTACGATCCACACTGACTGACCAAGCCCCGTCAGTGCAATCACTGGAAATCCCTAGGGAAATGCTAGAAGACTTCGTGGATAAGATTTGTCTTTTCTGGGAAGAGGCCAACTATATCTATGAAGAGAGTATCGAACGAAAACACCCGTCCCTTGAGGCTCGGTTGGTTGTCAGACGTGCTGAGCGTGCACAGGGCATTCGGTATAAAGGGTTCACCACTCCCGTCCTTACAGCTCCTAGGGAGTGAGGTGTGTTTTTCTTGTGAAGTTTTTTCTTGGTGTGTGTGATTTGCTGTGATACATTTCTCTCGCACAAAAAATGTGTGATATTCACAGGAGAATTCACGATGGCACAGGCAAAATCCCCAGAAGTAAAGGCACGCATCATCACAGCATGGCGTGAAGCAGAAGCCAAAGGAGAGACACGCAAAAGCTTTCACGAACGCATCAAAGGTACTGAGCTAGAAATCACTTACGGCGGTTTGGAGCGTTGGCTGAACCCGGCCAAAGCAAAGATTGTTGGTAGCACAGGGGCGCACACAACAGTGCACACAGAATCGCCCAACTTCGCCACAGCTACCACGCTGGATGACGTAGAGGCAGTGTACAAGAAAAGTATTGAAGCCCTTATCACCACTCTTGAAGAGCAAGAGCAGCACCTCAAAGGTGAGCTTGATCGTGTGGTAAGTGACCTTGCCCGAGCACGTGAGAAGCTCACTAAGTTCGATTGATGGTGTACGGGATAGTGTGGAGGAGTTTTTGATGGCTTTCTTCGGTGCTGTGGCTTTCTGTGTCATGGTGAATGGCACGGCTGAAAAGTGTCAACCTCCTAAAGTGATGCGTAATGAGCATGAAACGAAGGAGAAATGTGAGTCGTTCATGGCTGAGTACATGCCATATTACAAGCGTGGGATGCAGCAGCTTATGCAGCAGCAATCAAAAGCGCTATTGAGCGACCTTAAAGTGACATATGAGTGTGTACCTGCTGCTGAGGCTGCGAAGCTCCCAAGAAGCAGTGTTTAGGCTGATCTCCAACCTCGTTGATGCAATGTGAGCCAACAGCCCTAACGAGCATTTATCAAGGCTGTTGGCACTAAGCCCCGTAGCGTCGCCCATTTGTGTTACTTACGAAATACTAGCGATCAGGGCCTGATGGGCATGCAGGTCGGCGGCAAACGCAAACTGCTGGTGCCAGCGCATCTTGGGTACGGCGAGCGAACCATGGGCAAGATTCCGCCGAATTCGAATCTGGTGTTTGAAATTGAGTTGCTGGAGGTTTTGACGCGGGAGGATTGAGGTCTGAGGAACGTGCGTCTGGATGAAGCCACCCTCATCCAAACGCTTGCAACTTCGGATGCTCAGGTGAACATCTCTATATCGTCAATCGTGTCCTCAATGATGCCCCGCAACGAGGGCATCCGACGGCTTACGTTTTCGAGCGCCGGCAAAACGGTTTCGGTATCCAGTCTTCCATGCCGACGAGCGATATGGCCCAGGGCGGTGATGGCACAGGCAGCGATCGCTTCGGTTTCGCTGGAGAGATGCTGGAAGCAGATTTGCTGAGCCCAGTTGCCATCGGGTTCATTCAAACCAATGGAAATCAGTGCGCGAATGACATTTTCCTGAGCGCCGCTGGCCAGTAATCGTATGGATTCATCATGATCTATTGACGGGTCTTGGTAGGTGAGGCTCACTTTCTTGCTCCCAGAATATTGCCCTTGCTGTCTACTTTCTTGGCTTTGATCAATGCGTTTTTCATGTCTTGATGAAGCTTATTCCATGGCCTTACGTGTCCGTGGTAGACCTCACCACCAGTGCGATCAAAAACGACCAACTCATTGGCATCGGGATCGACTCCAATCCTGCGCGCAGATGTAGGCTTTACCTGAACCGAACTCTCCAAAGCCTTCTGCCCATTCGAGGGACCTTTGCTCTTGACCGGCGTGTCTTTTTTTCCATGGTAGTTGGCAGCGTCGAACTCAAGTGCCAAGACAATGTAAAGAGGCTTTATTCCCGAGTCAGCCGGAAAGACCAGAATAAAGTCTTGGTATTCAGGCGGGTAAACTGGATTGACAATGATTTTGTCCGCCTGCTCGGTCGGCGGATATACCCAGATGTGGGGAACCTGCGGCGCACTTTCCAGCGGTGGAATTGCCGATCCGCGTGACGAGTCTACTGAGGGAGTCCAGAGTAGGGTCGACCCATTGCCAAAATCTGCGACGTGCGAGGCGCCTTGCTTGACGAACTGGACGACAGGAATCATTTCCCAATCGCTGCGCGTTTGAGTGTTGTATCCGTATCCTTTGAACGTGCCGTCGGGCTGCTGTTCTACGTGCAATCGAACCCGAGTCCGAGCCGTCTCAAGCGACTGTAGCTGCTCCTCTGTGTAGAGAGCGCTATCGGCGAGACTCGATGGCCACAGCAGCGCAACCAATCCGAGCAACCCGCCTGCGACGACACCGCCGGTAGCCAGGCTTGTGCTACTTGCGGTCGCAGCGCTGGCGCTCAGACTGCCAGAGCTGCCGAGAGCAAAAGCTCCGATCGACGCTTGCAAACTGCTCGCGCCAATTGCCTTGAGTGCGATATTCCCGGCGGCGTCACGTTCACGCCCCGCTAGCAAGGACAGCGTTCCATAATCCGAAATTTTCCCAACCGGTATGAATCCGGATGGATTTGCATCATTGATGACGCCGTTCGGCAGCTTGCAACTCTTCGCAAACACACAGCCGCTTAAATTGTGCTGTTGTCGTATGGACTGATTGCCAAGTCGATCTTCGTGAACCTGTTGCCGCGCCAGCATGTCTTCATAAGCGCCATGCGCGGCCTCGCGCTCAGCAAGTTCGCTGGCAGTCATGTAGCGGGTGGTGATGTGGTGTCCATCTCCCTCTGGTGGGTTTTGGACCCGGGGGATGTCTTTCTTGCGAGCCATGAGCGTCCTTGTCCGTTGTTAAAAAACGAAGCGGACGCTAAAGCAACGACGGAGTGATGGATGTAGGACGCGTCTGAAATTTTTGCAGTTGTCAGGACTGTAAAAAGATCAAATCCATTGCCAGACAGGTCAACATATCGCTTTACCCTCCCGCCCAAACCGCTCCCGATAAACCGACGGCGGCACGCCCACCACGCTGCGAAACGCCACGCGAAAACTCTCCACCGATCGATAGCCGCAGCGCTGGGCGATCTGCTCGGTGTGTTGGTGGGTGCTTTCCAGCAACTCCCGCGCTCGCGCCAGGCGTTCATGTTGCAGCCAGGCTTTCGGAGATTGGCCGCTGGCTTCGGTGAAGCGCCGCAGAAACGTGCGCTCGCTCATTGCTGCTTCGCTGGCCAGATCGCGGACTTCCAGCGGTTCGTGCAGGCGTTCGCGGGCCCATTGCATGACTCGCGACAGGTCGCTGCGGGGTGTCGGGCTGACCGGGGTGGGGATGAATTGGGCCTGGCCGCCGGTGCGTTGCGGCGACATGACCAGGCGCCGCGCGACGGCGTTGGCGACCTGTGTGCCGAAGTCGCGTGCCACCAGATGCAGGCAGGCGTCAATGCCGGCCGCGCTGCCGGCGGAGGTGATCAGTTGGCCTGCATCGACATACAGCACGTCCGGATCGACCTCGATGGCCGGAAAACGTTGGGCCAATTCGCTGGTGTAGCGCCAGTGGGTGGTGGCGCGGTGGCCGTCGAGCAAGCCGCTGGCCGCAAGGACGAACACCCCGGAGCAGATCGACAGCAACCGCGCGCCTCGGCCATGGGCCTGACGCAATGCGTCGATCAGCGCTGGCGGTACCGGGGCGTTGCGGTCGCGCCAGCCGGGGATGACGATGGTG
>Ga0157371_10000913_pt1 | contig 33279 bp, 34 predicted proteins | sample C45metaG_FD_113462 | JGI IMG/M metagenome (GOLD analysis project Ga0157371, IMG submission 113462) | Corn rhizosphere microbial communities from Kellogg Biological Station, Michigan, USA - C4-5 metaG | ecosystem: Host-associated > Plants > Roots > Rhizosphere > Soil | place: USA: Michigan... | reverse complement strand
CCAGGTTTGATTAAAACAGTAAACTGATCTTTGAAAGGATTCGGAAAAATTTTCATGGAGCGGTTTCCTAAAATAGTAGCGGCATTTTTTAAGATCCTTTGTTGGCTCAGATCGTCAAATGCTTTTTCAAAATCCGGAATTCCATAGCCGATTCTATTATCCGGATTCTGATAAATGCTGCTGCTTTTTTCAACGGCTTCAATAATTTCCATATTGGTAAATTCCGGAAACGCCTGCCATAAACAGGTAACAAGCCCCGCTAAATCCGGAGTGGCAAATGAAGTTCCGTTTCCACTTAACAAACCTCCTGTTGGTGATGAAACAACTGTTCCAAATCCAACAGAAGCCGAAGTCGGTTTTACTCTTCCGTCGCTGGAAGGCCCGTAACTACTAAATGCTGCCACATTTCCCGAAGCATCTACCGCTCCTACTGTCAAAATACTATCCGCATCACCGGGAGTACTAATAAAATGCCATGAATCATCACCTTCATTTCCTGCCGCAGCCAGTACGATCATTCCTTTGCGTGCAGCGATAGTAGCGGCTTTTGCAATGATACTGGTGTGGCCATTCATGTCCGCATAAGTATAATTGAAAACAGGATTATCAAATAAATTATAGCCGAGAGATGTAGTAATTATATCAGTCCCGGCACTGTCTGCCCGCTCTGCAGCAGCCACCCAATATTGTTCTTCAACAGGTGATTCTGAAGAAGCATCTTCTGAACGGTACAATAAAAAATGGGCATTGGGGCTTGTTCCAATAAATTGCCCCGGAATGTTAGCAGCAATGATCGAAAAGCACATCATTCCGTGTTCGTTATCTTCATTTACACTTTCTTCATTGTTCACAAAATCATAAGTTTCTACCACAAGACCTTTTATATTGACACTATCAAAAGCGGGCAAAGTTTTATAATGATAAAAACCTGCATCAATAACGGCAATCAGCATCCCTTCTCCATGAAAACCTTTGTTGTGCAAATATTCACCATGATGAATATGAATTTGACTGAAAGAATGTCCATATGAATAATGATCATCAGTAACGGATAAGGGAGCAGCGATATGACTCAATTGTTCGTTGAATTTATCCTTTCTTACTTGTTCATCAAATTGATTTCTTTCAGCAAATGCATGACGTTCCAATGGCTGCGTTTTTATCACAAAAGAAAACCGGTTGATCTTCGAAAGTGCAGTAGAATCAGTAGTTTCAATACATATTTGATTCAACCACTTAGATTGATCAAGGATTTTTACACTGCCCGCCAACCGCACACTATCGACATAGGAAGGTGTAACCGGAAGATCGGTTTCATCAATAGAAATATGTTGCTTTGTTCTTCTTTCTATTGCCCGCTGTGATAAAAATTTTGACGGATCATTTATTGAAAAAGGCGTTCCGTTCTTGTTTTTAAATTTTACGATGTATTTAGAAAATTGTGCAGATAGATTGAGAGAAAAAGTGAATGACACGAAAAAAAATAAACAGATTCTTTTCATAAAATCAAATCATAGTGTAAACTAATTATGATCAATAATACTAAGTCTTTCGCCAAATCCTTTATAGGTTTCATCAGTTGCCTGGTATTCCCAATGAATGAATTCTTTATAAATAAGTCCTACATCTTTTGCATACTTTTCGATGCTGTAAGTCTTTTCAGCATATTGGGTAGTTTGCGGATTGCCGGTTGAATCGCTCAATTCAAAAACAGTAATGGTGTTCTTAAAATCGAGCGGCCCAATGGTCGCCGGAGAAGTGACATCTTCATAAGTATAATTCCAGTCTTCCATAAAAGCAGCGTTCGCAAACTGATAAGAGCGATACGGGTCTTCCGGTAAGTAACTATTTCCCAGCCATGAATATCCGTCTTTTACCGGTGAGGTCAATTTGATAAAACGAAGATTGTCCTGAATGAGTTCAATTGATTTTCCTGTCGGAATTACCGTAAAAACATTATCAATTGTCCATTGCTGTGCAGAATCCTTTCTCAGGTAACGGTCAATTGTAAAACCTGGTCTTCCAAGATTATCAGTAATGGCAGCGGAAATACGGTATTGTGCCTGGTAATGCCTGATTGTTTTATTCTGGCCGAAATTGGTAAAGATCGTAGAATCAAGATCATAGGTAATATTCTTTCCAACCTCCAGTGGAAAATAATCAGTTACTGGTTCAATAGAAAAATTGGCATTTTCCTTTCTACATGAGATCAGCAGCAAGATCATCAAACCATAAGCAGGAAAATATTTTTTCATAAGTAATGTTGAATGGTTTTATGGTTTTATTGCTTTATTGTTGAGGAGAAACTCAGTAAGTAACCATTTATTGAATATTCTTATTTTCATTGTTCTCATAAAAACGAATTTTCACTCCATTTTCGTATCAAACAAGTTGGAAATTGCGCCTTGTCTTTGTATAGAGAGCAAAGATACTGTAATCAGTTTGAGTAAGCTTTTTGCTTAAAGGTAATTGCTAAATAAATAATTACGCGAAAAACCGGCCAACTTTCGATGGCCGGTTTTTAATTTTCAATGGGAAATGTTTTTTAAAAATTATGACTTTTCAGTTGAAGCTTCAGCTTTCTGCTGTCCTTTTTTGCCATTCCATTTACCATTCATTTTTTGATTCTCTTTTCTCTTTTGCATGAAGGCTTTTCTTTTTGCCTGCTGATCAGGAGTGAGAATAGCATCCATTTTTTCTGATTGAGTTTTATGCAGATCTTTCATCCTGTCCTTCTTCTGCTCAGGAGTAAGAGTTGCATCATTTTTTATGGCGTCTCTTTGTTGCCTCATATCTTCATGAAGCGCTTTGAGTTGCTTTTTTTGATCAGGCGTAAGATTCAAATCATCCATCATCTGCCCTTTCTTAAAATGATGTGTGGAATCTGACTGTACTTTTTGTGAATGCGGGGCCTTTCTTGCTACCTGAGCATTGCCGGCGGCAGCAAAAAAGAAAGCTGCAACTCCGAATAAAAATAATTTTTTCATGTTTCAATTTTTTAATTGTTCAATCATAGATGAAAAACTTTCGCAGAAGTTTAAACCCTTCCTGTTAAAAAAATTAAAACACTACTTTCTTCAATTAACGCAGGAACAACAACTCACGGTATTTCGGCAATTCCCAATATTCATCGTCCACCAAAAGTTCAAGCTTGTCAACATGATAGCGGATTTCATCAAAATATTTTTTTACGTTATCACAGTACATTACCGCTTTTTTTCTGCAGTCTTCTACCAGGTTCGCTTCTTTTCTTGCCTCAATCATTTCCTGAACTTTTATGCTGATGACATTAATATGCTCGGATATTTTTCGGGCAATTTGTGTTTGCGAAGCAAAACCTTTTTCATCAAATCCAAGTTCCTTCAACCCTTTAATATTCTTGATCAACACATTTTGATATTTGATGGCTGCCGGTAAAACATAAGTGGTTGCCAGGTCGCCCATCACTCTTGCTTCTATCTGGATCTTTTTCGTATAATTTTCCAGCAAAATTTCGTGCCTTGCTTCCAGTTCTTTGTGTGAATAAATTCCAAAACGTTCAAAAACATTTTTGGATTCGTCTGTTACAAATGAGTCCAGGGCGAGAGGAGTAGTTTTTACGTTTGGCAAACCTCTTTTTTCTGCTTCCTTTTCCCAAGCCCCGCTGTATCCGTCGCCTTCAAACAATATTTTTTTGCTTTCAACGATATATTTCTGAATGGTTTGCATCAAAGCGATTTCTTTCTTCTCACCCTTTTCAATCAAACCATCCACATCTTCTTTAAATTTGGTGAGTGTATCCGCAATGATCGTATTGAGAACGGTCATTGGCGCAGCGCAATTGGCTGAGGAACCCACTGCCCTGAACTCAAATTTATTTCCTGTGAATGCAAAAGGCGAGGTACGGTTTCTATCCGTATTATCAAGCATCAATTCAGGAATGCTTCGGTGGATATCCAACTTCAGCATCGCTTCATCCTGCTCATCAAAATTATTACTAACGCGTTTCTCCACTTCATTTAAAACATCCGTCAGGTATTTCCCGATAAAGATGGAAATAATTGCAGGTGGCGCCTCATTGGCTCCAAGCCTGTGATCGTTGCCGGCACTGGCAATAGAAGCCCTCAACAGATCCGCATGATCATGAACCGCTTTAATGGTGTTCACAAAAAATGCAAGAAACATCAAATTGGTTTTCGGCGTTTTCCCCGGACCCAGCAAATTGACTCCTGTATTGGTTGCCATGCTCCAGTTGTTATGCTTTCCGCTTCCATTAATTCCTGCAAAAGGTTTTTCATGAAGCAGAACGATCAGATTATGTCTTTTTGCAACACGGCTCATCAGGTCCATCAACAAAGTATTGTGATCCACCGCAATATTTACTTCTTCAAAAATCGGAGCACATTCAAATTGTGAAGGTGCTACTTCATTATGCCTGGTTTTTAAAGGAATTCCTAATTTATAAGCTTCGTCTTCAAAATCGCGCATGAAAGAATAAACCCTTTCCGGAATCGCACCAAAGTAATGATCTTCAAGCTGTTGTCCTTTTGCCGGGGCATGTCCAAAAACCGTACGCCCTGTCATCATAATATCCGGTCTTCCGCTGGCAATACTTCCATCGATTACAAAATATTCCTGTTCCCAACCAAGTGTTGGTTTTACGGAAGTGATATTTTTATCAAAATACTGACAAACATCAACTGCCGCCTTTTCAAGGGCAACAGTTGATTTCAATAAAGGAGTTTTTGTGTCCAGTGATTCACCGGTGTAAGAAACAAAAATGGTAGGAATACAAAGTGTTTTCCCGTTACCCATTTCTATGATAAATGCCGGTGAAGATGGATCCCATGCGGTATATCCACGTGCTTCGAAAGTAGCTCTGATACCGCCGCTCGGGAATGAAGATGCATCAGGTTCCTGTTGAATTAATGCGGCACCTTCAAATTCTTCCAATGAAGTTCCATCACTTTTTAAAGTAAAAAAGGAGTCATGTTTTTCTGCTGTTGCTTCGGTTAATGGCTGAAACCAGTGAGTGTAATGAGTTACATTTTTTGAATCGGCCCAGCTTTTTAAACCTGCAGCGATCTGATCGCCCATTTTACGGTCAATCTTTGTTTGATTTTTAATCGATGAAACGAGACTTTTGTAAGCTTCATCACTTAAAAATTTTCGCGCAGTTTTTAAATCGAAAACGTTTTCACCAAAATAACTGGTGATCTTTTTTGAAGGAGGTACATCATGAAATTTCGTGCTTGCAAAAAGTTCATGAAGTGCATTAAGTCGTAATGATTGCATTTTAAAAATTTAAGACGCAAAAAAACGATTTAATTTCCATAAAAGAGCAAAAATATTTTCAAATACGATCTTTTTTCGCACATTTTTATAAAAATTACAAACATTTTTATAAAAATAATGTATTTTCGGGTCTAATCACTCCTTTATAGAACAGGTTTTTTATTTATTCCTACAAGTTTGCCCAATCTTTCCCAATTAATGTAACAGGTTACCGGTAACAGCAAAAAGATAAAATAAATACTGCGATATCTGACAATAGCGCCAATGATCGGAACCGTATATCCGGTAATCAGAAACATGCTGAGACTAAAAAAAAGGCAGAAATAAATGAGTGCATTTATAGGCAACATTCTTTTGTGACAAAATACAAAGACGAGAAATAAAATCTCGAACAATAATATTTCAAGGGCAAAAGGTACATATAGAACATTATTTATTTCAGTTAAATAGGGCCGGAACAGCGTATGATCTAAAGCTTCCGGCGCATTATTTAAAAAGCTTTTAAAAGTTGGGTGAAGTGGTTGAATATTGATCGTGGAGTTTCCGGCTTTCCCTATTTCTATAAAACTTTGTTGCCGCAAAGTAACATATTGCGGAAGATTGGCTCCCGGAGAAATAAAACCGGAAGTAAAAAATAAAATGGCAACAACTACATAAACTGCTATAAAAGAAGCAAAAGCAGATTTTGGAAATTTTTGAGCAAGAATCCAGGCAATCAACGCAGGTATTAATGTGATGAAAACGAAATTTCTTAAAAGAAAGATTAGCAATAGAAACAGCGTAATTATTATCATTCTTTTCCACGAAATTTTAGATCCAGTCATAATGAAAAACAAGTGATAAATGATCATTGAAAGAGATAATAAAATCAGCCCGTCGCGGTGGATCATTGCAGAATAAAAAAGTGCAGAAGGCAAAATAAAAATACAGAAAATAACTGAATAGAACCTTTTTGGAAAGATTTTGATAAACACTTTATAAAGAGCAATGCAGCCAAAAAAAATTAAAAAATTATAAAAAAGTGTGTTGATCCAAAAGTTTCCAAAGCTGAACAGATCGAAGATTGAAAGCATTTTAGCAAGCAGGTTCGTGCGCAAATTATTCCAGTAAGAATGTGTGTCATCCAAGAGCCTTGCATAACCAGTTGAATAATTACTTTGGAAAATATCTACCAAATACTCATGTGGATTTTTAAAAAGCAAATGAAATTGTTCAATGCCCATTTGATGAAAAACAACTGAATCAGAAACCGGTAAAATGTATAGATTTAAATAACTGCCAACGATCAACGAAAGAATTCGTACAGCAAATAATGTGATCAAAATTTTGTTGGATAATCCTGACTTTTTAAAAAAATCTATGCGGGTGATCAACCAGCAAAAGAGTACGCAATAAAAAATAAATAAAAGGTAAATCAAGCAGAAAAATTTTTTAAATGTGGGAAGTTAGTTAAAATATTTGCATCGGAAAGTCTGAATAAAGGTCAGGAGATTGTAAGTTTGCTTTTTTATTACAATTATGGAAATAACATTTGAAACAGCGGAAAAACTTGGACTGAAAAAGGATGAATTTGAAAAGATTATTGACATTCTTGGCCGTGTTCCAAACTTCACTGAATTAAGCGCCTACTCCGTCATGTGGAGTGAACATTGCAGTTATAAAAATTCTATCAAATGGCTGAAAACATTGCCCAAGGAAGGTTCTAAGCTTTTGGTAAAAGCCGGGGAAGAGAATGCCGGTCTGATGGATATTGGTGATGGTCTTGGGGTTGTTTTTAAAATTGAAAGTCATAATCATCCTTCGGCGATAGAACCTTTCCAGGGCGCCGCCACAGGAGTCGGTGGAATTCATCGCGATATTTTTACCATGGGTGCAAGGCCGATTGCGACGTTAAATTCTTTACGTTTTGGAAATATCGAAAACGAAAAAACACAACATTTATTAAGCGGAGTAGTAAGTGGAATCGGCCATTATGGAAATTGTTTCGGTGTTCCAACTGTTGGGGGAGAAATTTATTTTGAAGAATGTTATCATACAAACCCTTTGGTAAATGCAATGAGCGCAGGTGTGGTTCGTTTGGGCCAAACCGTTAGTGCAACCGCCCTTGGCGAAGGAAACCCGGTTTTCATTGCGGGAAGTGCGACCGGAAAAGATGGAATGGGCGGTGCAGCCTTTGCGTCTGCTGACATTACAGAAAACAGCGCGGAAGATCTGCCGGCTGTTCAGGTTGGCGATCCTTTCCAGGAAAAAAAATTATTGGAAGCGTGTCTTGAAGTCATTCAAACAGGGGCTGTTGTTGGAATGCAGGATATGGGCGCTGCAGGAATTATTTGTTCAACTGCTGAAACCAGCGCCAAAGGCGGTGTTGGAATGAATATTCATCTGGAAAAAGTTCCAACGCGCCAACAGGGAATGAAAGCATGGGAGTTGCTGCTGAGCGAAAGCCAGGAAAGAATGCTTCTGACTGTGCAGAAAGGAAGAGAAAAAGAGGTGGTTGATATTTTTGAAAAATGGGATTTGCCTTGTCAGCAAATTGGTGAAGTAACAAATGGAGAAATGCTTCGCTTTTTTATGCATAATGAACTCGAAGCAGAATTGCCGGCAGAAAGTTTGGTTCTTGGCGGAGGCGCCCCTGTTTATAACAGGGAATATAAAGAGCCTAAATATTTTGAAAAAATAAAGGCTTTTGATCCTGCAAAAATTCCTGTTCCGAATGATTTAAAAAGTATTGCAGAAAAAATAATTTCTCTTCCGTCAATTGCTTCCAAAAAATGGATTTACGAACAATATGACAGTATGGTTGGAACAGCGAATCTTAATACCAACGCGCCCTCTGATGCTGCTGTTGTTGCAGTAAAAGGAACAAAAAAAGCACTGGCATTAACAACAGACTGCAATAGTCTTTATGTTTTCGCCGATCCTTTTGTTGGTTGCATGATTGCTGTAAGTGAAGCTGCAAGAAATATTGTATGCAGTGGCGGAACTCCATTGGGAGTTACCAATTGTTTGAACTTTGGAAATCCTTATGATCCTGAAGTTTACTACCAGTTTGTTGAAAGCATTAAAGGAATGTCGGAAGCTTGTGTGAAATTTGATACCCCTGTTACCGGAGGTAATGTCAGTTTCTATAATCAATCTCCTTCAGGGCCTGTCTATCCAACTCCAGTTATTGGAATGGTGGGGCTTTTGGAAGACGCTGAAAATAAAATGACTTTGGATTTTAAGAATGAAGGTGACATGATTTATTTACTCGGTAAAAATGCCGAAGACTTTAATTGCTCTGAATATCTTCATAAAATTTGTGGTATTGAATATTCTCCTGCACCTTATTTTAATCTTGATGAAGAATTTCGTGTACATAGCGCTGTTAGTTCATTGATTAAAAATAAAACGATTCTTTCGGCCCATGATATTTCTGAAGGCGGACTCTTTATAAACCTTGTCGAAAGCGGGTTTCAGCGAAATTTAGGTTTTGCAGTGAACCAACATTCTGATAACTATCAGAAAAGTGCAATCCGTAAAGACGCTTATTGGTTTGGTGAAGCACAGGGAAGAATTGTGGTTACAGTAAGTTCCGGTAAAATTGAAGAGTTTGAAAATTCATTAGATATCCCTTTTGAGAAGCTCGGAAAAGTTACCTCAGGTGAAATAAAGATTAATGATGAAAGCTGGGGAAATATTAGCGGTTGGAAAAATAAATATGACAACGTTATAGGCAATCTTTTGAAAGCAGAATTCTAAAGAACGAATTTTTTGAATGAATAAATCACCAAACATAGTAATAACAGGCGCTGCAGGATTTATTGGAAGTTGTCTTGTTAGCTTTTTAAACAATGCCGGTTTTGAAGATTTGATTTTGGTTGATGATTTTTCCAAACATCAAAAAGATGTCAATCTGAAAGGAAAAGTTTTTTCAAAAAAAATAGAAAGAGAAGTTTTTTTTGATTGGTTGCAAAAGGAAAAACCTACCATCGATTTCTTTTATCACATTGGTGCAAGAACAGACACCACCGAATTTGATTATTCCATTCATCAACATTTAAATGTAGATTATTCAAAAAAAGTTTGGAATTATTGCTCACAAAATAACATTCCACTTGTGTATGCTTCATCGGCTGCAACATACGGAGGCGGCGAATTTGGTTATAAAGATGATGAGTCCATTATAGAAAATCTGCAACCATTAAATCCATACGGGATTTCAAAAAATGAATTTGATAAATGGGCACTTAAACAACAAGAGATTCATCCCCCAAAATGGGCAGGATTAAAGTTTTTTAATGTTTACGGGCCGAATGAATATCACAAGGCGAGGATGGCAAGCGTGATATTTCATTCATATTATCAAATCAGAAAAAATGGTTTCGTAAAGCTTTTTAAATCTCATAAAAAAGAATTTAAAGACGGCGAGCAATTAAGAGATTTTATTTATGTAAAAGATGTTTTAAAAATTTGTTTTTGGTTTTTAGCCTGCTGGGCAAAAGATCCACAAACTTTCATTTCAGGAATCTATAATGTTGGCACAGGAAAGGCAAGAAGTTTTAATGATTTGGCGAGTGCTACTTTTTCCGCTTTAGATAAATCCACTCACATTGAATACATTGATATGCCTGAAGATATTCGTGAAACTTATCAGTATTTTACTGAGGCAGATATGAACAAGATCCTCGCAGCAGGTTATTCTCAGGCCTTTTATTCTTTGGAAAAAGGCGTTGATGATTATGTTAGAAATTATCTTTCCAAAGAAAAACATTTCTGATCGATTCAATTATTTTATTTTCCTTTTTTGTTTAAAAAAGTTTAAGAACACTTTATAAGAAATTTCCTTTTTCGATAGAGAGCATCCCTTCGAACTGGCGTACCTTTGCCCACGCAAAATCAAATATTTTACCAGCATAAAAAAGAAGATTTAATCATGAATTTAGTCGGAAAAAAAGCACCAAGAATTTCTACCGGTGCAGTAATAAATGGAGAGGAAATAGTAGAAGATTTTAATCTTGATCAATATATTGGAAAGAAAAACGTAGTACTTTTCTTTTATCCAAAAGATTTCACTTTTGTTTGTCCTACAGAAATCCATGCTTTTCAGCAAAAACTTTCAGAATTTGAAAAAAGAGATACCATCGTTATTGGTTGTTCCACCGACACCGAAGAGACTCACCTGGCCTGGCTTGGAACTCCAAGAGATAACGGTGGAATTGAGGGAATAACTTATCCTCTGATCGCAGATACTTCAAAAATTGTTTCATTAAATTATGGCGTTTTGGGCGGAACCTATCATTACAACAGAGACGAAAGAATTTGGTCTTTTGAAGGAAATCCAGTTGCTTACCGGGGTACATTTTTAATTGACAAAGAAGGAATTATAAGGCATGCTTCAACAAATGATCTTCCGCTCGGAAGAAATATTGATGAGTACCTTCGTCTTGTTGATGCACAAATTCATGTTGAAAAGTACGGAGAAGTTTGCCCTGCAAACTGGGAAGAAGGCGAAGAAGCAATGGAAGCTACAAAGGAAGGAGTTTCCAAATATCTGGGCCAGGCTGAAGTGAACAATTAATAATTTCAAAAAATATTTATGTTAATAGAATTACAGGATGATAACCTGCAACAGATCGTCAATGATCATAAAGAAGTGATCGTGCAATATTCCGCCGGATGGTGCGGAAACTGCCGGTTGATGAAACCAAAATTCAAAAGACTTTCAACAGAAAATGATACGGTAACTTTTGTAATTGCAGATGCTGAAAAATATCCCGGCAGCCGCAAACTTGCCAGTGTAAAGAATTTGCCCACTTTTGCAATTTTTAAAAACGGGAAACTGGCGAACCAGGTACAAACAACGAAAGAAGAACAATTAAAAATTCTGATCAATGAAATTGCCGGTAATTAAACAAATTCAAAGAACATCTTCAGTTGAAGAAATCGAAAGTGCAATAAAAGTTTTAGAAAACACATCTGAAGCTGCTACTTTAAAAGATGAAGATTTGAATCTGATTGGAGAACTCATCTCAAACATGTGTGGTGCTTTGGAAGTTCATCAACTGATCGCCGATGGATTTTCACAAAAAGATGCTTTGAATTCTTTTATGAAAAAAGTAATCGGATCAGTTGATCTTTGATTATTTATATTTTTAAAACTAAAAAACAGTACAAATATTTATCTGTTTGTGCTGTTTTTTATTCTGATTTTCAATTTCGTTTAATTTTTTTCAAAAATTTCCTTCATAACTTTTTAGGGTAAACTTTTCGATGTAAGTTTGCATGACCTCACGGATCTTTATTTTATTACCTTTTTTCCGCGGTCACTTTTTTATATCTCATTTTAAGCAGCTTTTCAATTGCTTTGATGGGTATTTTTATTTTAAAACAAACGATTAAATGGCTAAATACATTTTTGTTACTGGTGGGGTTAGTTCTTCTTTAGGAAAGGGAATCATTGCTGCTTCGCTTGCAAAGCTTTTGCAGGCAAGAGGTTTACGTGTTACCATTCAAAAATTTGATCCATACATTAATGTTGATCCGGGAACTTTAAATCCGTACGAACATGGAGAATGTTTCGTAACAGAAGATGGCGCGGAAACTGATCTTGATCTTGGGCATTATGAGCGTTTTTTAAATATTAACACCAGCCAGGCAAATAACGTAACTACCGGCAGAATTTATCAAACCGTTATCAACAGGGAAAGAGAGGGAGACTATTTAGGGAAAACGGTGCAGGTGGTTCCGCACATTACTGATGAGATTAAGCGCAGAATGATGTTGCTGGGCGAAAAAAATGAATACGACATTATTCTTACAGAAATTGGTGGCACTGTTGGCGATATTGAAAGTCTGCCATTTATTGAAGCAGTAAGGCAAATTCAATGGGAATTGCCTGTAGAAGATTGCCTGATCGTGCATCTCACTTTAATTCCATATCTGAAAGCAGCTAAAGAATTAAAAACAAAGCCAACACAACACAGTGTAAAACTGATGAGTGAAAACGGTATTCATCCTGATATCCTGGTTTGCCGAACAGAGCGTCCGTTAAGCGAAGATTTGAAACGAAAAATCGCACTGTTTTGTAATGTGAAAGTGGATGCGGTTATCGAAGCTGCCGATGCTTCCACGATTTATGAAGTGCCAATCGCGATGCTTCGGGAAAAACTTGATTTAATTGTTCTTAAAAAATTAAACATTACAAGTTATAACGAACCGGAATTAACCAAATGGAAAGAGTTCTTAGATAAAGTAAAACACCCGGAAAATAAAGTCACTATTGGCCTTATTGGAAAATATATTGAATTACAGGATGCTTATAAATCCATTCTTGAATCCTTTATTCACGCCGGTGCCATGAATGATTGCAAAGTTCAGGTAGTAAATGTTCACAGTGAATACATTGATGAGGAAAATGTGAATGATAGACTGATAGGACTGGATGCTTTATTAGTTGCTCCAGGATTCGGATTCAGAGGGGTGGAAGGAAAAATCGTTGCAGTAAAATATGCGCGTGAAAATAATCTTCCATTCTTTGGGATATGTTTGGGAATGCAAATGGCTGCAATTGAATTTGCACGAAACGTTTTAGGAATTAAAGATGCTGATTCAACAGAAATGAATCCTGACACGCCTGATCCCGTGATTGATATGATGGAGGAACAGAAAAAAGTTACCATGAAAGGTGGTACCATGCGTTTAGGTTCTTATCCGTGTATTATCAAAGAAAATTCATTGGCACATTCAATTTATGGAACTACAGAGATTTTTGAGCGCCATCGCCATCGGTGGGAATTCAATAATAAATATTTGAAACAATTTGAAAATGCAGGAATGATCGCAAGTGGTATTAATCCACAAAGTGATCTTGTTGAAATTATGGAGTTAACGAATCATCCATTCTTTATCGGTGTCCAATATCATCCTGAATTGAAAAGTACAGTTGAAAATCCTCAGCCAGTCTTTGTTCATTTTATAAAAGCTGCAAAAGAATTCGCAAAAGCAAATCAGTTAAAAAACCAGGTTTTCAGAGTGGATGTATAATTTTTATTAACACTTTTCTTTAGATTTCTATTAAACTGCAAAGGCCAAAATAAGGTCTATAGATGTATCTTTGGCACCTTTTAAAATATTTTATAAATTAAACTATAATGATGAAAATATTACCTTATTGCCTTTTACTGTTTTTAAGTTTAAATGCCTTTTCTCAAAATAATAAATTGGGCACAAGCGATCCTGATGCAAAGTCTATATTAGACCAGGTGAGTGCGAAATTTAAAACCTACAAGACGGTTACTGCAAATTTTACCTTAAGTATTACCAATGCGGCCGGAAAAGCTGAGGGAACTAAAAAGGGCTTGGTTTATATGAAAGGACCAAAATATCGCGTCAATTTATCAGGACAGGAAATTTATAGCGATGGCAATAATATCTGGACCTATGATAAATCCGCAAATGAAGTTCAACTTACCAAATTCGACCCTTCTTCCAATACAATCACACCACAAAAAATGTTTACTAATTTTTATGATAAAGATTTTTTGTATAAGCTAAACGGAGAAACAAAACAAGGCAGGAAGACAATCCAGGAAATTGAATTGACTCCTGTGGATAAAACAAAAACATTCTTTAAAGTTCTCGTTGACATTGATAAAGCTTCCAAAAATATTGTCTCAACAAAAGTTTTTGAGAAAAATGGCAACCGGTACATTTATACAGTTACATCCATAAAAACAAATTCAACCCTTCCTGAATCGTTATTTGTTTTCAACTCCAAAAACTATCCGAATGTTGAAGTAGTTGATTTAAGATAATTTTTTTCTTTTTGTTAATAAAGGCACTTCCATGAAGTGCTTTTTTCATTCAGGCCAACTGTAGGAATCTATTTTTAAACCTGCCAGACTGATCACTCTGTCAATGACTGTGGCAGCTAATTCTTCTATTGTACCTGGTTTGCTATAAAATGAAGGCGAAGCAGGGCAAATTATTCCACCGGCCTGTGTAATTGTTTCCATATTTCTGATATGAATAAGGCTGTATGGGGTTTCACGTACTACACAAATTAACTTTCTTTTTTCTTTTAAAATAACATCTGCTGCACGGGAAATAAGGTCATTTGAAAAGCCTGAAGCTATTCTGGCAACAGTTCCCATACTGCATGGAACGATGATCATGATATTATAATCTGCCGATCCGGATGCAAAAGGGGCCATAAAATCATTTTTTTCATAATAGTCTGCACGATAAATATTATAAGCCTTTTGTCCTAATTCAGTATCCCAAACAATTTTGGCATTATCTGTGATTACTATACTAAGATTCGACCACTGTGATTTTATTGAACTGAGTTTATCTAATAATACCTTTGCGTAAATAGAACCACTGGCTCCAGTAACAGCTACAATAATTTTATTCATTGGGAAAATATTAAAACTTATAAAAAAAAATCAAAATAAATCAAATAAAAACAAATAAAGTTCGTTTAAAGTTCATGGAAAAAAAAGTGGCATTTGCTTTAGTCGCCTGTTTGTTTATTTTTTCTTTTGCCAAAGTTAAACCAAGTGACAAGGAAAAAATAAATTGGCTGACTATTGAAGAAGTAAATGCAAAAATGAAAGAGGAACCAAAACCGGTAATCATTGATCTTTATACAAATTGGTGTTATTGGTGCAAAGTAATGGACAAAAAAACTTATTCTGATTCTAAAGTTATTTCTTATATAAATTCTCACTTTTACGCAGTGAAATTGAATGCAGAAACAAAAGATGCAGTAGTATGGAATAATAAAAATTATTTGTATAATGAAGGAAATAAAGTAAATGATTTCGCGTTATATGTAACACAGGGACAACTGGCTTTTCCGAATACGGTCATTTTCCCGGAAATACAAAAACCTCCGGCAGCAATTCCGGGATTTATGGAACCAAAAGAAATAGAAGTGATTCTTAAATATTTTGGAGATGGAAAATATAAAAGTGAGAATTTTAACGAGTATTCGGTGAATTTTAAATCAACATGGTGAAAACCATTAACTTATAAAAAGCTACAAAGGTAGTTTTAAACTCGGTTTTTCATAGGATATTGGATTATAACAGGGGTGGATTTCCATCCGGCCCCTTTTTTTTCTTTTTCTTTTTGAAAAATAATTAAACTAATGCAACGTTTTATCATCAAAGATGGTCTTATCTTGTAACAAAGTTTAAGGACAATAAAAATTGAATTATTAGCGCAAGCCATAAAAATATTAAAAACTGCGACATTGCGGTTTAAACTCGGTTTTTCATAGGATATTGGATTATAACAGGGGTGGATTTTTATCCGGCCCCTTTTTTTTATACTTTTAATGCTTATTTTTAACAACTTCTAATTTTTTATCAAAAGGCAGAAATATTGTTTTCACGACTAATAAAAATTACTGTTTTATGTCTGCTCTTTTGTTCAGGGTTTGCCCAGCAGGAGTTTCAGCATAAAAATAAGTCTCATATTGTATTAAAGCGAACCCCTACCATTAAATACGGAGTTGCCAGCTTTTATGCGGATAAATTCAACGTCAGACATACTGCCAGTGGTGAAAAATACAGTCACCAAAAGCTTTCTGCTGCTTGTAATGTTCTGCCATTAAATACCAGGATAAAGGTTACTAATTTATCAAACCATAAAAGCGTGGTTCTTAAAATAAATGACAGGTTAAATAAGAAAAATAAAAGATTAATTGATGTATCCAAAAGTGCGGCTCAAAAATTAGGATTCGTAGCTCAGGGGATTACAAAAGTAAAAGTGGAAGTTTTAGAAACGGCGAAAAAACAGAAGAGTTAACCTGCTTTCATCATTTCAAAAAACTCATCAAATAGATAGCGGCTGTCATGCGGTCCAGGAGTAGATTCGGGATGATATTGAACCGAGAAAGCGGGACGATCTTTCAGGCGAATCCCTTCAACAGAATTGTCATTTAAATTAATATGGGTTATTTCCATATTTGAATTATTCCTTACAGCATCCGGATCAACACCAAAGCCATGATTTTGTGTGGTAATTTCACATCTGCCTGTAATGATGTTTTTTATCGGATGATTTAATCCTCTATGACCATGATGCATTTTAAAGGTAGGAATGCCGTTCGCAAGGGCTAATAACTGTTGACCAAGACAAATTCCAAAAAATGGTTTTTTAGCTTCCAGAATTTGTTTGATAGTTTTTATTGCATAATCCATTGGTTCAGGATCTCCCGGACCATTACTGATAAAATAACCATCCGGATTAAATTTTTGCAATTCATCAAAGCCGGTTTTTGCGTTAAAAACTTTTACAAAAGCACCTCTTTCAACAAGACAATTTAAAATATTCTTTTTTATGCCAAAATCAAGAACCGCAATTCTTATCTTGCCCGCTTCATCTCCAAGCGTATAATTATTTTTTGTAGAAACCACTGAAGCCAGTTCCAGTCCGCCCATGGAAGGAACCGAAGCAAGAATTTGTTTAAGTTCTTCCACATTATCATTTTCAGAAGAAATAATACAGTTCATTGCACCAGCCTGGCGGATATGAATAACCAAAGCACGTGTATCAATTCCATCAATGGCAACAATATTCTGTTTTTCGAAATATTCTTCCAATGAATTATCTGCTGCAAAACGCGAATATTGTTCCTCGAGATTTCTGCCGATAATTCCTTTTACCTTAATTGAATCACTCTCTACTTCATTTTCATTGATCCCATAATTTCCAATGTGAACATTGTTCATGACAACGATTTGTCCATAATAGCTGGGATCGGTAAAAACTTCCTGGTAGCCGGTCATTCCCGTATTAAAACAGATCTCACCTGTTGTAGTTCCTATTTTTCCAAATGCTTTTCCATGAAAAATAGTTCCATCTTCTAAAATTAAAATTGCGGGATTGGTAGAATTTGTATCAGACATGTAAATAGTTTTGCAAAGAAAAGAAAATGCAATGAAATAATTGTGCTAAATTTTAGTAGTCTTAATTTATTAAATCGAATGCATAAAAAAACCTGCAACGAAGCAGGTTTTTTAAATATTAAGCTTGAGTGCCAGCATCTGGTTGCTCGGGATTTTCCTCAGGAGCAATTGCCTTTTTCGCTTCTTCCACAGCACTTTCCGGAATCGGAAGTTCTTCAGGCCGTACTTCAGGAAGTTCCGCTTCTGCCGCAGGTTTCGCTTCTGCTGCTTTTTTACTTCTTCCTGCTCTACGTGTTTTCTTAACAGCTGTTTCAGCTTCCCCGATTCCTTTTCCGTAAATTTCATTATAATCAACCAGTTCAATCATCGCCAACTCCGCATTATCTCCTACTCTCTTTCCAAGTTTGATCACTCTGGTGTATCCTCCCGGGCGGTTAGCAACTTTGGGGCTAATAACATCAAATAATTCTTTTACTGCAACCTTATCTTGCAGACGGCTGAAAACCAAACGACGTTGATGTGTTGTATTTTCTTTTGCTTTAGTGATCAAAGGTTCTACAAATGGGCGTAAAGCTTTTGCTTTTGCCAATGTAGTAACAATCTTTTTATGTTCAAATAATTGACAGCTAAGATTGATAAGCAAGGCGTTTCTATGGCTTGCCGTTCTGCCTAAATTGTTGATTTTATCTCCGTGGCGCATGACTTTTGTTTTTTAAACCCTGTACCGTGTCAGGAATTACAGGGAAATTTGAAAATTGAAAAATGTAAAAATTACTGCCAATTTTTAAATTGGTAAGTTTTCACATTGGTTTTATTCTTCGTCTAATTTAATTTTGCTAAGGTCTAATCCGAATCCAAGGCCTCTTTCATTCAAAACCTGTTCGATCTCACTGAGTGATTTCTGACCAAAGTTTCTGAATTTCATAAGGTCTTCCTGTTCGTACTGAACTAACTCACTCAATGAATTTATTTTTGCTGCTTTCAAACAATTGAACGCCCTAACAGAAAGATCCAAATCTTCTAACGGAGTTTTCAACACTTTGCGCATCTGCAAAGTTTGCTCGTCAACGAGGTCTTCTTTCTTTTCTTCTTTGTTATCGAAAGTGATATTTTCATCAGTAATAATCATCAGGTGCTGGATCAAAATCCTTGAAGCCTGTTTAACGGCTTCTTCCGGATGAATGGTGCCATCAGTAACAACATCCATTACTAATTTTTCAAAGTCTGTTCGTTGTTCAACCCTGGTATTTTCAATGCTGTATTTTACATTTTTTATTGGAGTGTAAATAGCATCAATTGGAATGTATCCGAAATGAGAACTTTTTTCTTTGCTTTCTTCAGCAGGAACATATCCACGACCTTTTGCAATAGTGATCTCAATATCTAATTTTGCAGAATTATCCATTGTGCAGATAAGCAGGTCCGGATTCATCACTTCAAAAACCGGAGAAGCTTCCCCGATCATTCCCGCAGTAAATTCTGTTTTATTTTTTAATGATAAACTGATTTTTTCTGTACCGCTATCCTGGTCAGTTTTCTTTTTGAAACGAACCTGTTTGAGGTTGAGAATAATTTCAGTAACGTCTTCTGTAATACCTTTAATTGTAGCAAATTCGTGATCAGCACCAGCGATGCTGATTCCAACGATTGCATATCCTTCCAATGAATTAAGTAACACGCGGCGTAATGCATTACCAATGGTAACACCATATCCCGGTTCTAATGGACGGAATTCGAATTGCGCTTCGAAATCTGTACTTTTTTGAAGAACAATTTTGTCTGGTTTTACAAAATTTAAAATGGCCATTTTTTATTTTGTTTTAGATTTTATCCTGATCCTTGAGACCAGGATTTTTGAATTATGAAACTTTTTATTTTTCCGATTTCCATTTAGGAAATTGGAGATTACTTACTATACAATTCGACAATAAGTGATTCCTTGATATTTTCCGGAACACTTTCTCTTTCAGGATAGGCAATAAAAGTGCCTTTCATTTCTGTCTCATTCCATTCAATCCAATTAAATTTTGGGTTTTTAGGTCTAAGATTGGAGGTGATAGAAGTATTATGAGCCGCTTTTTCTTTTAAACCGATCACATCGCCAGGTTTCAAAGAATAAGAAGGAATATTTAAAACTTCTCCATTTACGGTAATGTGTTTATGAGAAACAAGCTGGCGTGCAGCTTGACGGCTCGGAGCTACTCCCATACGAAAAATTGTATTATCCAATCGAGCTTCAAGCAATTTGATTAATTGTTCTCCTGTAACCCCTTTACGGCGTGAAGCTTCATTAAATGTATTGCGGAATTGTTTTTCAAGCAAGCCGTAAGTGTATTTCGCTTTTTGTTTTTCACGAAGTTGAAGAGCGTATTCACCAAGGCTTTTGCGCTTGCGTGCTGCTCCATGCATTCCCGGAGGATTGCTGTTTTTTGTTAACCATTTTCCATTCCCTGTAATAGGTTCTCCAAAGATCCTGGAGATTTTGGTTTTTGGTCCTGTGTAACGAGCCATAATTGTTTATTTGATTTTTTAGTGTCGGTGCATCATCATTAAAAATCGAAAATCAATGGTGCACCCGGTTATTAAAATATGTAAAATTTACAATGTCGGATTTTCAATCCATATCATATGGTAAATCAGACATCAGACATTATTAAACTCTTCTCTTTTTCGGAGGTCTGCAACCATTGTGAGGTAAGGGAGTAATGTCTTTGATCATTACTACTTCAATTCCTGATTGTGATAAAGACCTTATAGCGCCTTCGCGACCTGAACCTGGTCCTTTTACAAAAACATCAACTCTTTTTAAACCTGCATCAGATGCTACTTTTGCTGCATCTGCCGCTGCCATCTGAGCCGCGTAAGGAGTGTTCTTTTTAGAACCCCTAAAGCCCATTTTACCAGCAGAAGACCATGAAATAACCTGGCCCTGTTTGTTGGTTAAACTGATAATGATGTTGTTGAAACTTGCTACGATGTGTGCTTCCCCATATGGTTCTACTTTTACAACCCTTTTCTTTGAAGATGCTTTTGCATTTGTTGCTTTTGCCATAATGAATTCTGATAGGTAATCTTTAAAAATTTATTTTAATGTTCCGGTAAATATTTAATCTAATCGGAAAGAATCAATCCTGTTTCCGGCTTAAGATGTCTGGTATTGATTCAAAATATAAGCCTTATAAAAATACTTTGAGCTGTCAGATACCTAACAGCTCAAAGCAGATCTTATTATTTTTTAGGTGCCTTCTTCTTTCCGGCAACTGTTTTGCGTTTTCCTTTACGGGTACGGCTATTCGTACGGGTACGCTGGCCACGCAATGGCAATCCTTTACGGTGCCTTAGACCACGATAGCAGGCGATGTCCAATAAACGTTTGATATTAGTCTGAACTTCACTACGTAATGCACCTTCTGTTTTAAATTCAGAACTGATAATGTTTCGGATGGCTGTTTGTTCTTCATCATTCCACTGGTTCACTTTCTTATCATGATCCACATTGGCTTTATCTAAAATATAACGGGCAGTTGATCTGCCAATACCATATATATAGGTAAGTCCAATTTCGCCCCTTTTGTTTTTAGGTAAGTCTATACCGGCAATACGCGCCATAAGAATTTTCGATTTTTAATTTTTTAATTTTAATTGCTATTAACCCTGTCTTTGTTTAAAGCGGGGATTTTTCTTGTTGATTACATAAAGCGTTCCTTTACGTCTAACGATTTTGCAGTCAACACTTCTTTTTTTAATTGCAGCCCTTACTTTCATGATTCCACTTTTGTTTTTAACCTGTGAAAAGTTTGTTATCTATATCTGAAAATGATTCTTCCCCTTGATAAATCATAAGGGCTCATCTCAACTCCTACTTTATCGCCCGGCAAAATCCTGATATAATGCATTCTCATTTTACCGGAAATTGTCGCCAAAATTTCATGCCCATTTTCAAGCTTAACCCTGAACATCGCATTGGATAAGGCTTCCAGGATTGTACCGTCTTGTTTAATTAATGCTTGTTTGGCCATATTGTTTTTGGAGGCGCAAAGATAAGTTTAATATTTTAATTTTAAAAAAAATATGCCACTATTCTCCCAATTTTAAAAAGATGACAACAAATACATCTTACCGGTAAAACCTTTCACAAGTTATCTTGTTTAAAGATTAGAAAATTTTTTATATTTGTCTTAACCCTAAATAAAAATAACATGAAAACAAGAAACCTGTTTCTTTTTGCCGCAACTTTAATTTTCACAGCTTGCAACAAAAATGATTCCAATCAAAATCCAACTACCTCCAATAGTTATATAAATACCAGTGCAGGAAGTACTTGGACCTACCACGAAGATAATTCATCCACCGGTGCCAGTACAGATTATACTGTTACCTCCACTTCACGCGATTCAACAATTGAAGGGAAAAAATATCATATCTATAATTATTCATACGGCGGGAATCAATTTCTTATGGTTTCCGGAAATGAATATTATCAATATGATTCAATTCCAATTGCTGGTGGACAAAATGTTGCACGACTATATTTGAAAGCTGATGCAGCCGCCGGAGCTACATGGAGCCAGGATTTCTATTTAAATATTCCAAACAGCCCGGTTCCGGTTCCTCTGCATGTTGACAATAAAATTGCTGAAAAGGGAATCAGCAGAACTGTAAACGGAACTGAGTATAAAAATGTAACTCATGTTACAACAACACTTTCTTCCGTATTAATTCCATCAAGCAACTTCTCTTCCACACTGGATAGTTATTATGCACCTAATTATGGGATGATTGAGAATACAAGTGTTGTACATCTTGACTTTTCAGGTTTAAGCGAAGATGTGAATGTGACCACAAAATTAAAAAGTTCAGATTTAAAATAACTTAAATGACTTCATCAGTAAGATGAACTTTCGTCATTGCAGTATAATGATTCTGCAGAACATGCAGCGGAATCGGATGAGTAATAATTCTTTTTTCGTTTCTGTACCAGATTTCAAAATGAGAAAAATCATCCTGTTTAGGTGTTTGAATTCTAAAAGCGCCTTTCAGATACTTTACTGAACCATCTTCATTTACGTGTTTTGTAAATTTTAATCGAGTTAACTGATCTTCATCAACAGGCAGAGGATAAAGATCTTCAGGTCTGAAATACATTCCCTGTATCCCATTATTTACACAGACTTCCTTTTCGTCATTATTGAAATCTGTTACTTCGCCTTGCCAGGCCTGGCCATCGCTTTCTGCAAGTACATAATCTCCCGGTTTTAATTCGCTGAATTTTATCATACTGAAGAATTTTTGCTCAATTTAGGAAAAAGATTGAATTATTGATTATTTCATTATTGAATTATTCCATTCCGCACATTTTCACAATTTTCAAATTTTCACATATACTAATTTTCACATTTATTAATTATTCCGCCCAACTCATCACATAATTTTCATCTTCAATTTCCAATGCATGTTTTGTCAATTGCAATGGATGAAAAGTATCAATCATCACTGCCAGTTCCTTCGTTTCTTTCATCCCAATACTTTTTTCTACGGCCCCGGGGTGTGGCCCATGTGGAATTCCCCCGGGATGCAAGGTGATCATGCCACGGGTAACATGTTTGCGGCTCATAAAATCTCCGTCAACATAATAAAGCATTTCATCACTATCAATATTACTATGATTGTACGGAGCCGGAATTGACAATGGATGGTAATCAAACATCCGTGGAACAAAAGAACAAACCACAAAATTATGTCCTTCAAAAGTTAAATGGACCGGCGGCGGCTGATGAACCCGGCCTGTTATTGGTTCAAAGTCATGGATGGAAAAAGCAAATGGGTAACAACATCCATCCCAGCCGATCACATCAAAAGGATGATGCAGATAATGAATGCCATACATTATTCCTTTCTTTTTTACCATCAACAAAAAATCTCCTTCTTCATCAATTGTTTGTAAATTATCGGGAACGCGGATATCCCTTTCACAGTAAGGAGAATTTTCGAGTAACTGACCATAATTACTTAAGTATTTTTTTGGATAGTGAACAGGGCTGAATGATTCAACGGCTAACAAACGGTTGTTTTCATCTTCAAATTCAATCTGGTAAATAGTGCCTCTGGGAACCACGATATAATCTCCGTAAGAAAACACAATTTCACCATATTGTGTTTTCAATTTTCCATTTCCTTCATGAATAAAAATGATTTCATCAGCATCAGCATTTTTATAAAAATAACCATCCATACTTTCTTTTGGTGCAGCCAGCGAAATATGAACATCATTATTTACCAAAACAGGTTTGCGGCTTATTAAATAATCATTTTCAGCTTTGATGTTAAAGCCCTGAAAGCTGCGGTGTTTCAGCATTTTTTCTTCTGCCACTTGCGGGATTACACTAAATGGCTTATCCGTTTTAATGATTTGAGTTGGCGGATGAGAATGATAAAGCAAAGAAGAATCCGACGAAAAACCTTCCGTAGAAAACAATTGTTCAGAGTATAAAGTGCCATCCGGTTTGCGAAATTGAGTATGTCTTTTATGCGGAATGGAACCGGATTTATGATAATGAGGCATGAGCTTATTATTTTTTTGATGAATAAAATTACAAATAAAAGCTTGCACATATTTTCACTCCTTTCACCTGTTAAAAAGGCCGCGATAATTCAAAATCGAACAAATTTTGGTCATTTCCATTTCATGTTTCGCCCGAATTGTAAATTCGCAAAAAAAAATTGACACACATCGGACTTATTTCTGATACACACAATTATCTTGATCCAAGCATATTTGAACATTTTAAGACCTGTGATGAGATTTGGCATGCAGGAGATTTTGGGTCGTCATCCATTGCAGATGAATTAAATTCATTTAAACCGCTTCGGGGAGTTTATGGGAATATTGATGGCTATGATATAAAAAGCGTATATCCTGAACAGTTAGTTTTTATGTGTGAAGATGTAAAAATAATGATACGCCACATTGGTGGCTATCCACCAAAATATAATCCCGAAACGAAAAAGGAAATCATCATTAATCAGCCACAACTTTTCATCAGCGGCCATTCACATATTTTAAAAGTAATGTTCGATGAAAAATTAAATTGCCTTCATATAAATCCAGGCGCAGCCGGAATTTATGGCTGGCATAAAATAAGAACATTAATTCGTTTTGCAATCAACGGAAAAAATATCCAGGATTGTGAAGTGATAGAGTTGGGCGCCAGATGAGGAAATTTTTTCTTGAAATTTCCTTAATTATCAAATAAAAAATTTTGAAGAATCATCGTTTTTAAACTGAAGTACGATTTACAGTCGGGAATATTAAATTTGCAACATCATGCAATCAAAATTATTTTATTTTTCTTTTGTATTACTCTTCATTTTTGAGGGTTGCAATTCGCATGATCAACAAAAAAAACAGCAAAAACAAACAGACAGCAGTCCGATTGAATCAATCAAAAATGAAATCAAAGAATATCCCGATTCTTTAATGCTGAAGGAAGATTTAATTGAGGCGTACAGAAATGCAGGTTATTACGACTCTGCCATTTCAATTGCTGACCAGGAAATACTGAAAGACAGTGGCAGCGCATATTTATGGAACATTAAAGCTTCATTATACTTTGAAAATAACGACACAATAAATGCGATTAATAGCCTTAAACGCGCAATTGATATTTATCCGTTGCCTGATTATTTGGTGGCTCTTGGTACTGTATATGCGGAAATAAAAAATAAAAATTCGTTAGAGATAGCTGACAATCTTTTACATTCCAACAAAACGAAATATGGGAAAGATGCATATTTTATAAAAGGGCTTTATTACAATTATATCAATGAGCCTGCAAAAGCAATTTCAAATTTGGATAGTTGTCTTCATCTTGATTTTACTTATATGTATGCCTATCGCGAAAAAGCAATTGCCCTGTATGATCAATCCAAATATCAGGAAGCAATAAAAGTTTTAAAACGTGCTGTTACCATTCAAAATAATTTTGATGAAGGATATTTTTGGTTAGGGAAATGTTATGAAAAATTAAACAAAAAAGATGATGCAATCGAAAGCTATCAAAACGCATTATTGTATGACAAAAATTACATAGAGGCAAGGGAAGCTTTGGACAAACTTGAAAAGTAAAATGACAAATTAACAAACATTAACAAAATAAAACACGATGCCACTCATTGCTCCATCACTTTTATCTGCAGATTTTTTACATCTTGAATCAGAATGCAAAATGCTGAATGAAAGCAAAGCCGATTGGTTTCATCTTGATGTTATGGATGGCAGATTTGTTCCAAATATCAGCTTTGGAATGTCGGTCATAAAACAACTTAGGAAAACAACTCCTAAATTTTTTGATGTTCATCTCATGATTGCTAAACCAGAAAAATATGTTGAAGAATTTAAAAATGCAGGTGCTGATGGTTTGACTGTACATCAGGAAGCATGTCCGCATCTTCACAGAAACATTCAACAGATAAAATCACTGAACATGAATGCCGGCGTGGCCATTAATCCTTCCACTCCTGTTTTTTTATTGCAGGATATTATTGCTGATATCGATTTGGTTCTTATAATGAGTGTGAATCCCGGCTTTGGCGGACAATCATTTATTCCTCACTCTATAGAAAAAATTAAAGAATTAAAAAATTTAATTAATAAAACCAATTCTTCAGCAAAAATTGAAGTTGATGGCGGAGTTTCATTGGAAAATGCATCTGAAATAATCCAGGCCGGCGCTGATATTTTGGTAGCAGGAAATGCAATTTTTGGTTCCGAAAATCCTAAAGAAACAATTAAGAAATTGAAGAGTTTGTATTAGTAGAATAGATTTAAATAAAAATATTTAACAGCAACCAGAAATATTAGGGATGTCTATTCTCAAGAATCCCCATAGGTCATGTTACATTTTATCATGAATCTGTTGTAATACATCGACCGTCTGCTTTAGCCAGTTTGTTTCTTTTTCGTTCCAATTATATTTCTTTGTGATTGCATCCTGCAATATCTGTCTTCCTTTATAAGCCTGTTGTTTTGAATAAAAGCAACTGATCCATTTTTTATCCAGTTTATTTTCGCTTTGAATTGTTATGCCCCCCTGATACCAGTTAAGGCATCCCGGCAACCCTGTAAAATCAATATTATCAGCGCCTCCATTTACAAAACCATTAAAATAATAAATATAAAACTGAACACTTTCTTTCACCCGTAGTTTTATTTCTGCATCAGTTTCCGGTTTTTTTGGTTTCGTTGCCCATTGATAATTTTCTTTTGAAAATGGATTTTTATTTGCTTCAGGCCATGAAGTATTTGTTCCTTTATAAGTAAGTTTCGATTTGTGTTTATTTTCAGTTCTGTTCAAAATAAGTTCATCCTTATGTAAAACGGTGATCGTATAAATCGCTTTCCTTCCATCATCAAAATGAGCTTCGATGCTATCACCTTTTAATTTAAATCTTCCATAAGCTAATTCTCCTGTTGGATTTTCAAGAAAGGAAGAATCGCTCATAAACACAATTCCGGATTCATATGCAACACCGTCATTGTTAGTAAAAGCAATATCATGTGAGGTAGGATTATCAGCGTCAGTCAGTTTCCAATATTGACATAAAAGTTCAAAGGAATCCCTTTTTATATCTGAAGCATTATCAACCATTTTTTCATTTCTGTCAGATGAAGGCATGACGCAATTACTCAGGATGATTGAGCTGAAAAGGAAAACCAGGAATAAAAATTTTTGCATTTTTCAAAAATAATAAAATTGATACGAATCAAGCGCCGGTGCCTGCGACTTTTCTTTTGTCCAATTTTATTGATAAGACACGAATTTACTATAACTGAAAAAACAAAATTTATCGATTTATTTTTGAATGCTTAATCTGTAAAATATTATCTTCACTTTATGAGACTAGCGGTTTTTATCTTACTCTTTTTCATTTCGATTTCATCTTTTGCACAGAAGAAAACCGCATTTGTTTCCGGAAAAATAATTGATGAAAATGAAAATCCTCTTACCGATGTTACCATTACAGTTCTTGGAAAACAAAAAGGGATCCTCGCTTCTGATTCAGGAACTTTTCAAATACCCGTTCCTGCAGAAAAAGCATTTGCGTTAGTCTTTTCACATACCGGCTTTCATGATGTAAAGAAAACTTTTTACCTCAGTGAAGGTGAAAAAGAATATCTAACAGTGAAACTTGCACCAAATAACAAAACGCTGGAAACCGTTGTCATTACTGACCAAAAGGAAAGAAGGGAAACTGGCCTGATAAAAATAAATCCAAAAAGTGCCGTTACAATACCATCAGCAACAGGAGGAGTTGAAGGATTGATTAAAACTTTAGTAGGTAGTAATAATGAACTCACTTCTCAATACTCTGTTCGTGGCGGCAACTATGATGAGAATCTTATTTATGTTAATGATTTTGAAATTTATCGGCCCTATCTGGTTCGAAACGGACAACAGGAAGGCTTAAGTTTTATTAATGCTGAACTCGTAAAAAATATTGATTTTTACAATGGAGGTTTCCAGGCAAAATATGGTGATAAGATGAGCAGCGTTCTCGACATTCAATATAAAAAACCTTTTGCATCTGCCGGATCTGTTTATGTAAGTTTTTTAGAACAAGGAATGCATCTGGAAGGTGTTTCTAAAAATAAAAAGTTTTCATGGTTGTTCGCAGTGAGAAGTAAAACCAACAGAAGTTTATTAAGCAGCCAGGAAACAAAAGGAAATTATGTTCCGTCTGCTTCCGACCTGCAAACTTATCTTACTTATGAAATTTCATCAAAGTTGCAATTGGAAGTTTTGGGCATAATTTCAGGATCTAAATTTTCATTGATGCCGGAATCCGCACAAAAATCAACCGCCGTTTTTTCTCCTTTATTTACTGCCAATATTGGCCTTGATATATTTTTTGATGGACAGGAAAAAGATAATTACAATAGCAATCTTATTGGCATAAGCCTCCTGCAAAAAGTAAATAAGAAAGTAAAACTAAAATGGATGGTAAGCCGTTATGGTGACAACGAAAATGAAAATTTTGATATTACCGGAGCTTATCTTTTTGGTGAAAGAAGTTTTGATAAAACACAACCTGATTTTGGTAAAATTACGAATCCTCTTGGTGCCGGAGTTTTTCAAAATTTCGCCCGAAACATGCTGCAGATACAGGTTTATAATATAAGTCATAAAGGAACCTATGAGCTTGGGAAACATTTTTTGCAATGGGGTGCCGGTGTTGATCACACCATCATTAACGATCATTTAAATGAATGGGAATACCAGGACAGCGCTGGTTATTCCTTGCCCTTTAATCCAAATCAATTGAACCTTAGCAGTGTTTTAAAATCAAATGCAAATCTTACAATTGATAAATACAGCGGTTATGTGCAGGATAATATTCGTTTGTCCAGAACCGTTACAAACGTGGCATTACAAGCAGGCATAAGATTTAACTACAATTCATTAAACAAAGAATTTCTTGTAAGTCCACGCGCCCAAATAAGTTATAAACCAGATTGGAAACACGATATTGTTTTTAAAGCATCAGCCGGAATCTATGATCAGCCGCCATTTTACCGGGAAATGAGAAGGTATGACGGGAGCATTAATACCGCTTTAAAAAGCCAGAAAAGTATTCAATATGTTGCCGGATTTGATTATGATTTATCAAATTCGACAAGGCCAATGCGTATTACGACAGAAGCATATTATAAATCAATGACCGATGTTGACCCTTACGATATTGATAATGTTCGTATCAGGTATTTTGGAGAAAATAATGCACGTGCATATGCAACCGGAATTGAAACAAGGATTTTTACCGAACTGGTAAAAGATGCTGAAAGCTGGTTCAGCATTGGCATTAGCCAAACCAAAGAAAACATTGACAATGATTTTTATTATGCTTACAAAAATGCAGAAGGGGAAGTAATCAATTCACAAACAAAAGATCAGATTGTTGCAGATAGTGTTCGTACAAATGTGGGCTGGATCAGAAGGCCAAGTGACCGGCTAATTACTATGGGATTATTTTTACAGGATTATTTAAGTACTAATAAAAATTTTAAAGTACATTTAAATATGATTTACGGAAGCAACATGAGTTACAATATTCCGGGCAGTGTGAAATATCGAAACGCATTAATTATTGAGCCATACATAAGAGTGGACCTGGGTTTCAGTGCTTTGTTACTTTCAGAAAAATCATTAAGAAGAAGTCATTCTCCCTTCCGTAGTTTTGAAAATATTTGGGCAAGTCTTGAAGTTTTTAACCTGATTGACCGTGCAAACATTATTTCCTACCAATTAATAAAAGATTTTAATAATGATACTTTTAGCATTCCAAACCGGTTAACGCCGAGAATGCTGAACTTTAAATTAACAGCAAGATTTTAAATAAAAAATATAAACGATGAAAAAAAAATTACTGATTTGTTTTGCTCTTACAGCAACTGGTATTTTAAACGCAAATGCTCAACAAACGATGAAACCTGAAGAGACAGAAATTTATTCCCCTGTTCCGCCAATAGTTACTCCCGGGAAAACGTGCAGTGACGCGCCTTCTGATGCAATCATTTTATTTGGAGGAAAAGATTTGAGTAAATGGGTTTTGACGAATGACACCACAAAAGCGGCTGATTGGTTTGTAAAAAATGGAATAATAACCGTAAATAAAAAGTCAGGAAATATTCAGACAAAACAATCTTTTATGGATTATCAATTACACCTGGAATGGAAAGAACCAAAAGATATTGAAGGCTCCGGACAGGCCCGCGGCAATAGCGGATTGTTTCTTGCTTCCACTGGCAAGGGCGATGACGGATATGAATTGCAGATCCTCGATTCTTACAATAATTCAACTTATGTGAATGGCCAGGCGGGAAGTATTTACAAACAATTTCCTCCTTTGGTAAATGCAAATTACCCTCCAGGTGTTTGGCAATCATATGATGTAATATGGACTGCACCTCGCTTTAATGAAGATGGCAGTTTAAAGTCTCCTGCAAAAGTTACTGCATTTTTTAATGGAGTTTTAATTCAGAATAATGTGGAACTAAAAGGAAAAACGCTTTACATTGGTCATCCTTCATATACAAAACATGGGCCATCTCCTATCAAATTACAAGCGCATGGAGATAAAAGCAAACCCATTAGTTTCCGGAATATCTGGATAAGAGAATTGTAAAAGAAAATATTGATTTTAAGTAAAAAGTTCATTGAAATACAATGAACTTTTTTTTATTTCAGTTTATTTTATACATCTCTTTCCATTAAATAATCAGCAAGTTCCTCCAATGGTTTTTTCCTTATTGACAGAACCGCAATTTCTTCGAGATGATGCATAGCGACAGAAAAATATTTTTGTTTTAATTCCTTTGCCCACTCATCCACATTGCAGGATTTATAAATTTTTAAAACCTGTTTAATTTTGCTTTCATCTTCCATTAACAATAATTCTTTCAATTCCTGTTGTTGCCGGACAGGCGCCACTTTCATTGCTTGTAATAATAAAAATGTTTTCTTATTTGCCATGATATCTCCACCAGGCTTTTTCCCAAATTTTTCAGGATCGCCAAATGCATCCAAATAATCATCCTGAATTTGAAAGGCAATCCCGAGATTTTTTCCGAATTCATATAAGTGTTCCTGATTTCCTAATCCAGTTCCACCCAAAATACCACCCAACTGTAAACTTCCGGCAAGCAGTACAGAAGTTTTAAGGCCGATCATTTTTACATATTCCTCAAAGTTTACATCAGGTATTTTTTCAAAATCCATATCCATCTGCTGGCCTTCACAAACCTTTTTTGCAGTGATATTGAACAGATTTAAAACGCGATGAAGATATTCAGTACTGATCTTATTTAAATTTTCATAAGCAGCCACAAGCATTACATCCCCCGCAAGAAGCGCTGTTGATTCACCAAATTTCTTATGAACCGTTTCAATGCCACGCCTCAAAGGGGCTCTGTCCATTATATCGTCATGAACCAAGGTAAAATTGTGAAATAATTCAATTGCAGTTGCCACGTGGAATGCATCTTCTTTTATTGTATCAAACATTTCATTTCCCATCAGGCACATTACAGGGCGAATTCGTTTACCCTTCACCGTTAGTAAGTATTGTGAGGCTTCATACAATTCTTTCGGTTCTTCCGGAAAATGATTTCTATTAAATCTTTCTTCAAAAGTCACTGACAATTCTTTAAACGAATGAAGACCGTTTATTTTTTCCATTTTATTTTTTATGCGCGAGAGAACTTAAATTATTTTTTCTAAGAATATTTCTTCTTTTTTTTTGACTGCACTGCTTTTTGTTTCAGGCTTTGCAGGCCAGGGATCCATTCAAAGTCAAGCTGCCGCTTTTCTAAATTCGCAGCAACTAATTTCACTTCAACTTTATCGCCCATCCGGAATTTTTTTCCTGTCCGAATTCCTACTAAAGCGTATTCTGTATCGTCATGTCGAAAATCATCATAATCAGAAAGATCTTTTATCGAAACAAGTCCTTCACATTTTTCATTCACTGTTTCTACCCAGAAACCAAATGAAGAAACTCCACTGATGACGCCTTCCATATCTTCTCCCAATTTGTCCATCATGAACTCAACCTGTTTGTATTTATTTCCAGCGCGTTCTGCTTCCATTGCGGCTCTTTCACGTTCGCTGCAATGAACACATTTTTGTTCCATTTTTTTATCAGGCTGAATATCATGTTGCAAAATTGCATGCAAAATTCTATGAACCATGATATCAGGATACCGACGAATCGGAGAAGTAAAATGACAATAATTTTCAAAACCCAATCCGTAATGTCCAATGTTTTCGGTGGTATAAATCGCTTTCGCCATAGTGCGGATCCCCAATTGTTCAAGTACATGCTGCTCGGGCTTTCCATGCACATCAATCATTAATTGATTGAATGATTTCGCCGTTTCTTCTTCATCTTTCATATCGAATTTATATCCGAATTTTTTAGCGAAAGCAACAAAAGGTTTCAGCTTTTCTTCATCGGGCGTGTCATGCACGCGATAAGGAAAAGGAATTGGTTTTTTATCGACTTTTATTTTTGTAACATGAGTAGCAACAGTGCGATTTGCAAGCAGCATAAACTCTTCAATAAGTTGATGCGACTCTTTGCTTTCTTTCACCGTAATTCCAATCGGCTTTCCATTTTCATCCAACTTAAATTTTACTTCGGTCGATGAAAAATTAATCGCGCCATTTTTAAATCTTTCTTTTCTAAATTGTTTTGCAAAAGAATTTAATAAAGAAATTTCTTCACGGTATTCGCCAATTCCCGATTCAATTATTTCCTGCACTTCATCATAATTAAACCGCCGATCGCTGTGAATAAAAGTTTTTCCCAACCAGTAATCTTTTACTTTTCCTTTATTATTAATTTTAAAAATCACAGAGAAAGTATATTTATCTTCATTAGGACGAAGCGAACAAAGTTCATTTGAAATTTTTTCAGGCAACATTGGATTCACACGATCCGGAAGATAAACACTGGTCGCCCTTGCATATCCTTCTTCATCCATAGCCGTTCCCGGAGTTACAAAATGACTTACATCTGCAATGTGAACTCCCATCTCATATTCATTTTCATTCAGCTTTTTGATTGAAAGCGCATCATCAAAATCTTTTGCATCTGCAGGATCAATTGTGAATGTGAGTACATCTCGATAATCTCTTCTTTCCTGAAATTCTTTAGGATCAATTGTTTCATTGAGGCTGTTTGCTTCATCCAAAACCGGTTTCGGAAACTCCAATGAAAAACCATTTTGAATAATGATTTCTTTCATTGCAAGATCACTGACATTTTTTGCCTGTAGCACAGACACCACTTCCCCTTCAGGTTTTTTAGCACCGCTTTCCCAATTCAAAAATCTCACCACCACCCTGTCCTTGTCTTTGGCACCATTCAGGTTTTTAATGCTGATATAAAAATCAGGCAAAGGCTTTTGACTATCCGGATTGAAGAATGCAAAATTTTCACTTACCTGTATATTTCCAATAAATTCTGTTTGTTTTCTTTCTACAACTTCTTCTATCACGCCTTCCACACGCTTTCCATTCGAATCTTTAACTTTTACACGAACAAT
>Ga0157371_10000910_pt1 | contig 33322 bp, 26 predicted proteins | sample C45metaG_FD_113462 | JGI IMG/M metagenome (GOLD analysis project Ga0157371, IMG submission 113462) | Corn rhizosphere microbial communities from Kellogg Biological Station, Michigan, USA - C4-5 metaG | ecosystem: Host-associated > Plants > Roots > Rhizosphere > Soil | place: USA: Michigan... | reverse complement strand
GGCATGGATGCCGGGTTAGCCGCCCCCGGCCATGGATGGCCGATGGCGGCGGGCCCACGGAGCAGGACCGGAGTGAGGGAATGCCGAGCCTAGGCGAGGCACCGGACGTCAGGGGCGCAAGCGTTTGGTTACTTTGCGCTTTTCAAAGTGACCCGCCGTCAGGGCGGAACCAATAGCCGCCGTTACCCCAAAAACGGATATGTACCCACCCCAAAATTTTGCACAAACGCCGGGCTTTTGAGTCCCGCGAAGTGCATGAGTCAAATTCCGGACTCATGCAGCCTGCACGAATGCAGTTCGCCAGCAGCGCGTTCAACCCACTGTTTTACATAGAAATACTGCGAACTAAAAAGTCGGCACGACAAATGCTCCAGTACAGGAAGCGACCTTCGGCCTTGAGACCGATAGCGCACCCCCAATGATTACCTGAGAGATTTGACCATGAACGCCATCGACCTGTTGAAAGCCGACCATGAACGCGTAAAAGGCATCCTGACCCAATTAAGCGAGTCCACCGAACGTGGCGTGAAAAAACGCACCGAATTGCTGGCCAAGCTTGAAATGGAGATCACCATCCATACCCGCCTCGAAGAAGAAATCCTGTACCCCGCGTTCAAAAAAGCGGGCGGCAAGGAACAAGACGTCATGTACTACGAAGCCAAGGAAGAACATCGCACCGTGGATTCGCTGGTACTGCCTGACTTGAAAGCCACCGATCCTTCTACCCCGGAATTTGCAGGTCGAGTCAAAGTGGTCAAGGAGTTGCTGGAACACCACATCGAAGAAGAGGAAACGGAAATGTTCCCTCAAGCCAAGAAGCTGCTGGGCAACGCCACTCTGGAAGAGTTGGGTGCACAAATGGAAACGCTCAAGGTTCAATACAAGAAAGAACTGAGTGCGTCTAACCTGGCAGCATGATGAAGTGTATTGATTCACCAGGCCCGGCAATTGCCGGGCCTTTTTATTGCGTGAATCAACCGCCGGGGTTGGTAACCTGGATGTACACCGCGTAGCAGCCCAGCAGCACCCAGAACGTGGCGAAAATCCACGGCGTGCGCACGGAAAACAGCAACGACTTACGATACCCCTTGTGGGACGATTCCATCTCGCTGAACAGCGGAGATTCATCGTAGGCCAACCCCATCAGTGGCTCGGCGCGCAGCAATTCACTCTGCTTGAAATGCCAATGATCGATGATGTCATAAGCGGCACGGATGCCCGGCCAGGCGTTGAGTGAACTGAGCAGTCCCAGCAGCGCCAGGAACGGCGGTACCACCAGCGTGAAGAGTTTTCCCCACTCCGGGTTGAGGTTGGACATGCAGGAAGCAAAGGCAATCACCAGAAACGATTGCGCGGCCAGATAAGCGTCGGTTCGATTGGCAAGGATGCTGGTTTCGTACTGGATTTCCCGGCGGTAAAAATCCAGGCGTTCCTTGGGTGAGCCGAACATCTTCGCATTGTGTTCGGTCAGGGCCTCTTCAGCCGGTGGCTCGGTCAGTATTCTTGGCACGACAATCACATGAGTCTGGGAAAACGTTTAGAAGAAACGTACCCGGGCAAAGTTCAGCCGGATCTCACAGTGCCCGCCCCGCGCGCTTCCAGCGGCGCATCGAGCGCCACTCACTTCATGGCCAGGGCGATGACTTCCACCAGGTTGAGTTGGGTAAAGGGCTTGGACAAGCGCGGAAGTTTGGCGGCGAAGCCTTCCAGCCGCTCGGCATACCCCGTAGCAAGGATAATCGGCAAGCCGGGCTTGAAGAACCGAATGGCCTGAGCCAGTTGCGCTCCATTCATCTGCGGCATGGCCATGTCGGTAATGAGCAGGTCGATGTTCGGCTCGTTATCAAATTGCTCAAGTGCCTGTGCCCCCGAAGTCGCACTGATGACCCGGTGCCCGAGATCCTCGAGCAACAGGACGGTGCTGGTCAACACCAGGCTGTCATCGTCCACCACCAACACACACAACTGCTCCACTGGAGGGGGCTGTGCCGACTCTACGACGGTTTTGATCACCGATGCGGTCGTAGCGGCAGGTATCCAGAGCTCGGCGGTAGTGCCTACGTCTTTCTTGCTCTTGAGAATGAATCGCCCGCCCAGCTGTTCGATAAATCCATGAACCATCGACAACCCCAGCCCCGTGCCTTTGCCGATGCCTTTTGTGGTGAAGAACGGGTCTTTCGCCGACGCAAGCGTGGCTTCATCCATCCCTTCACCAGAATCGCTGACACTGAGGCAAACATAATCGCCCGGCGCCAGATGCAAGGCGGATTGGTCGCAGGCGTCTGCCGTCTTGGCACTGATGACGATGTGACCGCCCTTGGGCATGGCATCGCGGGCATTGGTGGCGAGGTTCAACACCGCCAGCTCAAGCTGATTGAGGTCAGCCCTGACAGGGACGAGCCCGGGTGCAAAACGTGTCTCGAGCGTTACTGACGGCCCGAGCGAGCTACGCAACAGTCCGCTGATCCCTTGCACCAACTCGGATAAATCGACTGATTCGAACTTGAGCTCCTGACGCCGCGCAAACGCCAGCATGCGCTGGGTCAGTGACACGCCGCGCATGGCGCCCTGAGTGGCGTTATCCAGCAAACGGGTGACTTTCGGATCGTCACCCACACGCTTGCGCACGATTTCCAGGTTGCCGAGGATGACGGTCAGGAGGTTATTGAAGTCGTGGGCAATCCCCCCGCTGAGTTGACCGATGGCCTGCATCTTCTGCGCCTGGAACAACGCCTCGCGGGCTTGCTCAAGTTCGTGCTGCGCCTGAGTAGCCTCGGTGATATCACGGGTGATCTTGGCAAAGCCGAGTAACGTGCCGGTATCGCCCCAGATCGGGTCGACTACCACATGCGCCATAAACCGTGTCCCGTCCTTGCGCACGCGCCAGGCTTTGTTTTCGAAGCGCTTCTCGCGCGTTGCGATCTCCAACGCCCGTTGCGGCTCACCGGCAGCGCGATCTTCCGGAGTATAGAAAATCGAAAAATGCTGGCCAATGATCTCTTCGGGGCGATAACCCTTGATGCGCTGGGCGCCCAGATTCCAGTTGGAGACGCGTCCATCCGGGGCGAGCGTATAGATGGCGTAATCAGTGACGCTTTGCACCAGCAAGCGAAACTGCTGCTCGCTTTGCTTGAGGGTTTCTTCGGCCATTTTGCGGTCGGTCAGATCGCGGGTGATCTTGGCAAAACCCAAAAGCTTGCCCGACGGGTCGATAATCGGATCAATCACCACGTGCGACCAGAAATGCGTACCGTCCTTGCGCACACGCCAGCCTTCGCCCTCGAAACGCCCCTCGCGAATTGCCGTGTCCAGCGCACGTTGTGGCAAACCGGCCTGGCGATCTTCTTCGGTATAGAAGCGCGAGAAGTGCTGGCCGAGAATCTCCGCCTCCTCATAACCTTTGAAGCGCTTGGCGCCAGCGTTCCAGCTGGTGATGATGCCGTCTGGATCAATCATGTAGATGGCATAGTCCACCACGGCATCGATCAGCAGACGAAAGCGCATCTCCTCGATGGAATAGGTTCTGGACTGGTTATCACTCATCGATCACACCCGTGATTATCATTGTTATGGAGTATGCGACAAACCGTGGGATTGGAAAGCATGAAAACGGTTGGGAACTGGAGCATAACGCTCACACAGCCTATTCTCGACGCCAATTGCCACCCCGGCCGATACAAGGCACCCCGATGATCCTGATTCTGTTGCCCACGTCTGACTACGATCCCACCGAAAGCAGCGTCGTATGGCAAGCCATGCGCCAGGCCGGTATCGAGGTGCGCTTTGCAACACCCCAAGGTCTGCCGGCCTACGCCGACTCACGTCTGGTGAACATTGGCTTCGGCCCGTTGAACCCTTTGCTGATGACCCGTGATTCCGATCTTGCCCACTACGCCCGCATGATCGAAGACAAATGGTTTCGTCAGCCGATGGCCTATACCGACGTCGACTTCGATCAGTACGACGGACTATTGGTTCCGGGCGGCCATGCCAAGGGCATGCGCAGTCTGCTGGAGTCAAACCAGGCGCAACGGATCGCCCTGCATTTTTTCAAGGCTGACAAACCCGTGGCAGCAGTGTGTCACGGCGTGTTGTTACTAGCCCGTACCATCGATCCCGATACCCGGCGTTCGGTGTTGCATGGACGCAAGGTCACTGCCTTGCTGGCCAGCACCATGGAATTGCCGGCCTGGGTCATCACCGCCCCTTGGCTTGGACGCTATTACCGGACCTATCCGCAAACCGTCGAAGCAGAGGTCACGGGCGCCCTCGCCAGCCCTGCGCATTTTCAGCGAGGCCCGTTGCTGGCGCTCCGTGATTCAGCGGACGAACCCCAGCGAGGCTTCGTCGTGCGTGATGGTCAGTTGTTGACCGCTCGCTGGCCAGGAGACTGCCACCGGTTCGCCGCTGAATGGGTCCGACTTCTTATCGGTAAACGTATTTGACGATGTAAGCGTACAAATCGTTGTAGACAACGTCAGGGACAAGCTGGGCGTAGGTTTGGGCTTTTAGCAACGCCAAATGGCAGTCTTTTACCATCTCGTCACGTTCGCGCGGGGTGCAGACATGGTTATTGATGATGTTGGCATAGGTGCTGTTCGGCGTCGGTGCCGTTGAAGGTGTGGGTGCAGGAATGTCAGCTTTTGAGTAGGTGAAATGAGCACGCTGGAGGCGCTCTTTCAACGCTCCAGGCCCGCGCTCATACAAGGTGATTTGTGAGCCGTCAACTGCTTTGGAGGCAACCTCAAAGGCCAGAATGATCGCTTCTGCAAGACTCATGCTGGCATCAAGGTCCGCGTAGCTGACAAAGCGTTCGAGCTCCCGATTCTCCAGGCTCTTGAGTGCCCGCTTGATGCTCGATACGTGGGCGAATTCCTGCGTACAGCCGACGATATGCGTTTCGAATTGATATCCGGCTGCCGTGGCCAGGGGTGGAAACGTGGCGAAACCGATTCTGCCGAACGCGCACTCCATGATGATGTTGTATTTGAGGGTAAAGGCTTCAGTGAAGATTTTTTCGCTGACTTCCTCTACAAAGGCTTGCGTGTGCTCGTAGGCGTGCAAGACGCCGAGTTTGATCATCTCTGCGTATTGAGGATGTTTCTGGCGGTATTCGGGCAGGTAGAGACGAACGTATTTTTCGTAGCGCTTTGAAGGCAACAGGTGCTTTTCCAGCAGGAAGGTTTTACCTGACCCTTGAAGCCCGGCAACCACCAGGATTTTTGGCGTTTGCTCGGCAGTGATACCGCGAAACAGGGTCGCTTTGATTTCGTTGAACGCTGCAGTGACCTGCTCCGGGGTGTAGGTGTAACTCGGCGTAACTGACATACCTTGATTTCCTTATCAAAGAGCCGGCGGGAAGTGCTGGCCGGTCCTCTGAATAAAGCGCTGTTTCAGCGTTTGTTCAAATGTGTGTGTCTTTCAAGATATGTAGCTGTTTTTAAAGTAAAAATTCCTACACCATCGAGAGAAAAGGCGCCTGTTCGACTGACCACCAGCGCGGCAGCAACTGCCTGACCTTGCTCTCGCCAAACCGGTCATCGATCAGCATCACCACACCTTGATCCTGTTGCGTGCGGATCACCCGTCCCGCCGCCTGCACCACTTTCTGTACCCCGGGAAACAGGTAGGTGTAGTCATAACCGGCACCGAAGATGGCGGCCATGCGGTGCTTCAGTTGTTCGTTGACCGGATTGAGTTGCGCCAGCCCCAGCGTGGCGATGAACGCGCCGATCAGGCGAGCGCCGGGCAAGTCGATGCCTTCGCCGAAGGCTCCGCCCAGCACAGCAAAACCGACACCCTGACTGTGCGCCGTGAATTGATCGAGAAAAGCCTGACGCTGATCTTCGGCCATGCCTCGGGACTGTGACCACTGAGTGATCTGCGGGTGTCGTTCGGCCAGTAACTGCGCCACCTGCTGCAAATAATCAAAGCTGCTGAAAAATGCCAGGTAGTTGCCCGGGCGTTGGGTAAATTGCTGTGCAATCAACTCTACGATCGGCTCGAGGGACGCTTGGCGGTGGACGTATCGGGTCGATATGTGGCTGACGATGTGGACTTTCAGCTGGTCGGCATGGAACGGTGATTCGACATCGATCCACACCGTGTTCATCGGGGTTCCCAGCAGGTCGGCGTAGTAATGCCGAGGGCTGAGGGTGGCGGAGAACATCACCGTACTGCGCGCGGCCGTCAGGCGTGGGCGAATGAAACCGGCGGGCACCACGTTGCGCAGGCACAGTCGGGACAGGTGACGCTTGCGGTCGAGGTCGCGCTTGCTGATATCAAACAGAAACTGTTCATCGAAGAGTTCGGCCACTCGGCAGAACTGCAGGATGTCGAAGTAGAAACCCTGCAAGGCGCTGTCCAGGCCCTGGGGGTGATCGTTGAGATAATCGCCAATGCTCGCGCTGCATGAAGACAGCGCCTGAAGCAGTTTTTCCGGCGCCTTGTCGTACGCCTGATACGGCGCCGTTTGCAGGTTGTGCAGGGCATTCCACTCTCGACTGACCCGCTGTAACGATTTTTTCAGCGCCTCGGGAGCGGTTTTTCGCACTCCATCAAGGGTCGATTGCTCGAGACTGGCGCTGTACATCTGCCGGCCACGCTCGACCAGGTTGTGGGCTTCATCCACCAGCACCGCAACTTTCCAGTTGTTGGCCTGCGCCAGCCCGAACAGCAGCGCGCTGAAATCGAAGTAATAGTTGTAGTCGGCGACCACCACGTCTGCCCAACGGGCCATTTCCTGGCTGAGGTAATAAGGACAAACCTCATGCGCCAGGGCAACCTGGCGCAAGGCGGCCTGGTCGAGCAGGCTCAGCTTGCTGGCGGCCTGGCGAGCGGCGGGCAACCGATCATAAAAACCCTGGGCCAACGGACAGGACTCACCGTGACAGGCTTTGTCCGGGTGTTCGCAGGCCTTGTCCCGGGCGATCATTTCCAGCACCCGCAACGGCGGCGCAGCGGTGCTTTGAAGGATCACTTGCGCGGCGTCCAGCGCCAGTTTTCGCCCCGGTGTCTTCGCGGTGAGAAAGAACACTTTGTCCAGTTGCTGCGGCGCCAGGGCCTTGAGCATCGGGAACAGCGTGCCCAGGGTCTTGCCGATTCCGGTGGGCGCCTGAGCCATCAGGCAGCGTCCGGTACTGACCGCCTTGAACACCGACTCAGCCAGATGCCGTTGCCCCGCACGAAAGCTGGCGTGGGGAAATGCCAACTGCTGCGCCGCGTGATTGCGCGCCTCACGATGGGCCATTTCCTGCTCGGCCCAGTGCAGAAACAATCCGCAGTGATGTTCGAAGAACTGCTGCAGTTGCTCAGCGCTGAAGGCTTCGACCAGGCAGGTTTCCTTTTCACTGACAATGTCGAAGTACACCAGCGCCAGATTTATCCGGGCCAGTTCCCGCTTCTGGCACATCAGCCAGCCGTAGATTTTCGCTTGTGCCCAGTGCAACTGGCGGTGGTTGGCCGGTTGTTTGCTCAGGTCGCCGCGATAGGTTTTGACTTCTTCCAGGCAGTTTTGCGCAGGATCGTAACCGTCTGCCCTGCCCTTCACGGTCAAGGTTCGGTACAGGCCTTCAAGGGCCACTTCGCTTTGATAACCCTCGCTGCGCCGTGAAGCGACGGTGCGGTGCCCGACGATGCCTTCCAGCGCCGTGGGCGACGGGGTAAATCGCAGGTCCAGGTCACCGACCTTGGCGGTGAATTCACACAGCGCCCGCACCGCGATGCTGTAGCTCAAGCGCTCTGCTCCGACCATTGCACGTAGCAGACGGCGATAGGCATCTGGTGTTCGTGACAGAACTCCAGCCAGCGCAATTGGTTGTCTTGCAAGCGATCGCCGGGGCCTTTGACTTCGATCATGCGGTAGGTCTTGTCTTGCGGCCAGAACTGAATCAGGTCCGGCATGCCGGCGCGGTTGGCCTTGATGTCCATCAGCAGCCGATTGAACCAATGCTTGAGGTGCTCGGGCGGCAGGCAATCGAGGGCCTGATCGAGCAGTTCCTGGCTCAACGCGCCCCAGAACACGAACGGCGACTGCACGCCCCACTTGGCGACATACCGCTCACGCAGGGTTTGTACGTAGCGCCCGTCATCGAGTTCGGCCAGACACGCCTCAAACAACCCGGCCCGACGCGCATGGAAGTCCTCGTTCAGCAGATCGACCGGCCCGCGCTGGAACGGGTGAAAAAAAGCGCCAGGTAACGGCGCAAAGATTGCCGGCCAGCACAGCAGCCCGAACAGAGAGTTGATCAGGCTGTTTTCGACGTAATGCACTGGCGCCGAATCCTGCGCCAGGTGGGCCTGAACGTAATATTCCACCGACAGCGCTGGATCGACTCTGGGCAATTGCAGGTCCAGTCGCTGCATGTCCCGGGGCGCTGGCCGTTTCATCGCCGGGCCGCCCAGTTTGCGCCGCAGCCTGGGCAGTACGCGCAACAGATGTTGATGCTCGGCGGCGCTTTCCGGCGTTTGTTCGGCGTGAGTCGCCAGGTCCATGGCCAGTTGATATTCACCACAGCGCTCCAACACCCGAATCAGTCGTACCCGTGCGCCAGGATAGGCGCAGTCGCGGTAAATGGTCAGCGCGGTGGAGAAATCCGCCAGGCGTTCGCAATGCTGGCCGATCTGGAACAACAGCTTGCCCGGGCGTCTTTGCAGCCATGGGTTGCTGAGTTCCAGCGCATTGATTTGCTCGACGATGTCCGCCACCGCCTCACCCGCCTCGAAACGTTGCTGGCATTGGTGCAGGAACACACAGGCGTCCACGTCTTCACGGCAGCGCAGGCCCCGGGACTCGGCGCAGAACTCGACTTTCTCATAGGTAAAAATGCCGAGGTCGGCCAGCACGAACTCCGACCAGTCCTGATAAAGATTGCCGAAAAACATCAACCGCAACCGGTCACACAAGCTCATGATGGTCAGGGTAAACAGTCGGTCATTGAGTTGCGGACACCATTGGCTGAAGCTTCGGGCATCGCATAACTGTTCGCTCAGCAACGGTAGCCAATCGGACTTCTTGCCTTTGGGCTGTTCGATGACCGTACCGAAGCACTGGAGAATTTCAGCCTTGAGCAGCACGTCGAACAGCTCCACGATCGGCAAGGGCGAGTGTTCATCGATCCAGCCTGCCGCCAATAACGGTTCGGCAGCACGGGCAATGTCGCCGATCTCCAGGTAGCTCAGTTTCCCGGCCCTGAAATGCACGCCCTTGCGCATCACCATCCTGACCAGCAGTGCGCGGGATTCACGGGGTTGTCGACGGAAATCCTGGACGAAGGCCTGCTCCTCGACGCTGAGCACATCGCCATAGCGGTGTTCAAGCCAATCAAGTACTTGCATGAAGTTGTTCAAGTAGTAGAACGGATCGTCGAGCGGATTTTCAGTCACAGAAAAACAGGGCCATTGGAAAGTGAGTACTGGTTATGCGTACAGATACCAGCCAAGGCGTACCCGGCGCAAACGGAAAAGGATAAGCGGCGGCGCTAATTGGCAATTTGCGCGGGTTATCGAACTTTCCTTTGATCCACGGCACCAACCGACATAGATGATTTTTTTTGGCATTGTTAGAGGTGTTTATGAATATCAGGATTCTGAGTTTGCCACTGGCCGCAGTAGCATTTCTGGCGCTTGCCGGTTGCTCTACTCCCACAGTCGTGACCTTGCAGAACGGCACCCAGTATTTGACCAAGGACATGCCGAAGACCAAGTCCAAGGACGGTTTTTACGAGTTCGAGGATATTTCCGGGGCGAAAGTGAGGGTCAATGCCAACGACGTGGCGACGGTTCGCAAGGAAGATTGAGAACCGCGTTATCGTTCATCGCGAGCAGGCTCGCTCCCACAGTTATGCATTCGACTTGCAACCTGTGGGAGCGGGCTTGGTCTGGGCGGCATTCCGACGATGAGGCCCCTACCGGCGCCACAGGACTATCAGGCAATCACAATCCCTGAGCCGGACAAACTGTCCAGTCCCACCCCGACCAGAGTCACCGAATCCGCACCAAACGTCAGCACCGTATCGTGCCCCACTGCCGTGGCATGCGCCCGATAATCATCGCTCGGCGTCACCCCCTGCACCCCGAGAAACACCAGCTTGTCGTTGGCTTGATAGCCCAGCACTCGATCCTGACCGAACGCGCCGCTGAACAGGAACGTATCGATCCCGCCGCCCGATTCCATCAGGTCGTTCCCCGCCCCGCCCACCAACACATCATTGCCCTTGCCGCCGATCAGATGATCGTTACCGTCCAGGCCAAACAACCAGTCGCCCGTCGCCTGGGCCTTGAGCGTATCGGCACCCGTGCCCCCCTTCACCGAGGACGCGTATTGCGTCAGGTTATTGCCCGCCACCCGACCATTGGCCGTGACGCTGTGGGTCACTTCATCCTTGAGCAGTCCCCACAAGCCCCCCGGTTCCTGGCTGACGACGCTGCCGATGTCGCGGGTGATGCTGATGCCGCCTTGGGCATCCCGCACGTAGAGGTTGCCGGCGCCGTCATTGGCGAACTCAAACCCTTTCACTGATTGCTGCAAGTCCAGCACGTTGTTGCCCTTGCCGCCGAGCAGGATTTTGTAGCCGCCCGCATCGCGGAAGGTGTCGTTGCCGTCACGGCCCTCCAGATAGTCATTGCCCTTGCCGCCCTGAATCAGGTCATTGCCGTCGCTGCCGATGATGAATGTGCTGCCTTTGTGGGTTTCAGCGTTGCGATTCAGGTCCTGCACCCAGGTCGTGGCGCGCGCCGGGTCCGAGAGGTTGGCGACGATGATCGTCGAGTCTTTGCCGGTGAGGTCGTAGAACGACGATTTGATGACCCGATTCATGCCGTCGCCATAGGCAGTGGGCAGGTGCGAGATCCACGTCGGGATGTTGAGGATGGAGAACGGCAGCACATTCCACGCCGTCGAGGCGTAGTGGTCATTGAAGCTGACGATGTTATCGGTCGTCGACTCCTTAGGGGCATCGTGCACGCCCACCGACGACAGGTTAAAGGTGGAACCGTCGAGAGCACGAAACACCGGATCGTTTTCGTAACCGACGTTGAGCACTTTGTCGGTGCTGCTTTGAGTTGGCGACGCGTAGGCGATGTAATTGGAGTCCTGGTAGAAGCCGTTCCACTTGCCAGTGCTCAAGTCCGCCAGGCTGTTGACCGCCAGCCCGCCGAGGCTGTGGCCACTGACCAGGACGTTTTTGCCCGACAGGCCATTGGCCTGGGCAAACGCCGCGACATCGCCCAGCAAATTGCCGAAGGCTTCGCCAACGTAGTTTTTCGCATAATCCTTGGGACCCAACGCCGCCAGCAGATCGTTGATCACGTCACCGATGGAATCGCTGATCAAGGTTTCCCTCGGGCCGCTGGTGCCACGAAAGGCGATGCCGATTTCGGTGAGATGCCCCTGCGCATCGTACTTGCCGAGGATCTCCACCTGCGCGCTGGTGTAACCGGCCTTCTCACCGAAGAACGTTCCGCGCGCATCGACCTTGCCGTCATAGCCCAGTTGCGAGGCGGTGATCGGCGTCCAGCCGGCTTTGTGCACGGCATCCAGCGCGGCTTTTTCGGAATCGGGGTTCCATGGAATGCCGGGAATCACCCCTTGGGAATCGGTGCCGCCCAGCAACGCAGTGACCAGTGTCACGGGTAAGCCAAGGCCAAAACCGTTGTGCTGGTAACCGGTGGCAAAGCCGTTATCGAGGTTGTGGTAGGAATACAGCGTGATCGCCATCGCGTCAGTGAATAACGCTTTGGAATCTGCCGTGCCGAAGTTTTTGTAGTCGTACACACCCATTGCTATTGCCTCTCTTTTTGTTGGAATTGTCAGAGATAGCTCACAACCAGGGCGCCTCCTTCAAAAAGCGCCCCGGAGCATTCAGTGCCTATAGTTTTTACCCAAATGATTCGATCGAGCCTCGCCCAAATCGTTATCGAGTCTTCGGGCCCTGTCCGAACGCCTCGTCCACCTTGGCGAGATCCTGTTCGCTCAAAGTGCCGGCGTAGTAATGCAACTTGGTCCAGGCCATCAAGTAGTCATACCGTGCCTGGGCCAAATCCCGGCGGGTGGTAAATAGTTGTTGTTCGGCGTTCAGCGCATCGAGGTTGACCCGCTCACCGCCCAAAATGCTTTGTTTGGTCGAGACCACCAGCGCTTCGGCGGACTTCAGGGCTTTTTGATAGGCGCGCAGCTTGTTCACACCCGACAGGCAGGCGCTGAACTGGCGGCGCAGCTCGATCAACGTTTCCCGGGTTTTGCCATCCAGTTCGTACTCGGCCTGTTCCATCGTGCGGCTGGCCTGACGGGTCGACGCCGACACCCCACCGCCGGCATACAGCGGCACGTTGACTTCGATGCCGATGGTGTTGGTGTCATAGCGCTGGTTGTACGTGTTGCCGCTTTCCGACTCGTTCTGGCGCACCGAGGCGTAGGCACTGACTTTGGGCAAGTGCCCGGCGCGGTTGCGTTCGACTTCATAACGCGCGACTTCCACTGCCTGGCGCTGGGAGGCCAGGTTCGGGTTGTTGGCCACGGCCATCTCGTGCCAGGTGTCGTAATTGGCCGGTTGCAGGTTGAACGTCTGGAAATTCTGACCTAGCGGGGTCAGGTCCGCGATGTCGATGGCCGGCACGCCTATCAGCGCGCCCAGCTCACGCAAGGACGCATCCTGTTCGTTGCGCGCCTCGATTTCCTCGGCGGTTGCCAGCTCGTAACGGGACTCGGCTTCAAGAATGTCGGTGCGTGTGCCCTCGCCCTGGCGGAACATTTGCTCGTTCTGCTGGAACTGCTGCTCGAAGGCCTTTTTCTTGGCTAGGGCAATGTCGATCTGATCCTGGGCGAACAGCGCCTTGGTGTAGTTTTCCAGGACGCGCACCAGCAATTCCTGACTTTTGCCACGGAACGCTTCATCGGCAAACAACGATTGCGCCACGCCTTTGCGATACGCCGCGTAAGCCTCGTAATCAATCAAGGGTTGTTGCAGGGTCAAGGTCGAGCCGTAACTGTTGTAGTTGCGGTCATCGCTCTGGTTTTGCCCGCGCTCATTGAGATAGGTGACCTTGGAGGTATTGCGGCCCTTGTTGTAGTTGTAACCCAGTCTTGGCAACAAGCCGGCCCGGCCGATGATGCGGTTTTCAAGGCCGGCATCGCGCTCCTTCATCGCACCGAGAAATACCGGATCATTACGCAACGCTTGCTCGTAGATATCGAACGGCCCCATGGCCATCACACTGTTGCACGTCAGCAACGCCAGGGTTGCCGCGAGCATGGAAAGCTTATTCATACAGCCGAACATCCTTATTCCTCGGTCAACGCGGAGCCTGCCCGGTCGAGCAGCGGTTTGAACAGATAGTTGAGGAGTGAACGTTCACCGGTGCGCACGAACATTTCCGCCGGCATGCCGGGCTTGATCACCAGGCCGTTGAGTTTTTCCATCGCCTGATCGCTGACGCTGCTGCGCAGCACGTAGTACGGCGCGCCGGTTTTTTCGTCGACCATCTGGTCGGCGGAGATCAGGCTGACCTCTCCGGGGACGCGCGGTGTACGGCTCTGGTTGAACGCAGTGAACAAAATGTCCACCGGCAAGTGGGTGCCAACCTTGTCGATCAAATTGATCGGCAGGTGCCCTTCCACTTCCAGGCGCGTGCCTTGGGGCACGATCTCCAGCAGGGTTTCGCCCTGACGCACCACCGCGCCTTCGGTGTGCACCCCGAGGTTGACCGCGATGCCGTCGGCGGTAGCGATGATCTCGCTGTGTTGCAGATCGAAGCCGGCGGAAGTCAGTTGTTCCTCCAGCGTCACGCTTTTGAGTTGCGCGTCGGCCAACTGGGTGCGGACTTCTTTCTGGTACTCCTCAATGTGCTGTTGCAGCTTCAGGCGCGATTCGATGATGCCCTGCTCCACCCGGCCGCTTTCGCCGGCGTTTTCCGCCAATTGCTGCTGAACTTGCGACAGCTGACGCTGGTACTCCATCAACCGGTTACTGGGGATGTAGCCGTTGTCCGCCAGGGGCTGCAGATTGCTCAACTGTTTTTGCAGGGAGCTGGCCTGTGCCGTCATGTCCGAGCGCGCGCGGCGCATGCCGGCCAGTTGCGCCCCGGCACCTTCGATGCTGGCGCGCAAGGCTGCCTGCTCGCGGGAAAATGCTTCGCGGCGGCTGCTGAACAATTGCCGCTGGCCTTCAAGGACCAACGCCAGGCGTGGATCGGGATCGTTGCTCAGTTCAGCGGGGAAATTCACTTGCTTGAGGTTGTCGCGTTCGCTCTGCCAGCGCGCCAGGCTGGCCCAGGCCATGCGGTATTGCGCTTGCAACGATTGCACGTCGGCCGCGACCTGGGTCTGGTCGAGCTGGAACAGCGGCTGGCCGAGCTTCACCACCTGGCCTTCGCGCACCAGAATCCGTCTGACCACGCCACTGCTCATCGATTGCACGGCCTTGCGTTTGCCCGACACCACCACCGTGCCTTGCACCGGGATGCCTTGATCGAGCGGCGCAAGACTGGCCCAGGTGAAGAAACTCCCCGCGCCGACGATGGCCAGGACCCAGCCCATGCGAGCGAAGAAACGCGCATCGCGCTCGGGGTGTTCAGCGATGTAATCGTGTTCCATCGTCGCTTCGTTTTCAGTGTTCATGCGTGCGCTGCTCATACACCCGAATTCCTTGTCGTGGGCTGATACTGGCGACTCATGTTGAGTCCGCCCGGTGCTTGCGCAGTTTTTTCACGTTGCTGTTCCTGAGCGCCGGAAAGTGCCTTGAGCACCTCCTGGCTCGGGCCGAAGGCCTGCAAACGGCCTTCGTTGAGCACCAGCAATTTGTCGGCTTGGGCCAATGCCGAAGAACGATGGGTCACCAGAATCACACTGGTGCCCCGGGCTTTCATGTGCGCGATGGCACCCGCCAAGGCGGCTTCACCCACGGTATCAAGGTTGGAATTGGGCTCATCCAGCACCACCAGGCTCGGATTGCCATACAGCGCACGCGCCAACGCCACACGTTGTTTCTGACCACCGGACAGACCGCTGCCGTCCTCGCCCAGCACCGTGTCGTAGCCTTGCGGCATCCGCAGGATCAGCTCATGCACGCCCGCCTGTTGCGCGGCCTCGACGACTTTTTGCGGATCGGCTTCACGAAACCGGGCGATGTTTTCAGCGATGCTGCCGCTGAACAATTCGATGTCTTGCGGCAAGTAGCCGATGTACGGGCCGAGGTCGTCGCGGTTCCAGCGATGGATGTCGGCGCCGTCGAGCCGCACGGTGCCGCCCAAGGTTGGCCAGACGCCGACAAGCACCCGGGCCAGAGTCGATTTACCGGAGCCGGAGGCGCCGAGCACGCCCAAGACTTCACCGGCACCCAGGCTGAAATTGACCATGTGCAAGGTCGCGGCGCGCCGCCCTGGCGGACCGGCACTGACTTGTTCAAAGGTGATCTGCCCCTTCGGCGCCGGCAGTGCCATCGCCTCGTCACTCGGCGGGAAAGCTTGCAGCAATGCATCAAGACGACGGTAAGCGAGCTTGGCGCCGCTCCATTGTTTCCAGACTGCGATCAACTGATCGATTGGACTGAGGACGCGGCCCATCAGAATGGACCCGGCGATCATCATCCCGGCGGTCATGTCGCCTTTGATGACCAGCAACGCACCCAGGCCCAGCACCAGGGATTGCAGGCACAGACGCAAGGTTTTGCTCAGGGAACTGATGACGGCGCCGGTGTCGCTGGCCTGATTCTGCAGGCCGAGGAAGCGCGAGTGCACCTGAAACCAACGCTTGCGCAACACCCCGAGCATGCCCATCGCCTGGATGGTTTCGGCATTGTGCAGATGGCTGGTCGCCAGTTGGCTGGACTTCTGGGAAAACCCCGCCGCCTCCCCCAACGGCTTTTTGGTCATCGCCTCGTTGAGGCATGCCAGGCCGATCAGCAACACCGCGCCCGCGGTGGCCAATACGCCGAGCCAGACGTTGAACAGGAAAATAACGAACAGGTACACCGGAAACCACGGCGCGTCGAAGAACGCGAACAGCGCAGGCCCGGTGACGAATTGGCGAATGTGGGTCAGGTCCCCAAGGGATTGCCCGGCGTTGCCTTCGCCTTTGAACAGGTTGCGTTCGAACGCGGCCTGATACACCCGCAAATTGAAACGCCGCTCCAACTGGCTGCCGATGCGAATAACGATGAAGCTGCGCACAATCTCAAGCAAACCGATGAACGCAAAGAACCCGACCACCATCAGCGACAACATGGCCAGGGTAGTTTCGTTTTGCGAAGACAGCACGCGGTCATAGACCTGGAGCATGTAAATCGACGGGACCAGCATCAACACGTTAATTAACGCGGTGAAACACCCTACGCTGATCAGGATGCTCTTATAGTCGCCCAAGGTTTTTAATAGTGGTGCGGTGGCTGGGCTCTTTGCCATCTTCATGGGTTCTTCCTGAGGTGTTATTCCCCGTCATACCTGACGAAGTTGTCATTAACTGTTCGCGCAGAGGCTGCTATAGGTTTGGCGAACTAGCGCTTACATACCAATAACAACTTTTAATCTGGTTCAGGGCTTGTCACCTAATGACCGCTGTCTGTTTATTACTGCGCCTGACGCACAAGTGTGATGACCAGAGCGGATTTCAATGTGGCTGTATAAGAGCCGTCACGCTGGCGGCTGAGAAACAGAATCTTTGAACCTTCGTTACCGGTAATCGCAATACCGTCCGGCTCAGTGAACCAACCGGTCGCTTTTTCACCCGCCAGCCATGCGCTTAAACACTCTGCACCGTCACCCAGTGTCTGCTGCAACTGGAAGTCGATGATGCACACCTTGGACTGTTCGTCCCGCAAAACCCGGGACTCTGAGGATTCATCCCTGGCGCTCAAGGTTGCCTGCCATTTGCCGGCCAATTGCGAGGGATCTGTCAATTTCAAGCTACTTGCCATGGCGGTCTCTCCAATAAAAATCATGAACGTCGCCAGAAGCCACGCGATTGTTCGACGGATCAAGGCCTTGTCAGCCATAGGTTGTTGTACTCCAGCTTGCAGGTTTGTTGCGCAGAGGGCAGCGCATCGGCGCCACCCTCCTTTTGCCTCACATTACGCCGCGATGTCCGAGAACGCCGCCTGGCCAACAGTGCTGACCAGGAAATCAGCCACGCCGTGCCCGGTGAAGTCCACCGACAACAGGCTGTTACCACCCGAGGAGGTCAACACCGCATCGCCCGCCGCACCGGTGAACGAATTCACGAAATGCAGGCCGGCGCCATTGGTGATACCGGTCAGGTCGATCTTGTCCAGGCCGCTGACAAAGTCGAGGATCTGGTCGGCAGCCCCTGGTCTTGAATCGCTGCTGGCCGCGAACACAAAGGTGTCCGACCCAGCACCGCCCCACAGCTTGTCCGCGCCGCCCGCGCCGTAGAGGATGTCGTTGCCGGCACCGCCCTTCAGCTCGTTGGACACGCCGTTACCGATCAGCAGGTCGTTGCCCGAACCGCCAATCGCGTTCTCGATGATTGCGCCCTTGGCAATGGACACGTTGCCCACCAGGCCACCGACATCGGAAAACGAGGCGTCATTGAGGTTGATCTTCTGGTTCTGGGTGAAACCGGAGAAATCCAGCGTGTCTTTGCCGCCCGCATCCCAGACCGAGAACACCACCTTGTCCGACGACGAAGACGCGCTCAGGAAGTCGCGACCGGCGTTGGAGTTGAAGCCGTAGGTGGTGTCGCCGGTGCGGGTGGTGGTGTTGGCACCGTAGAGTTTCTGGATCGCGGCAATGTCGTCCATCAACGGCCCGGATGAATAGGCTTCGACACCGCCCTTGCTGAAGTTCTGGCTGGTATTGCTTTCGCTCCAGTAGCTCATGACGCTGTAGCCGCGGGTGTCTTGCCCGTAGGAGGCGTCGTTGTAGGTCGGTGCACCTTCACCGGCGTTGTAGTCGCCAGGGTGGGCCAGGCCAAGGGTGTGGCCGATTTCGTGAGTCAGGGTTTGACGACCGTAATTGTTCAGGTCCGGCGTCTTGTTCGGCGTGTAGCTGCTGTTGGTCAGGTACCACGATGAACCGTCGTAACCTGCCCCTGTGCCAGGCAGATAGGCAAACGCCGCTGCGCCGTCCTGACCACCACTGTAGTTGCCGAAGGTCATGTGACCGTCGCCGCCTGTGGCCTTTTCGGCGAAGGTGACATTCGCAACGTCAGACCAGGATTGCATAGCGAGCACAGCCTGGGCTTTTTGTTGCGAGCTGAACTGACCGAAGCCGGTAATACCGTGCTTGCTCATGGTGCTCGACGATGCCGAGGTCAGGAACGTGTAGGTCAGTTCGATTTTGCCGCTGCCGTCCTTGTCCTGGTAGGCAGCACCGTCGCGCAGCAATTGGGTCGCTGCCTGGTCGACGGAATAGGAGGGTTTGCCATTGACCGTGAGATTGCCACCCCGGTCATACTGATGGCTGAAACTGTTGATCTGACCGTAAGCCGAACTCGGTGCAGCCAATGGTGCAAAGGCCTGTTCGGCAAGACCGACAGCGTTATCTTTTACATTCGACATAAACACACTTCCTTGTTTAGCAATGGAACAGTTTTTTTCAGATAGCGACAATCTCTGGCGAGATCGTCCTGTCACTCGCCCAATGAAGGCGAATGAAAACTGACACAATTCGAAATCAAACGTCTACTGTTTTTTTGACGTCAAATTGTGCTGTTTCAGCAATTACCCGGAAACAATGCGTGCGCTGTCGAAATAATCTTGTAAATAGGGAGATTCGGGGGGATTGTCTGACAATTGCGTATTTAAATATTAAATAGGCCCAAGTTGTTTTATGACTAAGGCGTCTCGGTTTTTCGGACTTATTAGTATCAGTGCCAGTGAATTGATATCAATTTATTCATATTTGATAGGGATTCTGGAAACGACCAATACGCAGGGGACCCGCATTCGAGCAGTAAGGCATTCCATTGCCTCCTGACCATTGTAAGGAGGCAAGGAATCTACAGCGTTGCCGGCCTGCTCCCTCAGCTCCCCGTCCGGATCTTGTTCCACACCCGCGTGCGGATTCGGTCGATGTTCAACGGCATCGCCTCGAGCGCGAACAGCTTGCCCATCATTTCCGGGCTCGGATAAACCTTGGTGTCGTTCTTGATGGCAGGGTCGATCAGGCTATCGGCCTGTTCGTTGCCGTTGGCGTAGTGCACGTAATTGCTGATGTCGGCCATGACGTTGGGGCGCAGCAGGTAATTCATGAAGGCATAGCCGGCCTTGTCGTCCGGAGCGTCGGCGGGCATGGCGACCATGTCGAACCAGATCGCGGCCCCTTCCTTGGGAATCGCGTAACCGATGTCCACGCCGTTCTTGGCTTCCTTGGCGCGGTTCTCGGCTTGCAGGATGTCGCCAGAGAAGCCGACCGCCACGCAGATGTCGCCATTGGCCAGGTCGCTGGTGTATTTGGACGAGTGGAAGTAGCTGACATACGGCCGAACCTTCATGAGCAACGCTTCAGCTTTTTTGTAATCTTCCGGGTTTTTGCTGTGATGCGGCAGCCCCAGGTAGTTCAGCGCGGCCGGCAGCAGCTCCGGGCCGTTGTCGAGGATTGCAACGCCGCACTTGCAGTTTGGCCATGTTCTCGGGCTTGAAAATCAGATCCCAGGAATCCACCGGCGCGTTGTCACCCAATACGGCTTTGACCTTGGCAATGTTGTAGCCGATGCCCGTGCTGCCCCACAGGTACGGGAAGCCATGTTCGTTACCGGGGTCGTTGGTTTGCAACGCGTTGAGCAATACCGGGTTGAGATTTTTCCAGTTCGGCAACTGACTCTTGTCGAGTTTCTTCAATGCGCCACCCTGAATCTGCCGGGCCATGAAGTGGTTGGACGGGAACACCACGTCATACCCCGATTTCCCGGTCATCAACTTCCCGTCGAGGGTTTCATTGCTGTCGTAGACGTCGTAGCTGAAGGCAATGCCGGTTTCTTTCTGGAAATTCTTTGTGGTGTCCGGGGCGATGTAGTCGGACCAGTTGTAAATCTTCACGGTCTCGGCCGCATGGCTGAGGGACGCAACGAGCGCAAGGGGTGCAAGAGTCAATGTCTTTCGGATCATGAGTCGATTCCTGTATAGGCTGTTGTGTTTTTTATGGGCTGGCAGGCAATCAAAAGATCAAAATTCAAAAAGTCAGAAAATCAAAAAATCAAAACGTAGGTCTTGCGCACGGTTTCCTGGATATCCCAGACGCCGGTGCTGTTGGCCGGCAACATCAGCGCGTCACCGGCTTCTATGTGCAGGGTTTCACCGTCGTCCGGGGTGAAGGTGCAGCGGCCCTGGATGAAGTGACAGAATTCCTGGGCGACAATCTGCCGCCGCCAGCGACCGGGAGTGCATTCCCAGACACCGGTTTCAACGCCATCGTCGCGTTCGACGCTGGTGGTCGAGGCCACTGCCACGAGCGTTCCCAATGGAACGGCGACCGGGTTCGACTCTTGCAGTTTCAAGGTTGCGGTGTTTTTGAATTGCGTAATGGCCATGGGAGTACCTGTGGTGTGAGAAACGCTGTTTACTGCATGAAACCTTCCATAAACCCCGCCACCTTGCTGGCTAGCTTGCGCCGCCACGGGGCGGTGGCCGGATTGGCCAGGGTCTGGTCTTCGTGGACAAAGCTGCGGATGATCGCGTTGTAGCCCAGCCAGCGGCAGGGTTCCGGCTCCCAGGTCCTGAGCGTGTCGAGACGTCCTTGTGGCACGACCCACGGCTGGCGGACCAGTTCGGTATCACGCTGCAGAATCAGGTCAGCCAGGGTTCTGCCGCCCAGGTTGCTGGCACCGACGCCCTCCCCGCCATAACCGCCGGACAAGGCAATGCCGCTAGCGTGATCACAGAGCATGTGCGGCTGGAAATGTCGGGACATGCCCAGGTTGCCGCCCCACGCATGGGTGATCCGCACGTTCTTGAGTTGCGGGAAGAGCTCACTGAACAGGTAGCGCCGTAGCTCCACTTCGCGGGTGGTCAAATTGAAGTCGTGCCGCAGCTTGCCGGCAAACTGATAACCGCCACGGGCGCCGAACACCAACCGGTTGTCCGCCGTGCGCTGACCGTAAGTGACCTGACGACTGCTTTCGCTGAACGCCTGGCCACGGCTGAGACCGATTTCGTCCCATGTCGCGACGGATAATGGCTCAGTGGCAACCATCAGGCTTTGCACCGGTAATTGATAACGCCCAAGTGGCGGCAACGTCGTTGCGTACCCTTCTACGGCGGGGACGATCCAGCGACTGCGGACCTGAGCCTTGTCTGTACGCAACGACCCCGATTGCCATTGGGTGACCGCGCTGTTTTCATAAATCTTGACGCCCATGCGCTCCACCGTTCTGGCCAGCCCTCGCACCAACTTTGCCGGGTGAATGGTCGCGACGTGCGGTGCATAGATACCGCCATAAGGCTTGGCAACTCTGATCTGTTGCGCCAGTTGTTCGGGACTTAGCCAGCGATAGTCGCTTTCGGTCAGGCCCTGGCTGTAAAGCTTGTCGAGATAGTGGCGCAGGCTGGTTTCCTGCTCGGGATAACGGGCCGCACAGTACAGCACCCCGCCTTTCAGGTAATCACAGTCGATGCCTTCACGTTCGATGACAATTTCCACCTCATCTGGAATTTTGTGCAGCAAGTTGAAAGACGCGCGGCGCTGTTCAGCAGGCAAACCAGCCAGCAGGCGGTCTTCGCCCAGCAGGTTGCCCATCAACCAGCCGCCATTACGGCCCGACGCGCCAAAACCGGCGGTCTGCGCTTCGACGATGGCAATCTCCAGGCTGGGTGCCAAACGCTTGAGGTAGTACGCGGTCCAGAGCCCGGTGTAGCCTGCGCCGATGATCGCCACGTCGACGTCCAGATCGCGCTCCAGCGCGGGACGTGCCAGTAAAGGCTCGTCGAGTTGATCCATCCACAAACTGATTGTGCGCCACGCCGACATGCCAGACTCCGCCACTCAAACTTCGATGGCGTCGATCCTAGTGCGTGGGCTCAGGGACTGTCTTGCGCGCGTGCACGCAAAGAAATTTGTTTGGCGTAGGCCTTCGGTGACAAGCCGGTGTGTTGGCGGAAACAGGTGTAGAACGCCGATAACGAATTGAAGCCGGCGGCGAACGCCAGTTCATCGACACGCACGGGGGCCTCGGCAGCGTCCATCGCAGCGAGCAAATGTTGCAGGCGCGCCCGGTTAACGTAACGGTAGAAACTCTGGCCCAGCACCTGATTCAGCAGGTAGGAAATCTGGTTGCGGCTGTAGCCGCACTCGTTCGCCACCCGCTGCAAGTCCAGTTCGGGGTCCAGATAGGGTTGTTGACGCTCGAAATACTGTTGCAGGTCTTGCGCCATGAAACTCAGCTGCCGCGGTGAAAGCCCCAGGCGACTGGCTGCCGGGCGAACATTGGCCGCTGTATGGCTTTGCGCCTGTTCACGCACCAACGAGGCGTATTCGTTGACGCGCCAGATCAATCCGTCGCGCACCGTGATCGCCTCGCTGGAACGGAACGACACCAGCCCTTCGCTGCCGCGCAACGTCATTTGGTACTGTATAAATGCAGTGTTGCCGTCCAGGCGGATGCGATCCGAATGTTCAAGCGCTTCATCCGGATTGCGCGGCATGCTGTCACGCACGTACTCGCGCAGTTCGTCGAGCCCCATGACGCGATTCTGGAAAAAGTCGTTGTACTGAATATCCGGGTGATAAAGCGCCATTACGCCGTCCAGATCCCGGTGTTTCCAGCACAAGTGGTAGCGCATGACCGTCGCGCCCGTGGCCTGGGTTTGCAGCGGACCATCATCATCGGCGTGCATAAAGGACTCGACGAAAAAAAGCCGAGCTTGCCGAAGTTCTGTCTCAGCATCAATGAGTGGACAGAATCAGCCGAGCGCCAGACCAGCCCGACACGTGATCCACATCAAAAAAAGCGCTGCCAATCGCCAAACGGACTGAAAAAAATCACATGGTTTTCACATCTCGGTGCTACTTTTAAAGGCAGTCACCGGTTGAGCCATTGAAGGTTCTTTCCTCCTAACATGAGCTAATGGAAGCGCTCGATGAAGAAGGCGGGCAACATATGAATAAAGGATCTTTCAGCAAAGTTACGTTTCCAAACGCCTGCCAGCTGATGCGCTGGCATTTTCATCCCATGGGATTCGAGGCGAGCATGGATGCGCCGGGCAGCATGATTGCCCGGCTGTTTGACCGCGCCAGTGGCGAGACCATGATCGCCATTGCAGGCATTCCTTGTGCAACCGTCATGAATGCCGCGGATGTAGAGCGAATAATCGAAGCCGTCGAAGACGAGCTTGAGTCTTTCATTCCACCCGTGGCCCTCAGAAGTTACGCCTGAAGGCCAATCCAACAAAAAAAGCCCACATTATGTGGGCTTTTTTTGTGGGCGACGGGATCAGCCCCGGGTTTGCCCCTGACGATGGTCGGCGAAGTACGGCTTGTCCTTTGCGATCCGATCGGACGCCTTGGGCATGTTCGCAGCCTGAGTGTCCTGACCGTCGACATACCAGTAGCAATGACTCACTGCACGCGTTATGCCCACATAGGCGAGGCGCAAAATCTCGTCTTTCTGCGCGTTGTCATACGGTTCAGTGTCGCCTGCCTTTCCGAGGCCAGCCATGCGGTAGACCTGGTTCTTGTAAGGCGAAAGCGTCAGGTGCTGGCAATCACCCAGCAGAAAAACCGCGTCCGCTTGCAGGCCCTTGGCACTGTGATAGGTCAACTGTTTCAGTCGGCGCGCTTCGTACGGCAAGCTAGAATCAACATTAACTACTGACTGAATATGCTGTTCTATCAATAACTTATCGCTGCTTTTTCGATAAAGCATCAAGATCGAATCGCCCCGCCGGTAGTGCTCGATCAGGCGCTGGGCCATGCCTTGATCGTCACGATCCAGGACATTCACCGGCAACACTGCCTTGGCTTCGCCGCTCGCCTTGGCCTTCTTGCCTGCGATCGCCGGTGCTGCGCGGACGATGTGCTCGGCGGCATCGATGATGTGTTGATGACTGCGATAGTTGTCGCTGAGCATCACTTTGGTGGTGCTCGGCGACAGGAACTGCTTGTTGAACTCCATGAAATACGTCGGCGAACTGCCACGCCAGCCATAAATGGACTGCCAGTCATCGCCGACACACAGCAGCGATGAATGCTGCGCGCCGCGTCCGACGTGCATTGCCGGGCCGCGACTGCGAATTTCGGCCAGACTGGCACGAATCCAGGAGACAATTTGCGGCGAAACATCCTGAAATTCGTCGATCATCAAATGCGAGAGAGGCCTTAACTGCTCATCACTCAGCAGTTTCAGGTTTTCCGGCGAATGCTCGCTGAACAAGGCAAACATCCGGTTGTAGGTCATCACTGGTGGCTTTTGATCGAGCAGATGATCTTCCAGGGCACGCCAGAACAGGCTCAAGGCCTCGAAGAAAAACCGGTCCGGATCGTCCTTGGCGAAGCTCATCTGAGCTACGGCGTTCGGTACATCCAGGCCCAGGTTTTCGATAAACCCGGCGGTTGCAACAAAACAGTCCAGCAACGGTGCCGATCCGAGCTCGCCTTTGACCTTGTAGTCGAAGCCCGGTCCGGCGCTTGCGTCACCGGCCAAGGAAGCTAATACGCGCTTTGAAGACTCATAACTATCGAGCCATATCAAAGGCTTACGACAGAAAGCTTGAAACAGGGTGCGCTTCACCGCCCATTCTGCGCGGACCGTCAATTTGGCATTCGGACGGCTGAGTTGTGAGTTTTCCGCAGGGTCGAACCCAAGCACCACCCAGGCATCCAGGGTCGGGATGTAACCGTGGCAATGGAACGTTGAGCCATTGATGTCGAATGTCTGGCGATTGGGTTCGATACCCTTGATTGGCCAGGCGCCAGCGCGAAACCACAGGTCTTCAATTGTGTCGCACAGCTCTTCATCACGTTTGGCAGCCAACTCGGTCACCGCCATGCGCTTCTGCACATCGGGGTGTTCGCGCTCCAGTTCCTTGAGTTGCAAGGCATGCCGAGACAACGGCTTGATCAGTTCGCGAAAGCGCTCATCTCGAGTGTGCAGGCTGTGGAAGCAGGCGTTGAGCTGCTGGCGCTGAGCGTCGTTGATTCGCAGGTCGAAAGGATTGCTGTCGACCTCTTCATCGCCGTTCTGCGGGCGATTGCTGAGGTTCTCAAACGCTTGCAGGCGTTCGAAACCTGGCAGGCTGCGGACCATTGGCAGGATGCGTGAGTGAAAGGTGCGCACCAGGTCTCGCGCTTCCTTGAGACTCAGCATCCGTCCCCACAAGGCAAACAGTTCGATCAGCTTATTAACGAAGTCTTTGCGCGACTCACGGGTGAAGGTCACGACGGTCATCGAGCCCAGTTCGAAACCCAGGTAATGGGTCAGCAGCAAAATACGCAACACCAGCGTCGTTGACTTGCCCGCGCCCGCCCCGGCGATCACCGAGGTCGAAGGCGTATCACTGAAAATCATCTTCCACTGGGCGACGCTGGGTTGTGCGTGCGGTGGCAGCAGGCGGGCGACGTCCGCCTTCATGCGCTTCTTCACGTCAGCGCTGAGTGGCAAGCGCCAATCATCGAACAGATTGTCATCGACGTTGGGCGGCCGGTGTTCGGTCGAGCGCGAATCGCGGATCAACAGTACTTGCCGACCTTCTTCCAGCCCGTCGAGCTTTCCTTCTTTATAGCCGTAATCCACCCCGGCGCTGTGCCCGCTGCGAAAACCGTCGGCTTGCCCGTGCAACCAGGACGCCCGGTGCTGAGCGCGCAAGCGGGTCAGGCCATGGCCAAAGAATCGGGCGGCAAGGCGCTTGAGCAGCGGCATCTCGGCCAATGGACGGAGTTCGGGAGGAAGATCGGGGGTGTGTTGCGGCACGCGGACTGACTCCAGGGTGTGAGGCTGTTGCGGTTATGGTGTCTGTATTTGTCTTTGAGTTCTAGTGAAATGCTTACAGGTCATTGGCTTATGCGATGAAGTGAAGGCTGGATGAGACTATTTCGACGTTATTCAACATCGATATATTCGATCTTATTGAGGCACTTTTTACGCTTTTTATCGATGGGTAACTGATAGAAGATGCTCGTCATCAACCACCGGTTCTAGTTTCGTGGCTCAGGCGCTCTGCCCCATGACGAACCTTTTCAGGAGACGATCATGCTTGAACTCAGACCTTTCAATTCCCTGGGCGGCGCCCATCATGGCTGGTTGGATGCGCATCACCACTTTTCGTTCGCCGAGTACCACGACCCCAAACGCATGAACTGGGGCAACCTGCGGGTCTGGAACGATGACGTGATTGCCGCCGGCACCGGGTTCCCGAAACACCCGCACCGCGACATGGAAATCATCACCTACGTTCGTGAAGGGGCCATTACTCACGAAGACAACCTTGGCAACAAGGGGCGCACCGAAGCGGGCGACGTTCAGGTCATGAGCGCGGGCACCGGCATCGCCCACAGCGAATACAACCTGGAATCGAGCGAAACCAAGATCTTCCAGATCTGGATTATCCCCAATGAGTCCGGTCTGGCACCGTCCTGGGGCGCAAGGCCTTTCCCGAAAGGCCAACGTGAAGGTTTCGTGACGCTGGCCAGTGGCAAAGCTGGTGATGATCAAAGCCTGCGAATCCGCGCCGATGCACGGTTGGTGGCAGCGAACCTTAAAGCCGGTGAAACTGCCGAATATCGCCTGGACGGAGGCCGTCGCGCTTACCTGGTTCCCGCCACAGGCTTCATTGAAGTCAATGGCTTGCGTGCACAAGCTCGAGACGGTATCGCAGTAGCCGATGAGCAGGTGTTGCGCGTCACGGCGATCGAGGACAGTGAAATCGTGTTGGTGGACCTGGCTTGAGGCTGTAAACGCCGGACAGAAAAAGGGCGACCGTATGGTCGCCCTTTTTTCGTTCATAAATGTTGGTGACGCTATCGCGAGCAGGCTCACTCCCACAGGGTTTTGCGCAGTCCTTGTGGGAGCGAGAAGCCGCTCTCAATCACTTCGAAGAAATCGCACCGTCTACCAAGGTCTGAGCCTCTGCCACCAACTGCTTGAGGTGGTCGTCGCTCACAAAGCTTTCAGCGTAGATTTTATAGATGTCTTCGGTGCCGGAAGGACGCGCCGCGAACCAGCCGTTCTCAGTCATGACTTTCAGGCCACCAATGGCCTGGTCGTTGCCCGGGGCGTGACTGAGGATGCTCTGGATCGCTTCGCCGGCCAATTGAGTCGAGGTGACCTGATCAGGCGACAGTTTGCTCAGCAAGGCTTTCTGTTCAGGGTTGGCCTTGGCATCGACGCGCACCGAGAACGGCTCGCCGAGTTCGTCGGTCAACGCACGGTAAGCCTGGCTCGGGTCGCGACCGGTGCGAGCGGTCATTTCTGCAGCCAGCAAGGCCGGAATCAAGCCGTCCTTGTCGGTGCTCCAGACGCCGCCGTCCTTGCGCAGGAACGATGCGCCGGCGCTTTCTTCGCCGCCAAAGCCCAGAGAACCGTCAAACAGACCGTCGGCAAACCATTTGAAGCCGACCGGCACTTCGTACAGGCGCCGTCCCAGACGTTTGGCTACGCGATCGATCAAGCCGCTGCTGACCACGGTTTTACCCACGGCCGCGTCGGCGCGCCAGTGCGGACGGTTCTGGAACAGGTAATCGATGGACACCGCGAGGTAGCTGTTCGGCGCGAGCAAACCACCGGACGGCGTCACGATGCCATGGCGGTCGTGATCCGGATCGCAGGCAAACGCTACGTCAAAGCGCTCTTTGAGACCGATCAGGCCTTGCATAGCGTGACTGGAGGAAGGGTCCATGCGGATCTGTCCGTCCCAGTCGACTGTCATGAAGCGGAATGTCGGATCGACCTGTTTGTTGACCACATCCAGGTCCAGACGGTAATGCTCGGCAATCGCCGACCAGTAGCGAACCCCTGCTCCACCCAGCGGATCGACACCCAGACGCAGCTTCGCATCACGGATGGCGTCGAAATCGATCACGTTGATCAGGTCGGCGACATAGGTGTTGAGGTAGTCGTGGCGGTGCGTGGTGCTGGCTTTGAGGGCCTGTTCGTAGCTGATGCGTTTGACGCCAGCCAGCTTGTTGCTCAGCAGTTCGTTGGCCTTGGCTTCGATCCACTTGGTGATGTGGGTATCGGCCGGTCCACCGTTGGTGGGGTTGTATTTGTAGCCACCGCTTTGCGGCGGGTTGTGGGACGGCGTGATGACGATGCCGTCCGCCAGGCCGGAAGTACGGCCACGGTTGTAGCAAAGAATGGCGTGGGAAATCGCCGGGGTCGGCGTGTACTCATCGCCTTCGGCGATCATCACGGTCACACCGTTCGCCGCCAGTACTTCCAGGGCACTGACACCGGCCGGCGTGGACAGTGCATGAGTATCGATACCAACGAACAACGGGCCATCGATGCCTTGGGCTTCACGGTACAGGCAGATCGCCTGGCTGATCGCCAGAACGTGCCATTCGTTGAAACTCAGGTCGAACGAGCTGCCCCGGTGGCCGGACGTGCCAAAGGCAACGCGCTGGGTAGAAATGGAGGCATCAGGCTGACCAGTGTAATAGGCCGTTACCAGTCGCGGGATGTCGACCAACAATTCTGCCGGTGCCGGTTTGCCCGCAAAAGGACTGATTGTCATGCAAAACCTCTGGAATAGAGTGGTTCAGGAATAGGAACGCAGTTTACTGGCAGTTTGACCGCAGCGCGACGTTATCGATCCCATGCATGATGTTATCCATCTGCGCAGGCCAGGAATGGCTCGCGACTTGGCTCAATCGGTCGATTCCAGACGCAAGGCGTCGCCCAGCAGGCCCATTGCCGCCGCGAGGTCGTGGTCGCCACCAAAGGTATGACTCAATCGCAAGTGCTGTGTGTGCAGGCCCTGGAGACTGAACAGTTCTCCCGGCGCGATCACCACCTGATGGTGGAGCAGGCGCTGGAACACCCGACGGACATCGACCGGGCGCAACGACCGTACCCACACTGTCGCCCCGCCCTGAGGCTCGACGAAGTGCAACGCATCACCCAAGCGTTCTTGCAGCAGCTGGGTCATCTGCACCTTGCGATCCTTGAGCATCCTGCGCAGAACCACCAAGTGCTGATCGATGCGTCCATTGCCGTACAGCCGTGCGATGGCTTTCTGGCGGATCGGCGACAGGCGGAACGAGCGCAGCAAAAAATGCCGTTGCAACTCGGCATGCAGTTGGCGAGAGAGCAAATAGCCATAAGGCGCCTCAGGCCCGATGATTTTTTCGAAGGTGGAGAACACGATGAGTCGATCAGGATCCAGTAAATCGCGAAACCGTTGGCCGTCGGGCTCGAATTCAAGCTCCCCATGGCTATCGTTCTCCAACACCCAGCTGCCATGGCGCTCCAGCAACTGAGCGGTTGACTGCCGGTTGCTGGGGGAAGCGACGCTGCCACGCGGCATGTTGAGGCCAGATGAAAGCATGACCAGCCGAACCGGTTCGGTCTCCAGCAGTTGCTTTAGCTGCTCCAGGTCAAGACTGCCATTGGCTTGCAACGGCAGCTCGATGACTTGAACCTCGGCATCCTGAAGCAGACGCAGAATTGCCCAGTCACAGGGCGACTCGACCACGACAATGGCCTCTTTCAGGCAAAGCACGGTGATCAATATTTCCAGTACGCCACGCAAATCGGCGCCGATATAGACATCGTCAGCGTGCCAGCAACGCGCCGGAGATGAGGTGTAGCGTGCCGCAAGGGCGGCGCGCAGTTCAAGTTCACCGCAGGGTTGTGACACCGGTTGCGGTTGACGTGGATATTGGCGCAACAGTTCTCGCTCGAGCAGCAACAGCGGGCTATCCAGGGGTTGCAGCAGTGCCGGCTCATCGGCGCTCAAGACCAGCATTCCCGGGCGCCTGGCGTTCACATAGAGCGTTTCAAGCAGGTCATTGCCGCTGCTGAGCGGGCGTACGGACGACACCGGCAACGCGTAGTAACCGGATTTGGCGACCGAGTACACGCGCCCTTCCTTTTCCAGCAGCGAGTAGGCGTACTGGATGGTCGAAATCGATACGCCAAGACGGTCCGCCAATTGGCGCAGAGAAGGAAGACGGACACGCGCGTCGCTGACCGGCTCGCTGATCAGGTTCGTCAGATAGCGGTACACCGCCTGGTAAGCGAAGTCGGTTTCTCGCGGCCCCTTCATGGAAAATGGCCGAGCGCGGTAAGCGCAGCGCGGCGCCCCTGTGTGAAAACTGCCAAGCCAGGCACTTTCAACGGCCCGTTGACCGTTCGATTGTCACCGAGTCGTCAGCATCAATTTCCGGTCTCATTGCGTGCGAGACCGGAGGATTTTCTTCCACGTCGGTTACAGCGGCGACTGGCCCCATGCGGTAAAGCGTCGCGATCAGGCTGACGGGCAAACCGCTGACGTCGACCATCCATTGCAGCACTTGCTCTGGAGCCGTGTTGCCCTGCATTGCCCGGTGCAGATCGGGCAAGGCGACGAGCATGCCGGGGTGGCACTGGCGCAGGAAACGCTCAAGCGACGCGCCCTTATCGACAAAGGGCGCGAACAGCAAACACACCAACTGAGATTCACTCAATCCCAGGTTTTTTTGCGCCTCGGTCGAGGCCAATACACGCTGGTCGACCGTTGCCGCCGGGTTGCCAAGCCTTTCCATGACCTGCTCGCAAAAGCGCTCGGGCATCTGTTTGCGGCGCATCAGGACCAATGTCCTTTGCACGTACTCGGCTACCCCGGTTTCGTAGCTGCGACCTTGAACGAAGCCACTCTGCAACCCGCGAAGGTGCGCGCAAATCGTCAGGCTGACGTATTCGTTATCGCTGAGATGCACCGCGAGTTCGTCCGGCTGGAACCTGAGGAAATCGGTGAGCAGTGGCCAACGCTCTTCCAGGTTACTGACGAGCATGTCGTGAATGTCGATGAACGTTGTTCGACGGCAAGCCTCAAAACGCTCCGCTGGACGCCATGCTGCTTGCATTCCTTGCGGATAAAACTCGCGGAAGTAATCGCCACCCAATTCATCGAGCCGGGAGAACAGCTCTTCGAAGCCTGTTTCAGGGGGAAGCGATGCCTTTAGTCCCGCCTTTACCGCTGCGCGATTCAAGCCTTCCAGGAACTGCTTTTGTTGACGAGGCGTTTCACTGCTGATCAGTGCGTCGACGCCTCGGTCCCAACGGGCAATCTGCCCGTAAAATTCGCCGGTTGCCAAATAGCCTTCATCCCATAGATCGAGCGGTCCGTTGCTATCACGGCGATGACCCACCATCAGCAGATTAAGGCGATTGGACTCGCGGCCAGCGTCGGAAATCGGCGCCAGGTGATTGAACGGCAGGACCTCACGGTTATCGACCATCAGCATTTCGACCCGGGGATCGTCATAGAGAAACAACGCGCTACAACTGCGATGGATGTTTTCAAGGGCCGTGGCGCTGGCCCCGCTCGAGCGCAAGGTCGCCACTCTCAACTGGAATGTCGCCGGTGCCCGGCCGGCAATGCTCAGTTGCGCGGCACGCAGCAGCGCCAGGGTGTAACAACTGTCTCGGGTCCCTGACTGGACCGCCAACACCTTGTAATCGCCGATGCGCTCCATGCCGCCCGCGGCGACCACCAAGCGTTGAATCATAAGTTGCAAGGCAGTGCGTTCGGCACGTGAAAAGAAACTCAGCAACCGCTGCAATACTTGCTGATAAACATAGTTCATTGCCTGATCATGGGTATGGGTCATCGTTGTTTACCTGTTACTCATAGATTCGATGTCACGCAAACAACTCTATGCAGTGCGCAATCGGTTGCCTGGAATGATTAGAGTGTTTTGCTAGATATCAAATGCTAACACTTAGTTTTTAGTAATTATTTGAAATGATATCGCGATGCAGGACGCCATTTTGGCGAGACTTTGCAGCAAAGCCCCGCAGCACAGGCATCTTGCCCCTGCATGGGAGATCTTAGGAAATGTCCCACAGCGTCCCACAGACAAGTAGCACGATAAATAAAGAAAGAAGTCACCCTTGGTTTTTCGCCAACTGATCGATAGGACATTATTTGTCGAATTTGTATTGCCGGAGCGCGCTGAGAAGTACCTGTTCGATACCCGGACATGGCTCATTCCTTGAGATGAAAGTAATCATTCAATTATCGGGGCTTACATGATGATTAGAAGATACAGATTGAGAGCAAAAACCAGTTCAGTTGCTGAACGGTCCCCTCACTGATTGAAGGGTGTCTCACGGTGTCGGTGGGGAAATGAAAAAGTCCGTGCAAGCACGGACTTTTTCAGGAGTGTTACGCAGGTTCGACCTGGAGGGCGACCCGTTCGCGGCATGGACACTCGTCCATGTAGCGGTGTGCCTCGACAAACTCGGAGAACGGGAAGACCCGGGTCTTGAGTGGCAGCAGCACGCCATCAGCGGTCATCTGGTTGATGTCGCGCAAGGCACGTTGCAGCGCGACCTGGTCCTGGATGATGCCCAGTTCCGGCTTGCCGGTGAAGTTGCCGATACAGTGCACGAAGAACTGAATGTTCTTCTGGAACGCTGCGCAGGCCGGAAATGGCGTCTGATTACCGCCTTGCAGGCCATACAACACCAGGCTGCCACGCGGCGCGAGCACATCACCAAGCAGTGACATCTGCGGCCCGCCAAGGCCATCGAACACGACGTCCACACCACGGTTGTCAGTGATCTTGTTGATCCGCATGAGCAGATCTTCTTCTTCAGTGACGATGACTTTTTCGGCACCCAGCGACAGCAGGTATTCACGTTCCTCAGCCGTTTTGGTAGCGGCAATCACTCGCACACCCAACGCCTTGCCCAACTGTACAAAGGACGGACCGGCGCAGTGACTGGCGTCAGTCACCAAGGCGAATTGCCCGGGTTTTACCCGTGCCAGATCGGCATAGGCGAAGTAGGCAATCAACAGCGGCGTGTAATGCACGCTGGCCTGGATCGGGCTCAGCACGTCCGGGTAGCGGGTCAGTGCCGAGCGTGGCAGAACGATCTGCTCGCCGTAGACCGGATAGTCGTTGGGGCTTTCAGCCGGGAAGCTGGCGACTTTGTCACCGACTGCCAGGTCATCGACGCCCTCGCCGACCGCCGTGACGATGCCTGCCATTTCATGGCCGAGGCCCGAAGGCAGACGAGCATGGGATGAGGCCAGGTTCTGGCGCCAGAGAATGTCGTACCAGCTGATGCCAATCGCCTCGACGCGCACCTGCACTTCGCCCGGAGCAGGGAGAGCGGCCGCATGCTCTTCGCATTTGAGCACCTCGGCTGGACCAAACTTGTGAAAACGGATCGTGCGGGACATCGCAAACCTCGTCAAAGAAACCTCTAATGCCCTGAACTCTATCTGGGCTT